>Ga0075120_10001418_pt1 | contig 18705 bp, 14 predicted proteins | sample AntAceMetag02UKL_FD_69792 | JGI IMG/M metagenome (GOLD analysis project Ga0075120, IMG submission 69792) | Saline lake microbial communities from Ace Lake, Antarctica - Antarctic Ace Lake Metagenome 02UKL | ecosystem: Environmental > Aquatic > Non-marine Saline and Alkaline > Saline | place... | reverse complement strand
CTTCCGGGCCATTAATCAAAACGTAATATTTCTTACTTACATCACTTGCCCTGCGACGTATTTTCTGGTAGGCACGCCGGGCATGGGCCTCGGTTTTGTAAAAAGTGACGCTATTTTCGGCAGGGCTGATCAGTAAAGTTTGCTCCTGCTGATCTTTAACCACAAGTTCAAAATGTCCGGGTGTCCCTCCAAATTCAGGTTCGGGGATTGTTTCGTCGAGGTAATAGATAATGGCCCATTTACGGTCTTGTCTTTCCTGGTCAGTTTCATACCAATTAGGATGGATTGCCACGATAGTTTTTTTCTTAGCCCTTGTCCTAAATAATTCAAACCCGTATTTTCCGTTCTCCTCAATATCTTCATATTTATTTTCATCAACTGCACTTTTGATAAAAAGCCGGTAAGCCTTTTCGCAAATGCTGATGGTATGATAGCCCTTGAAACTCCTGAAAAATATATTTTCATACCTGGCATCAAATAACAAATATTCATAACATTCTTTTTCCTGTTCTACCTTGCAGGCGATATCGTTAAACTTTGCCTGGCAAATAAACCTGTAAAGGGCTTCTTCGCACGCTCCCTTTGTATCGAACCTGGTAACACTTTGGGCGATGACCTCAGGCCTGTCCCGGTCTTCCAGGCCACCAACAAAGACAAAACCATATTGAACAACATCTTTTATTTTCCGGCCCTGGCGATAGCTGTATCCATCAAGTTCCGGTATTTTATAACTCAGCACGTGGTATTGATCCTGATCTTTCAACCGCGCCTGGATGGCTTCGAATGTAGATTCTGCCGAGGGTTTGTCTAAATAAGATTTCTTACTTTTCAGTGTATCTTTCCCCTGCTTGTCCTTTACAACATAAAACCATCCCCCAGCTTCTTCTACTATTTCGCCCGTGCTTAAAGTTTCCCGCCTTGCATTTTCAATACCCAATAAAGCTGATATCCTCTTTTTTAACCCGGCCACATTTTCGGTATTCCAAACCGGCTTCTCAAGCATATCAAAGGCTTTTCCCCTGTTACGGCTGATGTCGGGATATTTTTCTAAAAACGAAACCTTGCTGTTGATGATGTCCTGCTCGTTCCTGTTTTCTTTTTGAAGTTTATATACCAGCATCGCGTAATCGGTAAACGATTCTGAAAACCTGGACAGCAGGTGATCCAGAAAACGATTTCTCCTTTTTTCGTAGTCCTTTTTATTTTCGGTTATGCATGACAGGTAGCTGGGATAGTCTTCAGGAAATCTTTCGTTAGAACACGATGTATGGCAGGTGTTGAAATTTTTTATTAGATCTTTTACCCCCGGCACATCATCTAATCCTTGCGTGAAATAGGTGTGGCAGCCATTCTGTTGATCTTTCCCGGGGACTGATTGCATGGCAAAAAGTTCCCTGATATGCGAAAGTTGCGAAAGGTAGTTGGCCAGGATCTGATCAAAAAATAACAGGTATGCCTTCAACTGGCGTGCCTTTGCTTGCCTAACTGGTGTAGGCATGTCGGCGATTCCTTCACTGCCAATGCCATAGGTGAGCGGAAATTCATGTTGAATTGAAGTGTAATCCAGCAAATCGCGATGGGTTCCCCCCGGAATTGAAAGATCGAGCTGGTAGGGTTCGAGGCTGGCCTTGGTTTTTGCAAACTTTTCCTGGTTAAAGCGTTGTTTGATTTCTTCTTTATCATAGGAGAAATAAAGCGGCCCTTTCAGGAAATTGACTTTGGATGAATTGATTCCAATGTGTGGCCTGTAAGCCCTGGTCAATGGAAGGCACCACTTCTCGCCTTTTGTCAGTGGCAGATCATTGATGTAATTTACAAGCACCAATTTGTGTATCGCCAATACGCCTTCAATATCCATGATTTTTTCATGAATATCCGATACATGTATCCTGGATTGAGGCTCCAGTTTTTTCAGTTCATCGGTATCGATAAATCCATGGCCGGGGATAAGGTTTAAGTCTTTGGAGTTCTTAATGCTCTCATCTTCAGATTGAATATCTGGAACCGTCATCGGGCGGCCTTCAAAAATTTCCTCAACAGCTCTACCCTTTTCTATCATCTCCTGAAGGGTATAAAACCGAAGGGTGGGGGATAGGAATTCCTCGATATGAAGGAAAATTTGCAGCATTACCTCTTCGGGTTCAGCTTCGGCAGTAAGTTCAATATCGGCACAAATGGCTATTTCCTCTTCACCATAAATTACAACATCCCTTATATCTTCACATAAATTTCGGTGCATGTGGAATACTTCATAAACTTTTTTGATGATGTCTTCTTGGGAAATCACTGTCCTGCCACAAGCATCTACTATAAGTTGGGGTTCAATTTCAACACAGATATCATAAAGTCCATTTATTTTCAGTTCAACAGTATCTTCAGTATTGTTTTTCTGATCCTCCTGATTTGTGTTATTTTTATCAAGGTAGTAGAGTTCTTTTTTATCTTTATCAACACCTATCCGTATTTCCTGTCCTGCTGATTTTTCAAGCCATGCATTTCGTACGCCCGGGATATCAATAAGGAGTTTCCTGAAATCATTTACCGTTAATGGATTGCATCCTAATATGTTGGCGGCCGTGTAGAAATTATTGTCGTGAGCTTGTCCAAAAGGAGTTTTTATTGAAGTATTTTTATCCTGTTCACTCCTTGCGAGCAGGTCCTTTATGTCAAAATTAGCACGGTAACCCAAATCGGTAATGGCATAGCATAGCACCTCGAGAATAGTAACTCCCGGATCATGGAGGTTATAGTCTGTCCATAGCTCACTTCCAAGCTTTTGTACATGTTCCAGGCCTAATTCCCTGAGTTTGAAAAAATCGAGATATTCGGGGAAGCTGGATTTGTCTTTAGGTATGGTAATAGGTTCTGCCATAAGGTTTCAGGGTTTTCACTTCATACCCTTGAGGTATCTATTTTAAAATAGTTTAATTATTCGGGTGATTGATAGGTTTGATATGATTAGCGTCGTTTTTCAATAAAAAGTCATTGGTGGTCATTGGTGGTCATTGGTAGGTTTACAATAAATGACTGCGGAGCTAATGACGGCGGAGCCCAATGACTGCGAAGCCTAATGACAGCGTAGCTAATGACGGCGAAGCCTAATGACAACAAATGACAGTAGTGCTAAATAAATACAATGTATTTATGCTTTCTTCGCTTGATCTTCTTTTATTTTCTTGATTTCTTTTTTCAGCTCGTGTACCTCGGTGGTGAGTTCCTGAACTGCTTTCAATAGCACGGGGACCATGTTTTGGTAAGCCACGGCATAGGCGTCCTGCTCTTTTTCTTCCTGGCTTGATTGTCGTACAACTTCAGGAAAAATATCTGCTAAATTCTGCCCGACAAATCCAAACTGTGGTCCTTCGGGCGCGTTTTTAACATGATTGGTATCCCAGCTAAAACTAACCGGCATTACCTTTTGAATATCTTTCAGCACATCCCTCATGTTGGCAGTATCCTGCATCTTCTGACGATCGGCTACAAGGTAGGAAGCAATGGCCCTGGCCTTGCCTTCCACATCAAGCTCGTATTCCTCCGGGTTTTTTTCGATACCCACCATTCCGGAGATGTTAATTTCACCCGGGATATTCCCGGTATTCTCGGGAAAGATGCGCATCTCGCGAGGACGAACAATTTTTTTTGAATCGATATATTCCGGTCGAATGCTAAAAAGTGTCTCACTTTTCTGTTCTATTTCTACATCGTTGTTTTTCCCGTTGATGTCGCTCCCTAATCGAAACGAAAAGCCGAAAACAGAATTAGTAATAAAGATTGAAGATTTATTTCCTGCTCCCAATGTCAAATAATTGGCCTTCCCCGTATCGGGCCGGTTGTTGATAATGGCCATTGCCGGATTTGGCGCCTTTTCATCCACGTTGAATAAAAAACGACCACTCTTCTGTTCATCAGTTACCTCTAATCTTGTTTCAGGTTTTTTGGTACCAATGCCTGTTTTACCGTCGGCTAAAATTACAAGGTGCGTTGCTCCCTGGTCAATTTGTGGATCTTTAAGATATTCATCATGGGATATACCCTGGTTAAAACGGTATCCTCCCGGGGCATTGGAAAGAAAGATGGCCATCCTATCTTTGTGCTCTTTAGATTTCGCACCTTTTTTGCTTCCAGAGTTGTTAGCTTGATTCTCTTTTCCCAGGCCATAAACAAAGTATTCGATGTTGTTGGGGTCTTCGATATTTGTCATGCTGAGTGCCGACTCAGATTTATGCTCGGGATTAAACTGATACCTGCTCAGGGCATCATCGGTTGCATCAATTAATGCTTCGGGATCTTCAGTGCCAATTCCCATCCTGGTCCTGTTCAGTTCGTCTAATAGCAGGATCATTAATCCCTTTCCATTCTGGTCAATGTCCGTGTGGGCACAGTATTCATTGTACTCGGCACCATGCCTGAAAACAAATCCACGCGGGGCATCGGAAATAAAGACAGCGTTTTTCTCGCCTACACCTGAAGTTAAATAGTTTTTGTCCGTGCCGGGATCGAGGTTGATAATGCTAAAGGCAGGGTCGGTTTTATCTTCAGGGTTAAAAAGGAATTGCCCCCTGTTTTGATCTGTTATATCGAGCATGGCCGATGGGTTGGGAGTACTAATACCAACCTGTGCCAAGCCGGAATTTCCCGAACGGATTGTCATGAGTACCACCCCGTCGTTGGCCGAAAGCTTGGCTTCTTCATTGTCCTCGCAGTATTCACCTTTGCGGAACAAAAAGGCGGAGGTATCGGTCAGGAAATTCACCTCCTGGTTGTTCAGGCCACTAACGAAATATGTTTTTTCCCTTTCAGGGCCCTCCCCGTCAGCGGTTTCCAGTTGGAACAGGCTCAGCGTGGGTGTACTGAGGCTTTTAGGGAAAATCAAAAACCGGGAGCGATCCTCGTCAACAATATCAATTTTAGCTTCCGGCATATCTCCCTTTTCGGGATCATATTCCCGGCCAATGCCAATGAGATCGTACACCTGGGCGTACATCACGCCATCGTCTTTATGTATTTTCCAGTCGCCATCACTTTCCAGGATAATCAATTCCTGCCAATTGGGTTTGGTGGGAGGTTCAGCGGCACATATTCCACCTTCAACGCTATCAGCAACTTCCCAAAGGCCCCTGTTGTAAATGACCACATCGCCCGGGCGATATGTTTTACCAGCCTTCCAGCGGCCCATAAACTGGTCGTCTCTTTTATTCAGCATCGATTCAATCAAATGAGCGAAATCCTTTTCTGAAGGTTTTTTCCCATTTTTGAACAATGCTTCCAGGTCAAGTCTGCTCATTAATGCCATAATATGATAGATTTAATTTTCATTCCTTATCTCAAAATCATTAATTGTCATATATCCCAGGGTATCGCCTGAAATTAAATTTTCAGTAGGGCAATGGTCTGCTTCATTTATACTGAATATCTCAATACGGTCTTCTTGGTCAGGAACCAGGATGGTACGGGCTGAATCTGTTTCAATTGAATTCACATCGGCATTGGAACCTTCGCGCATCATCATAAAGTTGATGACATAATCGATATATTCCTGGGCTTCTACGAAATCCAGGATAGAAGACTTAAATACTTTTCCTCCAAAGTTTATTTCGGCGGCATCCTCGTAAGCCCAGGGAGAGAGGAAGCGGATGATGGCCTTTCTCAATTTCCTTATATGGAAATCAATGGCGGTTACTTCTGGTTTGAAACGAACCGAAAAATTCACCCTGACCTTTTCGTACTTGGGATTTGACACGTGTAAGTACTTTTTAGGTTCACCCGTATTGGCAAAAGTTCCAACAAATGTTGGGTTTTTAGGTTCCAGATATTTCCTGATCTCATCCAGTCGCCCTCTGGTTACCTTTGGTTGACCTCTATCCATTGCAGTCATTTTGGTAAAATCGGGGATGACCGCCAGGAGTACATGTCCGGGAGCCGTTTGATCATTTTCGTTTGTATGGCTGATGCATTTTACTTTATAAATGTCAGGGAATTGTTCGAGGATAATCCTTTCGTAATCATAAAGTGTAATGGCGCGTCCCTTGTGTCTTAAGCGCTCGCTAACCCGTGTATAAAATTTTAACGCTTTCTCGGCGGGCCTGCCTCCAAATGAAGCATAATCCTGATGGATACTATCAATAGCTGAATCATCATTTTCGAGTTTGCTTATTGTTTTTTCCGGGAGTGGTGTGTCCAGGTGATCAGGATCGTTATTGTTATTTTGAAAAGTAATTCGTGCAGCCTGTGTATGGATATTAATTATTTCACTAACAGCCCCCGAATCTTTTTCAACCCAGGCACGCAACCAAAAACGATGGTTTGGCAATATCGTGTTGCCTGTTGTATTAGCTTCTGGAATGGTGAATGTTATGATGCCTGATGCAACGAGTCCCTTGGTGGTATCACTAGTGATCTCATAGGATTTGAAATCAACCCATTTGTTGTCCGACAAATATTGCCACTGAACTATTGCTTCATCAACATCGGCATCGGCGGTGTTTCCGGCAACCTGGAAAAGTATAGAGAGGCTTTGTTTGGATTTTAAATCTTTTAAACCAAGCAAGAGGCTACCTTCCAGATTTATAGGCGGGATGGAAGATGTATTTTTATGTAATTGAGGGATCAGCGAAAGATTTTCTACAGTTTCAAATTGCTGATAGGTATTGACAAAGGGATGAAGATGGATGAATTTTGTGTTTGTAAGCGCAATTGCACCCAAATCAACACTCGAGGCATAATCAAGGGAAATAGTTTTGACAGTTGGGGTGTAGGGTTCGTTAGGCTGTATTACACTTTCTACTTCAGGATAAAGTGTTCCACTGGTAGCCTTTTGTGGCTTCAGGGCACCATTTTCTGATTTCCAATAATATGCCCCAACAACCATTTTGGGAGGAGTATCAGCAAATTTTGCCATGGCAATGGTTTGTCGGGTCAATACCTGTGAATACTGGTCATGTTCAAAATCTCTTTGTAAATCCAACCTTAGAAATCCGAAGTCTGGCTTTTGTCCATACTTCTCCAATTCATTTGCTTGTATCAGATAAGCCAAAGCAGAATTTTCAAACTCAATAATATACTGATCAGGAATGGGGCCATTATTATCCATCGCCTGGGTTTCAAAAAACTGCTTGGGATCAGTAAGCTGGCTTGCTCCTGTAGATTTTAAGATAGTTGTTTTAAATGTATAACTTGATTTATTGGCTGGTGGATCGTCATAACCATCATAGTGTTTTTCAAAATTTAATGTCGATCCAACTTTAGGAAGATTCTCCCAGGTTAAATTCAAGGTAATTTTAGTCAAGTTCTTCTGAAAAGCCTCCTTGCTCCCAATAAAGAAACTTGAGCCCACAACAGGAGCCGGGCCATATGGAAGAAAGGGTTTCGATGGATCAACTGCGCCAAGATCATTAAATGCCAACAGGCTGTTTACACCGGAAACATCTATATCCAACGAGAGCGAGGTGATCTTTATATCTTTAATAATGTCCAGTTTAAAATCTGCATCATTTACTGGTGGCCGAAGCAGCACTTTCATGACAGGAAGTTGTGTGCCCAGTTTTGATTTTAGTATTTGTTCATCAAATGGAATTATCGCTGGTTCTTCAGGCCCCAAAGTGATGACAAGATCAAAACAATTATGGCTATCGCAGTGTTGTACAACAGGAGGTTTAATTGGTTGAAACAATTCTTCCTCGCCACTAAACCAAATATCGAAAAACCCGTTTAAGTATTCAGTTAAATCCGGACCACTATAATTAATAGTCAGGGTGATTACTCTTTTCCCTTCTGCCAAAAGGAACTCGTTGGAAGCAATGGCAAAACCAACTTCAGCTTCAGGCATTTTGTTGCTCCCAAAGGTCATCCATGATGCCTCGTCTTCATTGCTAAACTCAGCCCCTTTTCCATCAGATGAATTAGCCACGGGTGCAGCGAATATATTTTGTACTGCATCCTCTTTCCTTTTGATGAAAACTGTTTGGAGACTATCGATCTGAGCTTTATTCAACACGATATCCTTATCAAGCGAATAGAATAAATCTGCCCCACTCTGGTCTTTTCCTGCCAGGAAACGGGTTCCCTCGCTTAGCTCGTGTTCGTTAATATGTTTTGCCAAGGCGAAATACAGGTGCGAATGGTCAGGAGTAGCAGGTTTAAGTTTTAGTTGTAGTACATCCCGGAAGTAGAAATCCAGGTGTTTTTCGGTAATTTTATTGATGTCGGCCTGAACTGCCTGGTACAAGCGCAAAAAGGCAATAAATAAAGCAATATGGGGTTCGTGATCATTTACAAGTAAACTTTTATCAAACCAGGAAGCTGCCTGGCGGATTGCCTGGAAATAGACATTGAAAACTTCATTGAAGGAAGTCTTTAAATTTTCATAGGCAATTTCAATCTTTTCGTTTTCATCAGGATTCGGGGGAGGTTCATCCGAAAACGCGGGTTCCCATGTTTGCCTAAATAGATTGGTGTCGGCTTCAATTTTGTTAAAATCCCCCAGCTTCCATATGGAAGAAAATGTTGTATAATTGTCTTCATCCGGGCGTGGATAATTTTTTGAACCTAAAACCTCATAAGCCCCTTTATCATAAGCCGCGATTTGCCCAAGAAAGACATTTAGGTTGGCCCTGATGAGGCGAGATATTTGATCGCTGAAATCAGTCGCTGGAACAAGGTTTCGCATCCAGGTGTCCAGTTTCCCGGCCACGTTTAGAATTTCGCGGATGAGTTTGGCAAGTCCTTCCACTCTTGGCTTCGATTCCTGAACCTGGAAAAACCGTTGTTTATCGTCCTGAGGATTGGTTTTTTGAATGGCCGCGATGATGAAGGAAATGTCGTATGTCCAGAAATCCTCCCAATCGCCCTCGATTTTGTTGTTTTGGTTATAATAGTAAACCTGTTTGGCGAAGTTGCGTGCAAAAACCATAAAATCCTGTATTGTACGTTCATCAACTTTCACGTATTCAGGATCGAGTGCAACTGGTTGCCGCTGGCCCTGACTTGTGCCATCGCGCTTTAATGGATTTTTTATGCTATAATTATCACTATTTGCCATCCTGTTATTCTGTTGTTTCAATTTATCAATTCCCTTATGTCAACTCCTTCGTTGATATAAAAAGGATATACAAAATTGAAGCGTGAATTTGTAATTTTTACGCGGTAATCAATCTCTATCAGCAAGACACCTTCCCATGCCCTGGTGGTGTCGATTTTTAGACTTATAAGATCGATGCGTGTTTCGAAATAGATAATTGCTGTCCTGACGATATCTGTTAGCCTTGTAACGAGCCCTGAGTCGGCTGTTTCAAAAACAAATTCTTGCAGGTCAGCCCCATATTTTGGTTGCATTACCCGCTCTTCTAAAGCCGTGCTTAGTAAGATATTCAAGCTTTGTTCAATATCTTCTACATCAGAAACCATCACAATTTTCTTCTGGAATTTATCAAATTCCGGTGGGAAACTCCAGCCTGTCCCTATAAAAGATTTTTTATTGGTCATATCAGCCTCCAATCATTACAGTAAAGCAGCCAAGAACAATGCTCCCACCATGCGCTGTTGAATCGCCCATACGTGCAGCAGGTTTTCCTCCAATCATTACAGTGGCAGAACCTTTTACAACAGTGTCGGGCGGGCCTACACAGGTAAGCATATCTCCCAAACGAAGGGCCGGCAAACCACCAATTAAAACAGTTGGTTCACCAGGTGGCAATGCCGGGCCACCTACATGAGGGACTAATCCCGTAACCATTGGACAAACATGCATATCACTTACCCTTGCTGCTGCTGGCATATCATACTGATTTTGGTTAAATATTTAAAATCATTAATTAATTTTCACCAATGATCCTTTTATCTCGGCAATCGCTGATGTAGTTAGTTTGGCTCCCGCGCTACCTTCTGCCTTAAATTCAGCATTTGCCTTCGCTTCCACGTTCGTGCCTTCGAGCTTAATGTCGCCCGTGGCTTTGGCTTCAATTGCCCCAGTGGCTGTAATTTTTATATCTTTTGGACTATTGATCTCTATCCCACTATCATTCATCACAATCTTATTGCTATTCTGATCTTCGAGGGAAATTGACTTGCCGTCTTCACTGAGTTCAATTTTATTTCCCCCGGGAGTGTCCAGGGTTATTATTTTTTTATCATCATCAAGCCAGATGCGCATTTTCGATCTTGATACCAATCCTTTTTCATGGTTGTCGTCGGTGGGTGGCACTGGTGCAGGTAATTTGCTGCTATGAAGCATTCCCAAAACAATGGCGTCGCGGGGGTCATCATTGATAAATCCAACAATCACCTCATCACCAATCTCGGGACGAAACACCCAACCTCTTTCCTGCCCGGCATCCAGACTTGCCAACCGTGCCCAAATACCTTTAGCACTTTCATCAAGCAATGGCAACACCACCTGTATCCGGTCTTCCCCATCAGGATCATCCCCCAATTTATTTACAGTTCCAACCTGTAATCCATTAATACCAGGTAACAATCCCGATGCTGAACGGTCCATGGTTTCGTATTCATTGTAAAACCATTCGGGCGAATGCCCAAACTGTAATTGCGTGTACCAGGTGCCTTCAATCATTTCCTGGCGAACCCCGGTAATAAATGCCTTGCCGTTAAAGCGATTGCCTACTCCTTGAAACTCCACCATATCACCGGGGAATATTTCCGGGAAACCTTCAATTTTTGCCCTACCCACTACTTTTGCCAGGTGGCATTTGATAAGTTTGGCATCGGCCCATGCCTGAAGTTCCTGGTCGATCACTTTCCCGCCATGTTGAAGTTGAAAGTCACTCAGCCCGATAACATCGGCAAGTTTACTTTCGCTCAGGTTGCCCATTGCATTTGATGCAGGAGAACTACCAGTTTTTTCGAGTACTTTCTGGGTTTTTGAATCCCAGGAACTGGATTTTACATTTTTGTATTGATGCCTCGCATCTATTTCTGCTTCAAATTCATGAAGTGTAGCCCCGTATATAAGTGTCAATTTTGAAGCGGAATTTATGCTGGGCGATGAAACCTTTACTTCACCATCATTGGCAATCACAATCATACCATTCATTTCGGCCCGGGAAAGGATGAAGTCCCAATCGGAACAATAATATTGCACCAACTCTTTGTGCTTAAGTTTAGTGGCAGCAACTGATTTTTTAAGGCCATAACCACCGATAATCTTTTCGATGACATCGCTATCTTTCATGTCTTTAAAATAGCCACTTTTTCTGCCAATCGTCAATTTTACAGCTTCATCGCGGCAATCGACATAAAGCATCGAACCTTTGTTCTCCCTGATTTTAATGCTGTGTTTGATGATGATTCCTTTAAACAAGGTTTTGTTTTTACTGTCGTATCCTGCTTGTACCTCAATTTTTTTACCGGGAATCAGTATATCCTGGTTGCTTACTTCAAAATCTTCGGAAGCGGCACTGCCATCTTTAATAATTAATCGCGCATAAGGGATTCTGTTTACCTCTTTATTGGTAATTAAGGTATCGAATTCCAGGGTGTTGGGTGCTTCATTACCATCAATAAGCACGGTAAAGGTTATGGTACCTGTAGTGTCATTAATAGGTAATACCCTGTCATTACTCATTTTGCTGATTTTTGGATGGGTGGGAAAATAAGTTCCTGCCCCACGGTTAATTCCCTGAAATTTGTCAGGTCATTTACTTTTGCTACTTCCAGATAGTAAGATGGATCATCATACATGGTATGGCTCATCAAAGGCAATTTGTCGCTGTCAACTACTTTACTCAGGTGTGTAAGATCGGGTGATTTCTTATTCTCTTCGAGTACGCGGCGCCTGGTTTCCAAGTAATCTAAAAATGTAGCACTTATTTTGGCGCGCAAGGGCTCCCCATTGGGATTGAAGAGGGTGTAGGTTATTTGCAGATCGGTGAGGATCCCATCATAGGTTACATCACCTTTTCCCTTTTGCTGAATACCCAATCCCATAATTTTCAGTAATCGGGGTTGGTGCATTTTTCCTGACATATCATACACTACACTCTTGAAATGCTGGATCTGTTCAGGAACCGTTTTCTTGCTCTCATCACTGTATTTATACCCATAAATTGTATTGGTGCCATCAACAATAAAGTCGAGTTTTAGTTCCTCGGGCATACTTGATATAAATCTTTCTTTCACACCATGCGATCCCTGGGCTGGTTTAATATCGTACTTCACCTTGTAGCGCAAAGAATAGTGTTCCGGGTTAACGGGAACAATGTATTCCTTCACTTCTTTGTCTTTCTTTTTGACTTCCTTGTCGGTGTAGGGTATAATTCTTATTTTTGTTGGTATCTCAGCCATTTAGCGTTCATTTTTCTCCCTGAGGATTTCCATAACTTTATCGACACATGCCTGAATTAATTCTTCATTTGCTTCAGCATTGGCAGTACTAGAATTTCCCGCGCTATCTGATCTTCCGGTTTCATCTGAAACAGAAGCTTTGATATGCAGTTCTTTTATTTCCAGAGGCATAAAATCTTCAATATTTAGGTTCTACCACGAATTTAATGGATGGTTTTAAAACAACTATTTATTACATACTGACTTATGTTAATTGCCAGGTGTTGGATGATGCCGAGCTATGCTCGAGCATGCACGAGGCTTTGTCTCGGCACGGGTGTCAGATGTGTAAATTGCAGAAAATCCGTTATTTGATGATATAGTAACATTGGTCATCCAGTCGGACTCCTTCCATGCCCACCGCTTCGCTTTGGCCCCGCTTCGCCATAGCTATGCAGTGGCAGGGCAGGCGGGGCAGTTACCGGTCATCTGGCATCAAGCCATTAATGACAATTAGCACATATTTGCTAATGCGTTCCACTAAATTAAAAGTGGAACGATTTTTAAGGTTTATCTTCAAACTTAACAGTAAAGAAATTATAGTTCAACTCCAGGGTTTCCACGAGCAGTCCATTCTTCTCGGCATCAAGATCACTGACAGACCATTTCTTTGGCCATACGTGAACCAAATTCCATGTAATCAAGGTCTTGTGATTTGGGCCAAGTAATTTAACCGAAAAGTTTGTAGGTTCAAATATAAATCCCTCCAGTGCCCTCCGGCACCACTGTATAAGATCCGTCTCCCTCAATACCCCTCTTTTGAGCACCAATGTTGAATATTTAGTCCTTGTTGGTACCTGATGCTCAAATCTGTTTTCGCCGCCTTCCCTTATCGTTTCCGTATTCATCTCTACATTGAGCCCCGATACGGATTGGAACCGGTTATCATATGTGCTTTCTTCCTGACTTCCTCTTTCGGTAAGCTCAACCAGGAAATGAAAAGCCGGAAGAGGGTATTCATTTTGAGGCATTGTTAATCGTTTTGAATGGTCACCCCTTCATGGACCAATTCGATCGACTCGATGGCTACTTCATTACCATCGGCCTTAAGGTCTGTTGGTTGTACTTTTATGGGCCAGGCATTTACAACCTTCCAAACAATAATTGGTGCATGCTCTTCATTTAACAGGCTAATGGTGATGTCGCGCCTGTATTTAGATTGGGTAGCGTTTCCTTCCTGAAAGAAAGCAGTTTCTTTCCACCAGTCGTAAAACTCGTTGTCAGATTGAAATGTGCCGCGCTTTAAGGTTATGTTGCTGTATTTTGTTAAGCCGGGTTGTTTGGTCTTGCTATATACCGGACTTTCGCCATGCCTGTATTCAATGGGTTCGGTTTCAACATCAAGACCAGTTACCTCGGTAAAACCTAGTTTGGTACCGTTCCATTCAACTTGGAAATGGAATTTCGGTAGTGGATAATCTCCTTGTGCCATAATTGATTTATTTTAGATTTAATGAAATATTAATGTGTTAAAAACTGCTGACGCTTTTCTTAAGATTCTTGCATTTTATGTGAGAACTTAAGGATTATAAACTCCGCCGGACGAACAACAGCCATTCCGATTTCTACATTCATGCGTCCTTCCAGTATGTCCTGTGAGGTCATTGTTTCGCCCAGGCCAACCCTTACATAAAAGGCTTGTTCTGGAACAGCACCAGCCAAGGCCCCGGCACGCCATTGCAGTGTCAGGAAGTTTTCGATCATTGCACGTACCTTAACCCAGGTATTGGCATCATTGGGTTCAAATACAAATCGCTCGGTGCCCTTTTTAATTGATTCTTCGGCGAAATTAAAGAAACGGCGGACGGAAATATATCGCCATTCGTTGCTATTTCCATCCAGGGTCCTGGCACCCCAGATCAATACTCCTTTACCGATGAAAGTGCGAATAGCATTAATAGATTTACCGGATGTATCTACATTCAGTCCCGCCTGTTCATCGTGGGTAATTTTTCTTGAAGGTTTGGTAACCTGGCGTAATGAAACATTTGCCGGAGCCTTCCATACACCGCGATTACTGTCAACATTTGCATAAATACCTGCTACCAGTGGGCTGGGTGGAAGTTCCATTTCAATATCATCTATAGCCTTTTTGATAATGTTGTAACGCAGTGCATCATCCGGATTAAAATCAGCCATTTTACCCTCTGCAGGGGCGCCGCCATCGGTAATTATGGCTACAATTACATTGGCTTCATCGTATGCGTAGTTAAAGGTAGTTTTAATATTCGGGTAATATGATGCACCATATTTTAGATTTGACAGCGGAAGACCTTCAGCACGGAAAGCTGTAGCCACATCAAATACAGTTTCGTTAGCAACATCGGGTACATCGATAATCACAAAACGATCCTGTAATTTTCCTGCCTGGTCTAAAGCCTCCGTCATAACGCTTGCTACCGCGCCTGCACCAAGAGATGCTACTTCAGGCACCACAATAAGGGTAACTTCATCTTCCTTTTCAAGTTTTTTAATCCCCTCGGTTAAGTCTGCATCACTGATCACACCAGCAGTATCTGCGGTTTTGCCAATTGATACAACATATGCCGGCCCACCACCATTTGCATAATAGGCCAGCACCGCGTAATACATGTTATGTGGAGAGGCTCCCTCAATTTTCCCTTTGGTGTCCCTCTCCAAAACTTTGTCATTACCGTCTGTTTTTTCGGTAATGGTTATGGTGATACTCTCACCTTCTTCTTCGGGCCCTCCGAAATAGGTTTCGTAGTCAAGTACCGAAGTAATGCGTACTGGCTCCAAAGTAAGGTCTTCTTCGCCTTTTTCAGCTTTTTCGGTGTAACCGATGAAGGCAGGAATAGCTGTCTCCACGGCCGCGATCGAAGGAGGAAATTTACTTATTTCCTCGATGTAAACGCCTGGTGTTTTGTAGGATGTTGCCATTTTAATTTGAGTTTAGTTTATAAATAATCTTTTAATACTAATGATCTTTAGGATGGGGGGCCAAGTCCGCCTCCCATGTTAATTTCGGAGTAAATCCTATCTCCTTCAGGGAAAATCGAAACAGCTTCCGGATTGGCAAGAAAAACTGTGCCATCATCCAGATCTATTTCAATCTGACGGCCTAATCGTGTTAAACCCAGGGGGCCGGTCGAAACCAATATCCTGTCTATTGGATTTCCGGGTGTTGGCTCAAAAACCTTTACTTGTGTTGAAGTAAAGACCGGGGCATTGGCATAGTAATAGCGCCAAAAAGTTGACCGGTTCTTCCAGTGGACCGCGTAGTTTGGTGAAAGAAGTTTATTATTGTTATCAAGCCAGCGATATTTGTTCAAACTTCCGTCGGGCTTATGAAAACACTCAATGAGTGCAAATGGACGTTGAATATACAACGCATCATCCATAAAAAACCTGAGCCCAAGTTCAGGGAAAGTAGTCCCAACGATATCCCGAACCTCAAAGCTGTAACATGCAGAAGGAAGATCTGAAAGTTTTAGTTCGCATTCTTTTAATGGTGTGCCAGGGTCTTTTGTATCGAAGTTCAGGGCTTTTTGAAATACCCCGTCATAATCGTAAATAAAAAATGTTAGTGATTCCCTAGCTACACTTTCCACATTATGTTTAAATACCTTGGGCCTTAAAACCACGCGATCCTCATTTGTTACAAATTGAGGTAGCGGGATCATGTCTTGAAAAATCCGGGCCCATTCGGAATTGTTAAACATGGCAGGGCCATTATCTTTGATTGCCTCAAGCATTCTGGGATCTGCAGGATTGGTTAAATCGACAATAATTTCACCTGCTTCATAAGCTTTGGAAGCATCGAATTCGGGTACAGCCCTGCTCAGGTAGTGTGGGCCTTCGCCTACAGAATTATTTGCCCGGTTGGAGAAGTAATGCAGAAAATGATCTTTATTTTTTGCCTCTTTCTCCATACGAAGATTTGAAAAATTTAGAAAATACTGATTTTCTAATTGAACAGCAAAACGTAAAGAAAAGGATTCGTTAAGAGGGATGAAGGGCACAAAAGTACCATCTGGCAAGCCGGTAACTTTACAAGCAACAAAAAAACCCATTTTATCTGCCTTGAATATAAGGCGATGGTTATTTAATAGTTTTGAACAAGCCGGGGTGGGGGAAATTTTAAAATCCCTGGATGTCCTGTAATTAGCCAATAATTCCTCCCTGATCCTACGCTGTTCGGTGATTGAAATGCCCTGGTACAAAGATGTTTCACGGGGAAGGTAATATTCGTGGTGGGATTGTACCGAAAAAAGTGGACGATATTGAATCAGGCTACTCATTGACATTGCTAGGTGTGAACTGAATCTGTCTTAATCTCTTGTATGTAGGCTCCCCTATCAGTAATACGGTCCCGTTTTAAAGGAAGGATACCTGCCTTGTAAAGAACAAATGGGACCTGTTTTCCACCCAAAGATCCCCATAAATGGTTTATCTGCTCAAACGTCATCGAAACCAATTCCAGGCTTACTCTTACGTCTTGAAGGTCAGGATTGAGAAGTGTATTTGGGAAGGGTGAGTTTTGAACAGTAAATACACTTTTTGATTGAAAAAATTCAATTATCTGAGACAAACGCGTTAGCCCATTCGCGTAATCTGTATCATTGGGAACATTGCCCCCACCTGTGAAATTTGATGTAAATAGTAAAAACAAATTCAAAAAGGCAGGTTGATTTTCTTTCTCGTAATGATTGTCAAATTTCCTGTATGGGGAGCTATTCTTTAAGGTAGCTTCCTCCATTACATTTACTAAGCTCAATACTATCCTGCCTTGCATGTATCCTTCACTTCCTCCTAAACCATCTGATAAACCAATATTTCCAAGTACTACCGGAGGCTCGTCAACATTGTTGCTAACTTGCCCGATGTATTCGCTCAGTTGGCGAACCAACATATTTGTAATTGGCAAAATCATTTTAAAATTTTGTAACTCATTATTGCATCAATTTTGAAATGGAATAGCATTCGAAATGCCTTGTTGCCTTACAAAGCTTCGCCCCGTCAGTCCCATTCTTGAGCTGTTATTATGTTGTATGTCGTATGTTTCATTTTTCTTAAAGCTATAACTCCCTAAATGCTTCCTGAAAATCCCCTTCATCGATTAAATCAATGATTATTGGTTCTATGGTATTGATTGTACAATCCTTTACCAATACCATTTTTTTATCCCAGAAATATTCTCCATTGTGAAATTTCCCATCCCTTTGATGCTGACCCTGCATTACTTTGATATTATCATAAGCAAAAAAAGAAGCAATGTACTTTTTACCATTCTCGAAAAATACAATCACATCGGTATTATCATCTTTAGGATTGATGTTATTTCCGTTTCCAGGTTCTGCAGACAAATAAATCTTACTAACTTTAAAATCCATGAATAAATACCTTTAGGATATATATTGGGGCTCAGTGAAGTAAGGGTGCAAGATATGAATTATGGGTAGGGATAGCAATGCCCATTTGACTATAGGTCATTTGAATAGGAATGAAGGGCTTCTTTTTGGAACGAAAGGCCTTATTTTGGATTAAGTGGATGCGTGTTAAAAGCGCTTCACCAGGCTTAAAAACTCTCCTTTTTTACGCCTCGCTATAGGTACATAAGTATTATTTATCATTAAAATGTTGCCCTCTCTATGGTACTTCTTGATATGCTTCAAATTTATCAGGTGAGACTTATGTGGGCAATAAAATCCATATGGTTCCAGCAATTTTCGAAACTCACCAAGGTTGTATGAACTGATTATATCTGTTCTCTCCGTGGTAATTACGCGTGTACATTTTTGCAGCCCTTCACATTGTATAATTTCCTTTATAGCAATAAATTCAAAGCCTTCAATTGTAGGTATTCCTATTACATCCTCATTTGAAGAATGTTCGGTGTATTTTTCTGCCAGTATTTTATTTTTGGCATTTTCATTCTTGGCCCCTATTTTAGACAGCGTTTTGTTAATTGCTTTACTCAGGTGTTCTTTCTGAACAGGTTTACTAAGATACCCATTGGAATTGCAATTACTGGCCTCAACCGCAAAATGAATAGCATCAGTAAGAAAAATGCACTCATAATTAACATTCGAAAAATAATCATGCAGGGTAATACCATTATTCAGTATCAAATCAATATTTATGATAAGTAATTCAGGATTGATTTCTGTTACTAAAGTTTGTGTTGTAGCCATAGTAGTTGCTTTTCCAGATATTTGAATAATTGGAAAATCTGTTGACAGTATCCTTTCCAGAGTTATGATGTCGTCACAAACACCATCTACTAATATTGATCTGATCATTGGGGTTTGATCTGATTAAATGGTTAGCTAAATCAAGTTGTTTCTAATTGAATAGAACAAACATAGTAAATATTTTTTGGATAGTCAAGTGTTTGATCCTAAATAT
>Ga0075120_10001414_pt1 | contig 18721 bp, 20 predicted proteins | sample AntAceMetag02UKL_FD_69792 | JGI IMG/M metagenome (GOLD analysis project Ga0075120, IMG submission 69792) | Saline lake microbial communities from Ace Lake, Antarctica - Antarctic Ace Lake Metagenome 02UKL | ecosystem: Environmental > Aquatic > Non-marine Saline and Alkaline > Saline | place... | reverse complement strand
TATACTAATTTCGTATTTTACTTTACAGGTTCTCTCATATAAGATAACAATATGCAGGAAAGAGAAGGAAATTTTATAGGACTGCTGCTTCTTAATGCAGGAATTATAACAAGTGAGGATTTGGAAAAAGCTCTCACTGAGCATAAAAGGACAGGCGAGTTTTTAGCAGCTACTATTGTTAAATTAAAGTTTGCGCTGGAAGAAGATGTGTTCAGTATTCTGGGCGAACAGTTAGGCATAAGCTTTATAAACTTAAGGACCGCTTCTATTGACCCTGAAGCTTTAGAAAAAGTTTCTGCCCGCTTTGCCCTGCATTATAAAATTATGCCAGTAAGTTTCAAAAATAATTTGCTGGGAATTGTAGTATCCGACCCCCTAAATGTTCAGGTTTTGGATGATATCAGAATGCTTTTAAACGTAGATGTTAAGGCTTACATTGCATATGAAAAAAGCATTATTGATGCAATTAGCAAAAATTACGGTCTTGGAGCCGGGACAGTTGAAGGATTAGAGGATAAGGAAGAAGTTAAGGAGGAAAAGAAAGAAGATCAGGGGGTTGAGGAATCTTCAATTATAAATTTTGTAAATCAGGTTTTAACGCAGGCAGTAAAAGATAGGGCTACCGATATCCATATCGAGCCGTTTGAAGACGAACTAACAATTCGTTATAGGATAGATGGCATCTTGCATAAGACGCCTCTTCCTCAGGGGGCTAAGCAGTTTCAGAATTCAATTACGTCCCGCATAAAAATAATGGCTAATTTAAATATTGCAGAAAGAAGGCTTCCTCAGGATGGAAAGATTCTCTTTAAACTGGGTGAAGAGGAATATGATTTGAGAGTTTCAACTCTTCCTACTCCTGAAGGCGAGAGCATAGATTTAAGGATATTATCTAAAACGATGCTCTTTAATTTTAAAGATTTAGGATTGTTAGAAGAAAACTCCTTACTGCTGGAGCAGGTTCTAAAGAAACCCAATGGCGTGATTTTTGTTACCGGACCGACAGGAAGCGGGAAAACTACCACTCTTTATTCCTGTCTGCAAAATCTTAATACCCAAGACAGGAAGATTATTACAGTTGAAGATCCTATTGAATATAGAATTAAGGGTATTACTCAAATTCAGGTCTATCCTAAAATTGGGCTCTCTTTTGCTTATGGATTACGGTCGATTTTAAGGCATGACCCGGATATTATCTTGATTGGAGAGGTAAGAGATGTTGAAACCGCAGAGATTGCAATCAGAGCATCCTTAACAGGGCATCTTGTTTTTTCGACTATCCATACTAATGATGCGGCAAGCGGTGTAACCCGCCTTTTGGATATGGGCATTGAACCGTATTTAATTGCTTCAACCGTGGAATGTTTTATCGCTCAGAGATTGGTCAGAGTTTTATGTCCGAAGTGTAAATTTAAAGTTAAAGCGGCTGATAAGATATTAAAAGCATTTGGAGAGAAAGAAGATATTGATATATATGATGCCAAGGGATGTGAAGAATGTAAATATACCAAATATAGAGGCAGAACAGCTATTTATGAGTTTCTATTGGTTAGTCCTGAGATAAAAGATTTAATTGCAAAGAAAAGTTCGGCAAGTAAAATCAAAGAGCAGGCTGTTAAATCCGGTATGCGGACTTTAAAAATGGAAGGTTGGCAGAAGATTAAACAGGGCATGACTACAGTTGATGAAATTTTGCGGGTGGTTTCAAGGGAAGAGATGTACTAAGGATGAAAACTTTTCATTACAAGGCGCGCAATCAAAGCGGAGAATTAATAGAAGATAAGCTGAATGCTGATTCACAGCATCAGGCGATCGAAGAGCTTACCAAAAAAGGTTTTTACATACTTTCTTTGCATGCAGCAGAAGAAGCAGCAGGTGCGTTTTTAATCAGAAGAAAACCGAAGATAAAAGATGTAGCGTGGTTTACAGTAAGGCTTTCAGAGCTAGTTTCATCAGGTGTGCCGATTTTAAGAGCTCTAGGTTTGCTGGAGAATCAGTTTGCCAACAAGCCTCTGGGGAAAATAATAGCTGATCTGGTTTTAAGAATAAGAGACGGGGCCAGTTTCTCTGAGTCTATTGATAGCTTAGGAGTATTTCCTCCTATTCTCTCTGCATTAGTAGCGGCCGGTGAAGCGGGAGGCAATATCGATTCAGTTTTAAATGAAGCAGCCAATATCTTTGATAAAGAGCTGGATTTAAAAAATAAAGTAAAATCGGCAATGTTTTATCCTGCGCTGGTTTTTACGATGGGGATTCTCACAGTTTTCTTTCTGCTTTCTTTTGTGATACCTAAGATTTCCGGAATTTTCCAAGATTTAGGTCAAGCACTCCCTTTAATTACAAGAATTGTTGTAGCAATCAGTGGTATTTTTGCAAAATTCTGGTGGCTATTTGCTATATTAGGAATCGCAGAGTATGTAGTGTTTAAAAAATATACTAAATCGGGAGAAGGAAAATTATTATGGGATGAGTTTAAGCTTAAAATTCCAATAATTAGTAAAATATGGATTCAAAGAGAGATAATTTTATTTTCGAGAAGCTTAGGGCTGCTTGTAAAATCAGGGGTATCTTTGGTCGAGGCGCTTGATTTAACCAAGTCAGTGGTCTCTATCAGTAGATATAAAGTAGGTATCGAAAAATTAAAAATAGATTTAAAAGAAGGAGCTTCGTTAAGTTATGGTATAAGAGATTTTTTACCTCCTGATGTTGCCGGCATGATTTCAGTAGGCGAGGAAAGCGGCAATTTAGATAATGCTCTTTTGAATATTGCCCGAAATTACGAAAAAGAGTTGGATTATAATCTTAAAGTAACCACTCAGTTGATAGAACCGTTAATGATACTCTTTGTCGGGTGCATTGTAGGTGTTATAATAATTGCAGTTTTATTGCCGATTTTTCAACTTAATATGATTATAAAATAGGAGGAATGAATATGAAAAGAAATGCTTTTACTTTAGTTGAACTGCTAGTAGTTATTACAATTATAGGAATTTTAACGGCAACTGTTTTGCCCCGTTTAGCAGGTAGGACTGGAGAAGCGAGGATTAAAAGAGCAGAATCTGAAATTTATGGTACTCTTTCAACAGCTCTTGATATGTATGAACTGGATATCGGCAGATATCCCGGTTCTTTAGAGTGTTTATGGCGTTTGGATGCACCCTCGGGGTTTGATGTGGATGAATATAAAAATCTCTGGGAAGGGCCCTATATAAAGCGGGCAAGAGTTAAAGGAAGCTCTATTCTTGATCCCTGGGGTAATCCTTATCAGTATGAGTCAGTTGATCAAGGAGGTTCTTATATGATTTCTTCTCAAGGAGCGAATGTTCAGGATTCGAGTGATGATATTGTTTATTCCGGAGAGATAACGTTTGAGAATTAGCAATCGGGGGTATTTTCTCCTAGATGCTGTTTTGGCAACTTTAATACTTTCTATTCTCTTGAGCGCTGTGCTCGTCTCCCTACAGACTTCAATAAGAGGGTTTCGAAAGGTAAACGAGTCTCTGTATGGTCACTATCTAGCTGAAGATGTTATTTATTATAAATTACTACTGGAAGATAATTTTGAAAATCAAGGCAAAAAAAATACTACTTATGGTGAATTCAGTTGGTTGATTAAGGAGGATAAAGATCAGCTAGGTGATTTAAAAATAATTGATGTATCAGTTGTTAAGAATATGAAAATTTGTTCAAAGCTCTCTTCTTTAGGTTTTAAATAAAATGGCAGCTAAAAAATCTTTTACTTTACTTGAGCTTTTAATTGTAATTGCCATAATATCAATTTTGTCGGTTATTATCTTGCCGGGTTTTTCTAATAAATATAATGCGGTGAAATTTGATAATTTTTGCTTTAAAACACTGGATGTTTTTAAGTTTTCTCAAAATAAAACTATTCAGGAAGCTAAGGTTGTAACAGTTAAAATTAATCAGGAGGGGTTGTCAGTATATCTATCGGATGAAAAAGCAGGGGAATTATTAATTCCTGCTATCTATGAAATTGATTCTGAAATAACCAGCGTTGATATGTTTCCTACCGGGGAGATGCGTCTATATGCGGATTCTTTAGTTTTAGATAAAGCGGAGATAAAGTTGTCGTCAAAATTTGGGATTAAAAAAATTACTCTCTTAGCCGGAGCAGGGAATGTTTCCATCGAAAAGTAAAAAATCATTTACATTAGTTGAAGTTATTGTGGCAGTAGTGATTGTCTCTTTAATATTCAGCTTGAGTAGTTCTTTAATCTGGCTGAGTTTCAGGCTTTCTGTAAGAAGTAAGGAAGTTGCAGTTCGTTTTTCAGGTATTAGAAATGTTTTTGAAATTTTGAGTAATGATTTAAGATCTGCTTGTATTTTTGATTATAACGAAGAACCTAATTTTATAGTTGATTCAGAAAATAAAACAATTTCTTTTTGGATAATCCGTCCTTCAGAAAGCGTTGAGACTAGCTATCTTCTGCCAATATTAAAGATCAGTTATTTTGTCAAAGAAGAAGCGGGGAAGAAAGTGCTGTATAAACGATTAGAGTCTGAATTCGAGGATTACAAAAAAGAGATCCTTGTTTATGAAGCAGATTTTGAGTTCTCAGCGTTAATTTACAGTGAAGATAAAAAAGAATTATTAACCGAGCAGTTTTATTCTGACAGTAAGTTGCCAGAAGCGATAAAAATCAAGTGTGTAAAAGATGAAAATGAAATTGAAAAAATTATCTACATACCAGCCGGTAAAAGCATTTAAAAAAGATGGTGTAATATCTATCTTTATCCTCTGGGTAATTGCTGTAACAGTATTGATGTCCGCTGGCATAAGTTATAGGGCTTATATGGAATTGCGTTCTTTTAGGTTTTATAGGGAGCGTTTCTATGCCCGAAATTTAATCTGGCGGGGTTTTATGCAATCACTGGAATTACTGAGATTAGATTATGAGAATAACTCTGGAATCGATGGTTTAAGCGAAGAATGGAGCAAGGATAATATTGAATTTCAGAATGAATACGGTATATCTCAGATCAGAATTGAGGACGAAGAGAGAAAGATAAATATTAATCAGATTGCCAGAGAAGAAAATTTAGATGTCTTGAATAATCTTTTTCCTCCAAAGCTTGCTCAATCAATAATTGATTGGGTAGATGAAGATAGTTTTCAAAATTATTATTACGGAGGAGAGCAGGAAAATTATTATAATTTTTTGACATATAATTGCAGAAATTCCAATATCAGAAGTTTATACGAGATAAAATATATTAAAGGATGCCCTTCTGATTTTAACTTAAAAGATCTGGAGAATCAAATTACTACTATAGGGAGTGAAGTAAATATTAATACAGTATCTGAAGTATGCCTTAAAAAGTTAGAGCTGCCCGACTCTCTTGTCTCAGAAATCTTGGAATTTCGTCAACATAACGGTGTTTTTAATAGTATACCTGACAGTGATAGTATTTCAGAAATTTTCCCGAAAATTGCAAGTGCTGACATAGTAGAACAATGGAATGTTTTGAGAAATTACTTTAAAGTGAGCTCTCAATATTTTAGAATATATATAATAGCTCAGACAGAGAGAGGAGTTAAGCGCTGTGCTCAGGCTTTAGTGCAAAGGAAAGGCAGCAGTTTTGATATTTTATCTTGGCAGGAGAATTTCTGGGAGAAGTAAATGTATAGCTTTGAAATAGAGAGTGAAAAAATTAAATTTGCTAGAGTCTTACTTAAAGAAGGTAAGTTTTTTTTATCCAAACTTGGAGTATTTAAGCGCCCTATAACAGAGAAGGATGGGAAGTTATTAGAGAAGTTATTACATCAAAATGAGGAGTCAATAATATTTGTGATTCCCAGAAGAGAGGTCTCTGTCAGTTACCATTCTTTTCCCTCCCAAAAAGATGAAGAGATTAATCAAATGGCAAGATATCAGGCGTTGAGGCAGTTTCCTTACAAGGATTTTAACATCCTTCATTCAGCGAATATTTTGTCTAAGATGTCTAATGGATATACAAAAGTTATGCTTGCAGTTGTAGGGGAGGAAGCATTGAATAAGTACGTATCTGAACTTACTCATTTTATATTGCCGAACAAAATTACAATAAATAGCTTGGGTGTTGTCGGTTTTTATAAAATGATAAGAAAAGATGAGGATAGAGTTTTAATTGATATAGATAATAGATCCAGCAATTTGTGCATAATAGGAGGCGGTAAACTTTTGTTCTGCCGGGAAATCAACAAGGGGTTTTATTTTATAAAAGATAATGGCATGGCTCCATGGTTGAAAGAAGTTTCAAATTCCATTGCAGCATTTAACAAGGAGAAGTTAAATCAAGACATAAAATCACTTACTATACTTGGGCCTCGGCATATAAATTTTATGGAAGATGAAAGAGCATCTTTGCCTTTTGATGATGTTGAATTTATTTATCAGGAAAAGTTTATTTCCAAAGAAGAAGATTTTCAGTTTTTTGGAGAAAACAGTGAAGAGATCTACTCTCTAATTAAGCTATTAGGTTTAAGTTTTATCCAAGTTCCGGAATTTGATTTAATCCCGCTTGGGATAGCTCAGCGGGTTGTTAAAAAAAGCCTTTACAGAGAGAGGAAGAGAGCAGGTATTTATTTTGTATTAGCGGCTTTAATCTGTATACTGATTGTGAGATTAGAGTATAAAAGGGAGGAAGTATATTTAGGCAGGTTAAAGAGTTTTATTGATAGCGTAAGCCCTGCTGTTAAAACTTTAGAAACAAGGAAAAGGATAAATCAAGTTTTTTTAAAATATTCTCGGGATGTTATTTTTTTAGATTTATTTAAAGGATTGGTTGATATAGTTCCGGATAATGTTTTATTAAGAAGAGTAGATTATGAGAAAAATTTACAATTAGTTATAGAGGGAATCTCCTCTGATGCGAATTCGATATATGATCTTTATGAAAACATTAAACAACTTCATATGATATCTAAAGTCGAGGCATTTAAGATAGATACTACATCAAGACAAGAGAGTGTTTTTTATTTAAAATTGGGATTAAAATAAATTTGGATAAATTGAAAGATAAGCGATATTTAAAATTATTTGCTGTTATCGGTATAATGCTCTTACTATACATTATAGTTCAACCTCTTATTGTAAAATGGAGCGGTTTAAACGCTGCTATAAGAATAAACGAAAGTAAGTTCCATAAAACTCTAAAGCTGATTTCTGAGAAAAATAAAATCAACTCTGTTTATAAAAGTATTGCCGCAGAAGTCGCTTTTGACAAACTGATTGTGGGTGATGATGAAGATGTGCGGATTTCCGTCTATAAGGAATTAAATAAGCTAGCTAGTCATTGTAAGGTAAAATTGCGCAGCGTAACACCAAAAACAACTATTTCGAATAAGGAAAATGAGCATGCGCTGTATTTTGAAATAAACGTAGAGGCTGATTTAGAAGGAATATTAAAATTTTTGTATTATATTGAGAGTTCTTTTAGCTTGATGTCTACTGAAAATGTTAAAGTAAGCCCAGCCAGCAACAACAGATTGATGTTACTGATAAAATTAAAGAGAATTTTAATATGAGACAGCTGAATTATTCTTTATTTCAGTATGCTAAAATTACAGCAATAGCAGCGCTTGTGTTGCTATTTTTAGAGTGGGTGCTTAGAGAACCTGCAAATGTGGACGAAGTTTTAGAAGAAGCTTCTATTAGGGGAACAAAAAAAAATACCGTTGATATTCCTAAAAGAAAGGAAATAGATGAATATTCTTCAATTCTGAATAAGAAGAATATTTTTGATTTCTCCGACAGGGGGAGAGTAATCGAAGAAAACTCAAGTCAAGAGAAAGATGTTTTGGCCGATCTTTCTTTTAATGGTATAATCGTTCTGGATAAAAAATATGTCGCTGTTTTTAGCGAAAAAGATAAAAAACAACACTTGGTTACTGAGGGTCAGGAGATAAAAGGTATAAAAATTAAGAAAATAAAACAAAGTTCAGTTATAATAAATGTTAATAATGAAGAAAAAGAGATTAGTTTTTAGCGTAGCACTTTTATTGTTTTCTTTTTTAGCTTATGCATCTCAGGTAGATGTTAGTGCTCCGGTTACCTTGGACATCAAGGGAATGGATATACTTGATGTATTAAAAATAATTTCTCTGCGTTCAGGGCTAAGTATCGCTACTTCTCCTTTAGTGCGGGGTAAAGTCACCGTCTTTTTAAAAGATGTTTCTGTGTGGGATGCCTTTGAAATTTTAATTGCGGCAAATGATTTAGCTTATGAGAAAAGAAAAAATTTAATCACCGTTATGACGAATAAAGAATATAAAGAAAAATACGGCAAACCGTTTTATGACTTAAGAGTAATTAGAAGATATGATTTAAAGAATGCCAAAGCCATATCTTTGGGAGAGACTATCAGCGAGTTAAAAAGTGATATAGGAAAAGTGATTATTGACAGTTTTTCAAATTCTATAATTGTTTTGGATGCCCCTGATGTTATTTACGAAATTGATAAAATAATAAAATCTGTAGATTCCCCATTAGAGACGAGAGTAATCCAGCTTAACTATACTCGGGTTGAAGATATAAAAGAGAATGTGGTTGATCTTGTAAACAAGGATGTAGGGATAATAAAATTTGACCAAACTTCAAACAGGGTTGTAGTCACAGATATTCCCAGTAACGTTGAGCATATAGAGAAGATTCTCATTGCTTTTGATAAGAGGCCTCAGGCTGTTAAGATTGAAGCTAAGATTGTCCAGATTACTTTAAGCGACGAATACCGCTTAGGCGTAGACTGGGAAGGAGTCTTTGGGAAGCATCTAGGAATATCTTACAGCGGCAACTTCTCTCTGCCTTCTTCAGGTAGTGCAGGGGTAGGACAGATTGCTGTAGGTAAGGCAGCCTTGGATCCTAGCGCTGCTCTAGACGGTCATCATCAATATTCTGGAATTATAAAGGCTTTTGATACATACGGAAAGTCCGATGTTCTATCTTCTCCTCATATAACTGTTTTAGATGGGCAGGAAGCCTATGTTCTTGTGGGGGATAAGGAGCCTATCGTCTCTGTCTCTATTACATATCCAGAGTCGGGTGAGGCTGTATATGCAGAGAGCGTTGAATATATGGAGACAGGAGTTAGGCTTAGTGTTACGCCTTATATCTCTGACGATGGTTTTATTACTATGCATATTAAACCTGAGGTTAGCTCAGGCACAGAGGTTGAAGGAGCGTTGGAAGGCTCGATATATATAAAGAAGACTACCTCTGAAGCTGAGACAACAGTTATAGTAAAAGATGGCGATACTATTGTTCTTGCGGGGTTGATGAAAGAGACGGAGATCGATGGACGCGAGAAGGTTCCTGGGATTGGAGATATTCCATTTATAGGTAAACTTTTTTCTGAAAAGCATAAAAAGAAGGTTAAAACTGAGCTTGTAATACTGCTTACCCCTAGAATAGTAGGCAACGTTAAGCAAGCTTTCAGTGAGAGTGTTGCCGAGTTTGCCAATGAGCAGATTGGCTATGAGAGTCCTAAGGCAGATTCAGCCGGCTTAACTAGAAGCTTTGATCATGCTAAGACAGAGCTAATTTTGGCAGAAGATAAAGAGCGCAGTTCTTATTCAGAGTACTACCTTAAAATTACTAATATAATCTATGATTATTTTGGCAAGAACTATCTAAATATGGGTCTCAACAGAGAAGTGAATATCGTTTTTCTTCTTAACAGCAGAGGGGGTCTGATAGGTGAGCCTGCAGTTGTAGGTGAGGTTGATTCTACTATAAGAGATTTAGCGATAGAGGTTATAAAAAAGGCTGGACCTTATCCTGCTTTTCCTATCTCGCTTAATAAAGAGAAAGAAGCGTTTAATATACTTTTGAATTTCTAGAAAGATCAGTCGGTCTTTATTTTTCTGACAATATATCTCTTGCTTACCCTTTTGGCTTCAAAAAACTTTTTGGAAAATTCCATTGCCAGCTTAGGGTCGTATCTCTTGCAGGAAAATATATTTATATGAGCCGAATTCCAGAGTTCTGAAAAATGGCCTGTGATTGAGCTTGTTTCAATTAGCTGCACTAGAGAGTAACCGCTAATATGTGGTTTTTCATGCCCGAAATGCGGTATCAGTGTTTTACCGTATTGTTTCATTTTTATAAGTTTACAGAGCCTATCTACGTATGATTGGATCTCTTTTTTTGTTGATATTTTTTTGGGGTCGCAATCATATAAGTCTAAAATCAGCTCCCAGCCAAAAATTTTATCTTTCATTGCTTGTCTCCTATTATCTCTTTTATGTAGTTCGGCAGCTTAAAAGATGCCAGGTGCAGCTCAGGGTTGTAGTATCTTGTTTTTATTCTGTTCTTCTGACTCTCTTTTTTGATTGCAGCTAAAGATAGGGACTCTATGTTTATTTTGTCTGATGCAAAGATAAGATTAAAAAATCCTCCTATATACGTAGGAACAGCAGCAAGATAGACATTTGTATATTTGAATATTTTAGATAATTTTTTGTAGTTCTCCTTTAATTCCTCTTTTTGTAAGAAAGAAGAGCCGCTCTGCCTTACCATAATGCCGTTATTTTTTAAAATTTTAGATATGTTTCTGTAGAAGCTGTTTTCAAAAAGTACCTTTGCAGGTCCGGTTGGGTCAGTTGAATCTACAATTACTATATCGTATAGGCTCAGCTTATTTTTTATAAACTCTGCTCCGTCTGTGATAACCAGCTCTAGCTTCTTGCTTTTGAATGCATCCTTACATATTTGGGGCAGATATTTTTTTGTCTGTTCTATAACTTTTTTTTCTATCTCAACCAGGGTAACCTTCTTAATCATCTTATGCTTTAGGACCTCTCTCAATATTCCTCCGTCGCCTCCGCCTATTATGAGTATATTTTCAGGCTTTGGATGTGAGAAGAGCGGGATATGGGACATCATCTCGTGGTAGATAAACTCGTCCTCTGTTGTTGTCTGGATTGCCCCATCCATTATTAGTGCAGTTCCAAATCGGCTGGTCTTTAGAAACTCTATTTTCTGTGAAGATGAATTAGACGAATAAAGCTTTTTTTGAACCTTTAATTTTAGCCCAATATCTTTATGCAGAGTCTCAGATACCCAGGTGTTTTTCATCAAAGACGCCCCTTTTTAATTCTGTGACCTGAACCTCTTCTGCAGAGAACCCCTCTTTTAAGACAGGAACTGCAAGGTGAGGGTCTACATCGCCGCATACGAAGATATCAGCCGCTGCATAATTGAATTCCGGCCAGCTATGTACGGATATATGCGACTCTTTAAGTATGGCAACAGCAGAGATGCCGCTGTAAGGAGAGAAGGTGTGAGCATGAACCTCTAAGAGAGTTGCTCCGCATGCTTTTACGGCTTTTCTTAATACTTCTTTTGTGCCCTCTTCTGAAGCTATATTTTTTGCACCCCACAGCTCTATAATCAGGTGCTTTCCTGCATAGCTCATAGAGTCTTCTTTGCAATATACGGATCCTGACTCTTTAATTGTTTGTTTTTCCATATTTTTCCCTTAAATGTTCAATTATAATAATGATATATAATAGAAACAGTTTTGAATATAGTCAATAATTTATTTTATCTTTAAGCATTTTTAGGTATCTTCAAGTTGCTTTATTGGTTAGTCTTTACTATAATGAAAGCATATAAAGCTAGCTATTTTTAAAGGCTGTTTTTAAAAAAGGAGGCAGCAGCAGTGAAAAGTATCTTGATTGTAGATGACGATATAGATTTAAGGACGGTTGTTAAGATGAGGCTTGAAATAGAGGGCTACAATGTTAATACAGCATCTAACGGCAAAGAGTGCCTTGGTATAGTAGCGGAGCGTAAGCCGGATCTAATATTATTGGATATGACGATGCCTGTTATGGATGGTTATACTGCATTGAATAAATTAAAGGAGCAGCCTGAGAGTGCAGATATTCCTGTAATTATTTTCTCAATAAAAGAGAAGATAAAAATGGAAGGACTCTTTATGGATGATAAAGCTGCTTATTACATTGAGAAGCCATTTGAGACAGAAGAGCTCATCGGTAAAGTTAAAGCTGTTTTAGGAGAATAGTTTGACTTTTCTTTTCTCTCATGTACAATATTCCTTTATTTAGGAGAGAGCTATGAAATTAAAATTAGGTATTCCAAAGGGCAGTTTACAAGAAAAAACGGTTCAGCTTTTTAAAAAGGCCGGTTTTAATATAGCTTTAACTTCAAGATCGTATTTTCCTTCAGTAGATGATCCAGAACTTGAACTCGTGATGTTAAGAGCCCAGGAGATGTCTTATTATGTTGAAGCCGGTGCACTTGATGCTGGCCTGACTGGTGAAGATTGGATACGCGAGAATAATTCCAAGGTTGTGCGGGTAGCTGAACTTATATATGCAAAACAACAGATGGTGCCGGTGAGGTGGGTTTTAGCTGTAAAGAAGGATTCTAGAGTAAAGAGTATTAAAGATCTGCAAGGCAAGCGTATTGCTACAGAGCTTGTCAATGTTACTAGGCAGTATCTTAAGGATAATAGAGTCAAGGCCGATGTTGAGTTTAGCTGGGGCGCAACAGAGGTGAAGGTTGCAACCGGGTTAGTAGATGCAATAGTCGAGCTTACCGAAACTGGTCAAAGCCTAAGAAGGAACAACCTTAAGATAGTTGATACAATATGTGATTCGACTACAAAATTTATCGCCAATAAAAAAAGCTGGAAGAATTCCTGGAAAAAGAATAAGATAGATAGCCTTGTGCTTCTTTTAAGCGGAGCACTGGGAGCGGAATCTAAGGTTGGCCTTAAGATGAATATAAAGAAAGACGATCTTAAGAAGGTCTTTAACATATTACCTGCTATGCGCAGACCTACCATATCATCGCTTGCAGAAGATGGCTGGTTTGCGATTGAGACTATAGTAGAGGAGAAGGTAGTGAGGGAGCTAATACCGAAATTAAAGCTTTCCGGAGCTGAGGCTATTATAGAATATCCTTTAAATAAAGTAATATTTTAATATGTTTTTGATTTGAAATTTATCTACGGAGGTACGATATGCCTTGTGGCAGAAAGAGAAAAACAAGAAGTATAAAAACGCATAAAAGAAAAAAGAGATTAAAAAGAGATAGACATAAGAAAAAGAAGAACTAGTCTGTAACTATAATGAGAAAATTTTTTCTTCTTCCGCTTATCCTAATTATTCTGAGCGCTGTTTCAAGCGAGGGCTATAAGTCCGAAGCCCCCTCCTTGGCCTATGCTCACTTTATTATGGCTGTTATCTATGAAGATAGAGGTAATTTTGAGGATGCTTACGTTGAATACCTCCGGGCTCTAGAGTATGATCACGAGAACCCGACAATCTATATTAAACTTGCTTTGATAGATCTAAAAAACAATAGAATAGAAAAGTCGGCTGCTAATCTAAGTAAGGCGCAAGAGCATGCCTCTGGTGATATAAAAATCCATTTTGTCTTAGCTTTGATCTATAGCTCAATGGGAAAATACGATGAAGCAGCAGGGGAGTATGAGAAGATAGTTACAATAGATCCGCATGATATTATGGCTTTAGCATCTCTTGCAGATATGTATTTACTCCAGAAGAGAGTAGATGATGCCATAGTTGCTTATGAGAGATTACTAGAAGAAGAGGTTGATCTTCCAGCCCTGCGCTTTAATCTTGGAATACTCTATTCTAAAAATGGAGACCTCAGCAAGGCTATAGAACAGATGGAGAAAGTTGTTGAGCTTGATCCCGATTTTTTGCAGTCCTATGTCACTTTGGGGGTTTTCTATGAGATGGATAATAATTTCAACAAAGCTATAGAGTGGTATCAGAAAGGTTTAAATATAAAACCAAAAGACACTAAGCTTCTGAAGGTTATTGCTCAGGCTTATTATAAGGCTGGAGACATAGAGAGAGCAGATGCTGCATATAAAGATTTAATTCAGGAATCTCCTCAAGAGAAGGGTATCTATCTTGATATTGCATACTTTTATATAAAAAATGCAGATTATGGATCAGCAGAGGAAGCATTGGAAAAAGCCGAGCAAGATAATTTTAATATGTCTGAGGTATATTTTTTAAAGGGTTTTCTTTTTTTTAAGCTTAAAGAAAATAGTAAAGCAGTAGATTTTTTCAAGAAATCTCTTGAGGTAAAACCAAAGAATGCAGAAACTTATTTCTTCCTCGGCGCTGCTTATGAAGAGATGGATAGGTGGGATCTAGCGGTATCTAGCCTCAAGAAGGCAATAGAGGTAGATTCAAAGCATGCAGATGCTTTAAATTATCTAGGTTATATGTACACTGAAGAAGGTAAGAACCTAGAAGAGGCTAATCTATTGATAAAAAAAGCGCTTGAAATAGATCCTAATAATGGTGCCTACCTTGATAGTATGGGCTGGGTCCATTATAAGCTAGGCAATTATGATAGAGCCTTGGAATTTCTTGAGAAAGCTAAGGAAGTAAAAAAAGATGACTCTGTAGTCATGGAGCATCTTGGGGATATCTATCTTAAAAAAGGTATGCTTGGGAGGGCTTTATCGGAATGGCAGCAGGCACTCAAGCTTAGCCCTAAACAAGAAGGGTTGGCTGATAAGATAGAAAAAGTGAGGGATAAGATTGATCAATAAAAAAACAGATCTAGAATTTTTAAAACAGAAATCATTGGATATACGCTGCGATGTTCTTGCTATGTTAGAAGAGGCCGGTTCAGGTCATACAGGAGGCTCTCTATCTTTGGTTGAGATTTTAGTTTCGCTTTATTACTGTAAGTTAAATCATGATCCTGAGAATCCCTCCTGGGGAGAGAGGGATAGATTTATTCTTTCCAAAGGGCATGGCTGCCCTACTCTATATGCTATTTTGGCTGATTTCGGTTATTTTCCTAAGAATGAGCTTATGACATTAAGGAAATACGGCTCTTGTCTTCAAGGTCATCCTGAAAAGGGTATTAGAGGCATAGAGGCTTCAACTGGTTCTTTGGGGCAGGGTCTATCAATATCTATAGGTATGGCTCTCTCTGCAAGGCTTGATGGCAGGGAGAATAGGGTTTACTGTATACTTGGCGATGGCGAGACGAACGAAGGGCAGGTTTGGGAGTCTGCTATGACAGCTGCTCATTACAAGCTAGATAATATAATAGTGATGCTGGATCACAATAAGCTGCAGATAGATGGTCCGGTGAATGAAGTTAAAAATCTAGAGCCTTTTGAAGAGAAGTGGCGCTCTTTTGGCTGGAAGGTAAAAAGGTGTAATGGCCATGACTTCCAGGAATTACTCGATGCACTAGATTGGGCAGATAGCATTAAGGGGCATCCGGCTATTATTATTGCAGATACTGTTAAAGGCAAAGGCGTCTCATTTATGGAGAATGATAATCGTTGGCATGGAGTTACTCCTACTAAAGAAGAATTAGGCAAAGCTCTTGAGGAGTTAAAAGGTAAATGAAGCCTACTAGAGATGGATTCGGCGAAGCATTGCTAGAGCTAGGTGAAAAAGATGAGAGAGTGGTTGTGCTTTCAGCTGACTTGACAGAGTCAGTTAGAGCAGGTGCTTTTAAAGCAAAGTTCCCAAAAAGGTTTTTCAATTTTGGTATATCCGAACAGGATATGATGTCTGCTGCAGCCGGGTTTGCTTTAGAAGGAAAGATTCCTTTTGCAACTACATTTGGAGTCTTTGCATCAGGAAGAGCTTGGGATCAAATAAGAACTTCCATTGCTTACATGAATCTTAATGTGAATATTATTGGTTCTCATGGAGGGATTACAGTAGGCCCAGATGGTGCAACTCACCAGGCGTTAGAAGATTATGCACTTATGAGAGTCTTGCCCAATATGAGCGTAGTTGTTCCTTGCGATTTTTATGAAGCTAAAAAAGCAACAGAGGCTGCTGCTTCCTATCCTGGGCCAGTATATCTGAGGCTTACTAGGAATAAAGTACCTTTTCTAACCTCTTTAGATGATGATTTTCAGATAGGTAAAGCTCGAGTATTCAGGGAAGGAAAGGACCTCACCATAGTAGCGTCGGGTCAGATGGTGCATATTTCACTTAAGGCTGCTGATATTTTAAAAGAGGAAGGAATATCTGCCGGTGTTATAAATCTACATACTATAAAGCCGTTAGATAGAGATGCTATTTTAAAAGCTGCCCGGGAAACAGGGGCTATACTTACAGTTGAAGAACATCAAGTTTTTGGAGGAATGGGTTCTGCAATTGCTGAGCTTATCTCCGAAAATGAACCTGTTCTTATTAAGTTTTTGGGTATAAGAGATCGTTTTGGAAGAAGCGGTGAATCAGATATTTTGCTCGAAGCCTTTGGCCTAACATCTGAGTCTATAGTCAAAGAAGCAAAAGAGCTTATCAAAAAGAAGCAGAGTTGATAGTCTTCAATACACCTGCCAAACTAAATATTTTTCTTGATATACTCTCTAAGAGGGGAGACAATTACCATGATATCATCAGTCTGATGGTTAAAATAGATCTCTGCGATGTTTTAAGTGTTGGCCTTTTAAAGGAAGATAGAGTATCTCTCTCTGTTAAAGGCAATGCTCCGGAAGGATCTGAAAATAGCTGTTATAAGGCTGCTAAGATTATAAAAGATAGATACCGTATTAAAGAAGGATTAGAGATAAGGCTAGAGAAAAGAATACCTGCAGAATCAGGTTTGGGCGGTGCAAGCTCAAATGCTGCCTATGTATTAAAAGCTGCTAGAGAGATATTCAATATAGATATCAGTGAGGAAGAGTTAATAAAGCTGGGAGCAGCTATCGGTTCCGATGTGCCTTTTTTTGTAAATGATTCTACTTGGGCGGTAGTTGAAGGTAAGGGTGAACTAGTGCGTTCAATTGATACGCCATTTGTCTTCTCTGCTGTTTTAATTCTTCCTAAATTCGGCAATAAGACAGAGGATTTATATCAAAGATGGAAACCTTCCTTGACAGAACCTAGCCGCTGGGATAAAATTAAATTTTGCAGCGCAGATGATGTTGAAATGAATTTTTTAAATAAGTATTCTTACAATGTTTTTGAGAAATTAGAGAGCAGCACCATAATACCCTCCCTTATGGAAGATATTAAAAGATTTGATGTTGATTTAATTAGGATGACTGGAACCGGTTCTGCAATCTATGCGGTATCAGCTGATATGGATAAATTAAATTCTCTAAAGAGCTATTGTGGCTCTTTGGGATATGATACTTTTTTAGTTAGGTCATTAAACTAAGGAGGTGCTTGCTTTGGAGATTACAGAGGTAAAAGTATTTCCCAAGGTGAAAGGAAACATTAAGCTGAAGGCTTATGTAACTGTCACCTTCGATGACTCTTTTGTTGTTCGCAACATCAAAGTTATCGATGGTAATAAAGGCCTTTTTGTTGCTATGCCTTCTAGGAAGGTTCAACAGCCATGTTCCAAGTGCAGGAGAAGCAATAGTATAGCGGCGAGATTCTGCAATTATTGCGGTGTTGATCTTGAGTCATCTAGATGTCCTGATTCTCATGATAGACAGCAAGAGACTAAGGATATTGCGCACCCGATCAATCAAGAATTCCGCGCCTACATCGAAGGAAAAGTTTTGGAAGCATATGAAAAAGAGGTACAAGATCCTAGTTATCAAAGAGAAGAAGAGCATGGCTTAGAAGAAGATTCTACAGATACAGCTCTTTAGAATTTAGGTATTTGGGGAATAGTGTAATGGTAGCACAACGGCTTTTGGAGCCGTCTGTGGAGGTTCGAGCCCTCCTTCCCCAGTATTTAGCTGAATACTGGTTTTTATGAAAAACATTTGCGGGTTAATATTAGCGGCAGGTAAAGGGACGAGGCTTAAATCGTCCTTACCTAAGTATCGCCATAAGATAGCAGGATGGTCTATGCTTAGGCATTCCATAGAGAATTTAAGAGAGGTAGGCATAGATGATATCTATGCTTTAGCTGGACCTGGAGAGAGTAAGTTTATAGATAAAAATTTTTCTGTTAATACGATAGAGCAGAAAAGAAGAGCTGGGACAGCAGATGCATTGCTCGTAGCCTTAAAGAGCATTCCTAGGAGATATAAGACCATAGTTCTTATCTATGTAGATGTTGCATTATTGAGAACCAGTACAATCAAGAGCCTGCTAAACAAGCATGATAGACATAGCTCCGATATAACGCTCTTGACTATGGATTTGGATGCACCCAAAGGCTATGGAAGAGTGCTTAGTGATAAGAGCGGTAATGTAGTTGCCGTAAAAGAAGAGGATCTGCTCAATGAATCCGAGAAGAAGATAAGAGAGGTTAATGTAGGTGTCTACATTTTTAAAAGAAAGACCAGCTTAGAGAGAGATCTTTGCAGTATTAAGCCTAAAGGAAATAAAGGGGAGAAATATCTGACTGAGATTTTTCCAAAATATAGCAAAAAAGATCTAAAGGTTCTAACATTAAAGCTAAAAGATATAAATGAAGGGCTAGGTATTAACAGCAGGAAAGATCTAATAGAGGCTAATAAGATTATTTACAGAAGAAATACTGATAAACATATATCAAAAGGGGTGAGCATATTGTCTCCAGAGAATACCTTTATAGAGAAAAATGTGACTATAGGGCGCGATACTACCCTGTATCCTTTTGCTTATATAGGTTTTGGAGTTCGGATAGGAAAGAGCTGTATGATAGGACCATCTTGCAGGATAAGGGGCGATAGTAATATAGGTGATAATGTTAAGGTAGAGAATTTTGCTGAGATATCAAGTTCTAAGATAGGTAATGGTTCTAAGGTAAAACATTTTTCTTATATAGGAGATACTGTTGTT
>Ga0075120_10001413_pt1 | contig 18722 bp, 20 predicted proteins | sample AntAceMetag02UKL_FD_69792 | JGI IMG/M metagenome (GOLD analysis project Ga0075120, IMG submission 69792) | Saline lake microbial communities from Ace Lake, Antarctica - Antarctic Ace Lake Metagenome 02UKL | ecosystem: Environmental > Aquatic > Non-marine Saline and Alkaline > Saline | place... | reverse complement strand
CTCAACCATCGCCCTAGAAAAGTGCTTGGATTTAGATCCCCGTATGAAGTATTCTTCGGGGTGAAAAAACGCTACACCAAAACACCATTAGCTGTTGCACTTCGAACTTGAATCCGCGCCTTAGTATTGTTACTGTAATCGGTAACAGCCAGCCGGGTGCCGTCTATTGTAAACAGTTCTATGATTGGGCCCCTTAGGCCGTTCTTTTTGGATTTGACCTGAGCGGTCAGAACCATGCCTGCTTTTGCCTCGACTGGATATTCATTAAGGTCGCCGCTTATCAGTAGGTTTGCCTCGGTTTTGAGTTTCAGAGGAGCTTCCAGATACAGATAATCGCGCTCATCCGATCCCGGTGCCCCGGTTCCGAAATAGTCGCATGGATTTGAGTACAGGGGTGCCAGCGGTTTGATAAAACCGCGGCTTACCATTGTGCCGAAAGCCTTAAAAAAAAGTTTGTTGCTCCCGGTCAGTTGCTTCTCAGCTACTTGTTGTGCTCTGATAGCGTCAACGAAATCAGGATAGCCGTCTCTGTGTCCGTCGGCCCTTCTGAAATAGAAGGAGGATTGATAGACAAAGCCAAGGGCTTTTTTCCCCAGCACTCGAGAGAGTTCATACAAATATCCGCCCCAGATTTCTCCTGTATAGTGTTCTTCGGGCTGCCCTGCGTATCCAGGACAGGGTGGTTCGGCGTCTTCATACTCGTAATACCAGTCGGGATCATTGACATCATCGGGGTACCTGTTCCCGTTATCGATATTACGGTCACCCCAGGGCGGCCACGCTACATAACCGATGGAAGACTGCCCGGAGGGCAAGAATGCATACCAGTCTGAATTGCCCTCACCCATTGAGCGGCCATAGCCATTGACTTCTCCGCCGAACTGGCCATCATCCATGAAACCGGCCCAGTCCATTATCGCGTGCGCGTATTCGTGCCGCACAATGCTCAGGTCAATTACAAGGTCTTCATCAAAGCAGGATTCATCATCAGCGTATACAAAACCGGGGTAATCGCCATTGTATGGGTTCAACGGAAAAAACCGGGTGTAGTAGGCATTACAGAATGTACTGAACCCATCTTTATCCCACTCACCCCTGTTAACAGCTGTTGGTATGGAAAGCCAGTAGAAGTAGTCTATGTCGGTCGGGCCGTATTTTTTTATGACATTTTTTTCCCACCACTCCCAGACCATATTTTTTTGATAGTAGGCCTGGGCCTGATCGAAATAAGGTTTTTCACTGCCGTCCTCCCAGTCTTCTGCTGCAAAAGGGTCGTAGACGAAATTGAGTTTGTTTGAATCTGCTAAATTATACGCGTCCAATCTTTTGCACTTTTCATCATACGAGCCGTTGTCAGCTTCTTCCACTGTGCAAGCACGTGGCCAATCATGGATGGTGGCATGCGGGCCATGCAGATACCCTTCTACAAAACCGTCGTCGGTCTCATATAAATCTTCGAGTTTGACCTTTTTTAGCTTGTAGTTGTCGTGCCAAGCTTCATTGTCAAGATAGGCTTGTCCCTTGCCCTTTGTCAGGTAAAAATTTTCATCTCCGCGGTACAGGATTTCGCCGTTTTGTGCATCCACATGTAATACCCACGCGCCAGTGGGATTTTGTGTGGGCGTGGTTATTTTCCAAATATATGCATAGCCGCCCTTATGAGGTATGATCAGGTTTTCGATTATTGATTCAGTCAGGGTTGCTTTCGGCCCCAGCTGTACGGACAGACCCTCGCGGGCAATGTTTTGGGCCATTTCAAGGCTCAGCAAGTTTTGATTAGCAGGTGCGATTTTATCCCTGCAATCGTTTTGCACCATGGTTATACGTCCCTTTTGATCGCTGTGCACGATGATTTGGGCTCCCTGGACGCTTACACCGTCAACGGTCTGCTGGAATCTGATATGCTGGCGCTCGGCAGTCTGGTTGATGTTGCTGGTCTTGAGGTTGGAAAGATCGCTTGCTACTCCGAACAGCATGTGAGTGTCTTTTAGAAATTCTCGCGCGTTATTTTCGGGGGTGTCGCCATAAGCTTTGGACCTGGCACCAGAGAGCTGTTTCACGCGGCCTGTTTTTGTGCTGAATGTTGCCTGCCAGCTGTTCTGATTGAGGTTGTTAAAGGCATCAAATCCGCTTGCTTTCCGCAGTGCGATAGCTGCCGGGTTTGCTGCGCTAATTTCTCCGGCTTTTAAGACTGAAGCTGCCTGATTGGAGGAGTCATTATCTTTTGTACCGGTCTGTATCTCGGTAGTTGGAGTATCAACAGCGGGTGAAGCCTTCTGGATGCCCGGTTTTTCCTGCACCCGGATAATATTCTGCGGATTTTGATTCGGATTCCGGAAGGCAAAGGAAGAAACGGGAATTGCCATACACACAACAAGCATCAATGCCGTTATGAAAATGCTTTTTTTTATAAATTCTTGTCTATTCGTCATCTTGTATTTGCTCCTTTGCAGGTTTTTGCCGCTTTTCCTATGAAGCAGGCAGCTGGTTTTCTTTGACCGTGCTTATATATTCAACCTTAATGTTACTATAATCGGTATTCAGGCCGAGATCTTGAGTAAATTCACTATGATGGAACTGTAAAAATTCGTACAGGGGCGGCCTCTGGCATGAGGTGCTCTACGTAGGAAAAAACAGAAGTTATAATGGGCATTTGTCGTGCATTGTGCGGGTCAGGTGCTGCAATTCCCGTGTCCCTGCAGAACGCAGCCATTGAAGCGGAACTACAAGAGTTGTTTTAGGCTTTTTCCTTAAAGAATTTCCATCTCGCCTTAGCAGTCACCAACGCGGCTCGCGACTGCTTTCTGTGTGAGGCCGGCAGGCTACTGTTCAAAGACGCCAAAGTGCTGTTTTGAGAAGTCGACGCGCTGGGCCACAGTCATTCTTCTCTCAGACAGGCGTTCAATCGCCTTGAGATTGGGCAGCAGGCCCCGTCCGTTGGCGATTTGGATAGAGAGGCCCGGGCGGGCATTGAGCTCAAGTAGTAAGGGGCCTCGTTGTCTATCGAGGACCATGTCAGTCCCGATATAGCCCAGGCCGGACATCTCATAACAGGAGGCGGCCATGGTGAGCAGGGTGTCCCAGTGGGGTACTTGCAGGGCATACAGGTCTCGGCCGGTGTCCGGATGTAGGCGCACGGGTTGGTTGAACTGCACCGCACGCAGGGCCCGGCCGGTTCGCAGGCACAGGCCAACTCCCACGGCCCCCTGATGCAGGTTAGCCTTTCCTTTGGAGGTGGTGGTCGACAGGCGCATCATTGCCATTACCGGGAAGCCTTTGAAGATGATCACGCGGGTGTCGGGAACACCCTCGAATGAGTAGCCGTCAAATACAGGATCGAAATTGATGATGTTTTCAACCACCACCGTGTCGGGTTTGCCGCCGAGCGAATAGAGTCCCGCCAGGATGTTGGAAATATGGCGTTTCATATCCTGTGTTGTTTCGGTTTTGTCGCCGGGTTTGTAGTAGAGCCCGTTCTGATGGCGCAGGATTAGAATGATTCCCCTGCCTCCGGAACCTCGTGCCGGTTTGATGCAAAAGCCCTGCCAGTTCTTGACCATTGCCTCGATTTGGTTTACCCCATGCTGTTCGCGGATGGTGCCGATGAGTCCTGGAACGGCCACACCCTCGGCCAGCGCGAGCTGTTTAGTCTTGAGCTTGTCGTCCACCAGCGGATAGAGCCTGCGCGGATTGTAGCGGCTGATGTAGGCGTGATTGCGTTTGTTTATGCCGAGGATACCTGTCCGCGATAAATTCCAGGGCCAGGTGTAACTGTTCCAGAAGCGCATGTTAATGCCCGTCCGTGTCGGCGTTCACTTCGTCCACCAGTGTTTTGAAGCGTTTGAGTTCGGTCAGCTTGTAGCCTGTGTAGTTGCCCAAAAGCAGGACAGTTGCCATCAGGATTAGCTGCAGGCCGAGAAAGTTGAAGGTGAGATGACGGATCAGTTCGTTATCCATGGCAAGGTAGGCGATGACAGCCGCCAGCAGTGAGCCGCCGCCCTGCTTGAGTACCTCGTGGGGGCCTTCTTCCTCCCATAGAATGGACATGCGTTCAATAGTCCAGGCGAGGATAATCATGGGGAAGAAGGTGATTTTCATCCCGTCGGTTAGGCCCAGCTTGAAGGCCAGGGCGGAGAAGATACCGATCATCATGATAACCATTATGATCACCGCGGATATGCGTGCCACCAGCAGGAGGTTAAGCCTTGAAAGATAGGAGCGGATAACAAGGCCGCTGCCCACAATCAGTACGAATCCGACCAGTCCGGTAATCAGCTGAGTTTGAATAAAGGCCATGGCGATCAGTACCGGCATGAAGGTGCCGGAGGTTTTGATACCGATGATGACCCGCAGGAATACCAGCATTACTACGCCGATGGGAATCAGTAGCAGCCCTTTAAACAGGGCCTGCTCCTCAAGGGGTAGGCCGTGAATGGATACATTCAGCCACTTGGACTGTGCATACTTTTTTTTCAGAACCATTGCTACCGGCTGTTCCTGCTCAATTATCGAGAACGTGACGCGTGAATTGCGGCCGCCGGTCACGTCCAGCAGGGGCGCTGAGTTGTATTCCCACAGCAGCAGGTCGGCCGGATGACCCTGCATGCCGGTTTGGGGATCGAACAGTTTGTATTTGTAGCCACTGAATACCTGCAGATACTTAATCAGCTCCTGGCGGCGACGGCCATCCTCAAGCCAGAGGGCGGATACCACGCGGGCCGGCACATCGGCATCGTTGAGCAGTTGGGCTATCAGGCCGGCGCGGTGCATGTTCCTTGTGAGCAGCTCGGAATTTTGAGCTTGATTGTCAAGCTCTTTGATGATTTCACGGGTAAGGGTATATGCATCAGCCGAGCGTTCCCGAGCGCGTTCCAGTATCTGAACTATGGCGGTGGCATAGGGTTCTTTTGCAGTTTCTTTTATGATCGGCGGAGGGAGGGTCGGTACTGCGGATATGGCTGCGGGATCCGCCATCATATCGATCCGATAGTAGAGCCTCTGCCGGCCGGTAGCGGAGCGGGTTGACCATTCGGCGCGCTCGATACCGTCTCGTTCTACCAGAGAGAGACCGTAGCCGGGGCTGGCTGCAGTCTTGTTGAGCAGGGTAAACCCTTTTTGTGTGCCGGCAGTGGCCATCGAAACAAGCACTGGTTTTCCCGTGGCGGTGAATTCAACCTTGGCCTCAATGGACCATATCTGGCGTTTTTCGCCTGGGGTAAAAGGCACTCCCAGAACACGATTGTGGTACACCGTCATGCCCAGGCCAGCACAATAGAGCAGGGCAACTAGCAGATAGAATGATTTGCGCGCAATCATTGCTTAGCGTGCATCCTTGTGCCGGGGTTTGGATTGGATATACTTGCGGGCAACATCGACCACGGCGATGTCTTTGAGGAAGTCGCGACCCAGCAGAACGGGGAATGTCATGTGGCTACGATTAGTGAGGTTGAATTCGGTTTTTTCGTTTTGATCGCCGACACGCACGGACAGCAGCACCACGGGGCGACGGTCGAGTTCGTCTGTGGAAGCCTGGCGCACACGTACATGCCGCACCAGAGGGGCCTCAATCTGGATACGATTTTCCATACCTTTAGGGCTCATGGAAAAGCGTACCCAGTTTTTGCCGTTGCGCTCAAAGGTGGTAATTTCATCGGTACTGATGGAGGAGGTTACGGCACCGGTATCGATCCGCGCCTTGAAAGCCCGGTCGGCAGCATCAAGCCAGAGCCACTCCGTTGCGCCGAGCAGCAGCTTGCCGTCCGGCGTCTGGCCCGGCGGCGGGGCCGGGCAGTCTTCCTCGGAAATCACTACGGTTGTGGGCGTGGTGGCATTCAGGGTATTTGTTGTGCGGTTCAGCCGCTTGAGGGTTACGTGCATATCTTTGAGATCAGTATTGATTTGAGCCGCCAGTTCGGTTTGTTGACGGCTCACCTGCTTATTTTGCAACTCAATAATATTTTGGAGCCGTTGTGTTTCACTTTGCAGGTCGGTCAGGGTGGCAGGGACGGAGGCCGCTGTTTTTCCCAAAGCGATACAGCCGCTTAGACCGAGCATCAAGAACAGGAGTGTGTTTTTTAGGGGGATGCTCATGTGTTTCCTTGTCGCCGGTTTCCTTTTGGTGCGCATCCTTTTGAATTCAAATAACTATAAGCTCGGGGGGAGTCGTGTGTCAATCAAAAACAGTTTTGCTGGATGAGGTTCGTTGCTGCGTATTTTGTATTTTCAGCAGGTGGTTTTTTGCGTGTATCCGGCCGGTTTCGTATGAGCGAAGCGACTACTCTGGACGTGTCGTGGGTGTCTCATCACACGGTCAAAAATGGCATGATCGATAGCGGTCTTGTGAAGGGCTGTACTCTGTCTGTATGAGAATTGACACAAAGGGGTACAACACAGAAGTCTGTAGTGGGATAAAAAGTTCAGACGCGTGGGTGAACCACAGCAACAGCGCCCAAGGTTTTGCCGGTTTCGTCCTGGACAAATGTTATATCAGAAGAAATTGGAACTTCGGTTCCGTTTCGGTGCAACAGGTAGCTTTCAAAGTTGAAGACATCTTTCTTGAGTGTTTTTTTTTCGAAAGCTTTGTTTTGTGTTTTGATCAGCTCATCGACCCTGGTGCAGAGTTCAACAGTATATTTGCCAACGAGTGCGGATTCCGGGGTTTCGATCAGATCCTGCATGTGCTGATTGGCCTTCATAATGCGGCCCTTGTCATCGGTGATAAGGACGCACGTGGGGATTTTGTAAAACAGCAGATTCATAAAGTCCCTGGCCGACTTGTAAATGGTGACCTGTCCGCTGAGCTGCTGGTTTTGACTCTCAATTTTCTTAATATGCTTGTGAAGTTCTTTAACTTCTGCTTCAAGCTTCCGTATGTCTTTCGTGCTTTTGCGCCACAGCATGTTGGCTCCTTCTCTGTTTTTAGTTACTATTTTAACGGTTTTTGCTTTTTTTCTCAAGAGGGCTTTACTCTGAATTGCCATAATTTAATAAAAAGTATGGAGTTGGCTGTCTGTATGCGGAACATGTGTGTCAGCTTTTTATAAACTGTGGTTCAAGTCCCCCTTGCACTTGACATTTTGTCTGAATTTGTTTTATAATTATAATCTTTATCTAGTAACGATAATTTTTTTCATACTGGAGGAATGTTTTCATGAGCAGCCGTGATGAATTAGAAAAACAGACCGCAATTAAGCTGCGCGAAATTGCCAAGGAGTATGAGCAGATTACCGGCACATCGGGAATGAAAAAAGAGGCGTTGGTTAATGCCATTCTCGAGGCCCGCGGAGAACCGCTTGTTGAGGTTAACAAGGATGAGCAGTCAATCGCGCGGATTAAGACGCAGATTCGTGAGACTTTGAAGCAGCGTGATAGCGCCCTTGAGGCAAAGGATCACACAAAGGTTGCCGCTGTGCGCAAAACTTTGAAGAAGCTTAAACGCCAAACCCGTATACTGGCTGTCAAAAAGAAGTAGCGTGGCTATTTGAGGGACGATGTTGTGAAGGATCGTATAAGCCAGGACATAAAAATAGCTATGAAAGCCCGGGATAAAGCCCGGCTTTCAACTCTGAGGATGATACTGTCTGAGGTACAATACAAGGAAAAGGAAAAAGGGCTTGCCGTTGATGATCAGGTTGTAGTGCAGATCATGCAAAGCATGGTGCGCAAGCGCCGTGAGGCCGCCGAGCAGTTTGAAAAGGGCGCTCGACCCGACCTGGTTGCAAAGGAACTGGCTGAAATTGTGATAATTGAGTCTTATCTGCCGGAGCAGTTGACCGAAGATGCTCTGCGCGCGCTGGTTCTGGAGGCTGTTGCCGAGAGCGGCGCCGAGGGAATTCAGCAGATGGGCGCGGTGATGAAATGCTGCATCCCCAAAGTTGCGGGCCGCTCCGACGGCAGCACGGTTAGCACCATCGTCAAGCAGGAACTTCAAAAGTTGTCGTCCTAGTTTCAAGTTCCCATTCAGCTTGTCATGTAACCGCCGTGTACCGGTTGATCCCTGCCGGAGTCGGGGCTGCTTCCGTTTCTGAATATATTCGTTGACGCTTGCGGCTTTTTGCTGTTAAAATTTTTATATTTATTATTTTGGTTGGACTATGAAGGGTAAAATAATTATTCACCACGAAAAATGCAAAGGCTGCCACCTTTGCATGACGTTTTGCCCCAAGGGGGCTATTCGGATATCGTCAAATCTCAACGCTAAGGGTTATGCCTACGCCGAGTTTGACCCCGATAAGCAGTGCACCGGTTGCGCAACGTGCGCGCTGATGTGCCCGGAGGCGATTATAGAGGTGTACCGTGATTAAAAAACTCATGTACGGCACGCATGCTATCGGTGAGGCCGCGATTTCAGCTGGCTGCACCTGCTATTTCGGCTACCCCATTACCCCGCAGAACGAACTGCCTGAATATATGGCGCAGCGTCTTGCCGAGGTAAAGGGCGGGGTGTTTATCCAGGCTGAAAGCGAATTGGCCGCCATTAACATGGTGTTGGGGGCCAGCGTGGCCGGCGCGCGTGCCATGACATCTTCAAGCAGTCCGGGGATTAGTCTCAAGCAGGAAGGAATTTCTTTTCTGGCCGGGTCCGAATTGCCGGCTGTCATCGTTAACATTATGCGTGGCGGTCCCGGGCTGGGAAATATTGCTCCGTCTCAGTCGGATTACTTTCAGGCTACGCGCGGAGGTGGTCATGGTGATTACCGCCTAGTGGTTTACGCGCCGGCTTCGGTTCAGGAAATGGCAGACTTGACCGTTCGTGCTTTTGATGTTGCCGATGAATACCGTACTCCGGTAATGATCCTGGGTGATGGTATGCTGGGTCAGATGATGGAGCCGGTTATTATCCCCAAGCCCCGCAAGGGCAAAAAAAAGCCTGAAAAGGATTATATCCTGACCGGCGCTAAGGGGCGCCCGGCCCGGCTGGTAAAGTCTCTCATCCTTGATACCAAGGAAATGGAGGAGCATAACTGGAAGCTCTACAGGAAGTTTCAGCGTATTGAAGAGCGTGAGACCCTTTGGGAAAGCTATATGCTTGATGATGCCGAAATGGTGGTGATTGCGTATGGCACTGCAGCCCGTATTGCGCGCGGGGCCATTAACCGCTTGCGTCGCGAAGATACGAATTTGCGCGTTGGCCTGATCCGTCCGATTACGGTCAGTCCTTTTCCCGCCAAGGCAATCCGCGAGGCTGCCAAGAAGGCTAAAGATTTTTTTGTGTTTGAGATGAGCACCGGTCAAATGGTAGATGATGTGCGTCTTGCGCTCGAAGGGCAGGGCACCATTCATTTCTACGGACGTCCCGGCGGCGTGGTGCCTTCCGCCCGGGAACTCGCACGCAGCATTGCCCGGCGCTACTATCAATCCATAAGGAAACGCAAGTAATGAAAAAAGTCTATCAGAGACCCCGGTCTTTGCGCGATGTGCCCATGCATTATTGTCCGGGCTGCGGTCACAGCATTATTCACCGGTTGATAGCCGAACTGCTCGACGAAATGAAGTTGCGCGAGAGCGCAATTTGCGTGCCGCCGGCAGGCTGTGCCGTGCTGGCCTATTACTATCTTGACATCGATATGGTCGAAGCTCCGCATGGCCGCGCAACAGCCGTGGCTACCGGAGTTAAACGCGTTCGGCCTGACAACATGGTTTTTTCCTATCAGGGAGATGGCGATTTGGCAGCAATCGGAACCGCCGAGGCCCTGCACACGGCCAATCGCGGTGAAAATATTACGGTCATCTTTGTTAATAATGCCGTGTATGGTATGACCGGCGGTCAAATGGCGCCCACGACCCTTGTCGGCATGAAGACCACGACTACGCCCGCAGGCCGCAACATCAAAACCGAAGGGCCGCCCATCAAGGTGTGTGAGCTTCTCCAGGGCTTTGAGAACACGGTGTATCTTGAGCGCACGGCTGTCAACAGCCCTGCAAACGTGATAAAAACAAAAAAGGCCATCAAAAAAGCCTTTAACTATCAAAAGAAAAAGGCAGGCTTCAGCCTGGTTGAAATTCTGTCCCCATGTCCGACCAACTGGCGCATGGATGCAGTGGCATCCTGTGAGTGGATTGATGAGGTCATGGCAAAGGAATTTCCGCTTGGGGTGATAAAAGAGGTGAAATGCTGATCAAAACTATTTTCTCCGGATTCGGTGGTCAGGGTGTGCTGTCAACCGGCCAGATGCTGGCTCAGGCTGCCATGCTGCAGGGCAGGTTTGTCACGTACCTGCCGTCTTACGGCGCGGAAGTGCGCGGGGGAACGGCGAATTGCACGGTAACGATCTCTGATGAGGAAATTGCTTCTCCGATTGCCTCTGAGCCGGAGTTTGTTGTTGCCCTCAATCAGCCGTCATTTACCAGGTTTCAGAACCTGCTTCATTCCGGCGGGTTTTTGCTGTATAATTCATCAATGGTTGAGCCTGTAAAAGTTCGTGGTGATATTGAAACCAGGGGGGTACCGATATCGGAACTTGCCCAGAAGATCGGCAATATCAAGGTTGCCAACATGATAATGCTGGGCTCTTTCATTGCGATCAGTAATCTTTTGTCGTTTGACCGGATACTAAAAAGCCTGCCTGAAATTCTGGGGGCGGGGAAAGTCCGGCTGCTTAAAGTGAACCAGAAGGCATTCGAACAGGGGTATCATTTTATTGAGGAGCGCAATCATGGTGATTAAACAGATTTCAGTTCTCTTGAAGAATCTGCCCGGTCAACTGGCCGATCTCAGCGAATTGTTGGGCAAGGAGGGTGTAAATATTCGGGCAATATCGGTGGCTGACACGTCCGAGGTCAGCACCGTCAGGTTTGTAGTTGATGATCCCGAGAAGGCCATGAATATTTTAAAGGGCCAGGATTTGTCCGCCTACGATACCGATGTGCTGGCTGTTGAAACGCCGGATCATCCGGGCGGACTCAATGCGGTGGTGGGACCCCTGCGCAACTCCGGGGTGAATATTCATTATCTGTATCCGTATCTGGGCCGCGTAAGTGATCAGGCTATTGTTATTCTGGGGGTTGACAAAATCGAACAGGCTCAGGAGGTTTTACAGAAAAATTTTTTGCAGACACTGGGCAAGGAAATATACACACTGTAGGCGTTTTAATTACGAGAAAGGCTGTATTCATGTCAGATTGTTTTTGTGATCGCTGCGGTACGCACCTGCCCGAGGGGGCAGAGCGTTTTACCGTTCATATGCAGATTGTGTCCGACGTGGCCGGCATGGTGTGCGAAGGCCAGGACTGCGAGCAGCCCTGCTTTACCATGCAGGAGTGTTCTGATACCGATATTGATGATTATGATGATGAGCTCTATCAGGAGATATCATTCATGCTTTGCAATAAGTGCCGACAGCGGTTTACCCAGGATCCCTTCAATCGGGGTCGTGGCATGCTTACCACCCGTCCGGCCGCTGAGCGGATGTTTCACTAAACATTTAAAGAAGGAGAATTACCATGTCAAAATTTCAGCAGATGCCCGTACCGCCCTATCCCGGGGAGCGCGATCCCGGCAAGGAAAGTCTTGTAAAAGTCGCCGCACTGCAGATGGAGCCCCATATCGGCGATAAGGATCATAATGTTGAAGCTTCGCTGAAAATGATTGATGAGGCTGGAGCACAGGGTGCACGCCTGATGGTGCTGCCCGAGCTGTGCAATACCGGCTATATTTTCAACTCGCGCGAAGAAGCCTTCGCCCTGTCGGAAGAGGTTCCTGAAGGTCCTACAACTCAGGAATGGATCAAGGCCGCCCAGAAGCATAATGCCTATATCTGCGCCGGTATTAATGAGCGCGAGGGCAATCATCTCTATAACAGTGTTGTGGTTGTTGGTCCGGAAGGCTATGTCGGCACGTATCGCAAGACTCATTTGTGGAATGAAGAAAAGTTGTGGTTCGAGCCGGGAAACCTGGGTTTCCCGGTTTTCAGCCTGCCATTCGGCAAAATCGGCTGCCGTATATGCTACGATGTCTGGTTTCCAGAAGTGACCCGCATACTGGCTGCACAGGGTGCTGATATTATTTGTGACTGCACCAACTGGGTTGTGGTTGATCCGCTGCAAACCAAGGAAAAACCCACTGCTGCTACTTCGGCCGCGCAGATGTCGCTGATGAATTCCGTTTACAGTATTTGTGCTGATCGTGTCGGCGCAGAGCGCGGATGCACCTATATCGGCAACAGTTGTATTACCGATCCTGGCGGCGGGTTTGTAGCCGGTCCGGCTGACCCTGATAAAATCGAAGTGGTAGTTGCTGAAATTAATGTTGTGGGGGCTCGTTATCGGCACTGGTCGGATTTCAATAATCCGCATACCGACCGTCGTACCGATCTCTATGATGAGTACTTGGGTTATTATCCAGAAGAAGAAGAATGGTAAGCACACGGGCATAGCTGCTTGAGTATTTGCTGTTTATGTGATTAGTAGAAGCGCCGCTTTCCCTGCTTGGGAAAGCGGCGCTTCTTGTTTTGCAGTTAGACAAAAGGGGTGCTGGAGGGCCATGCTCCTGCATGGCCGTGTAACAATCAATCAAACTTGAAAACCTACGGACGCGCAGAAGCGCGTCCCTCCACACGATTCACGGCTGTCGCGTAAAGGTTTTATTGGTTTGTCCTGTTGGTATTTTTTTTGTAGACGGGTGGGGTGGACTTGCGCAACACGTCCACCGATTATGAATCCAAGGGTGGACTGGTTTTGCGAGTCCACCTTACGGCTTGTTACGGCCAGCTATTGTGCGCAGCTGTGGTGTTATGGGTTGACCGATTTGCTTTCCTGATAGTCTTTTTTTGCAGTGTTGTAGTGCTCATAGGCCGCACGGATGCGTTCGCGGATCGGTAGCTCGTAGGGGCAGCGTTTTTCACATTCTCCGCAGTCGATACAATTCGGGATTGTGTTCATGAACTTGTCCCAGTCACCTTCAAAAATTCGCTTGGGTTCAAAGCGCTTGAGGGCCACCTCGGTATACATGATGGCCGAGATCATGATTTTTTGCGGGCAGGGCTGGCAGTAGTTGCACATGCGGCAGAATCCGTTGCCGAGTTCCTCGCGGATGCGCTCCATTTCGCTGCGCTCATCCTCCGTGAGATCTCCCTTGAAATCCAGCAGGCTGATATTTTGTTCCATCTCGCCCATTTCGGCAATGCCTACCAGCACTAGCAGGTCCGGAAATGCGTTCAGATACTTGAACGACAGGGCTGGATTATCCAGCATGCCCCCGGCCATGGGTTTCATGATGATAATGCCTACATCGTTCTTGCGGGCAAGTGGGATCAGCTCGTCCGCAGCTTCGCTGTTGACGAAATTAAGCGCGATCATGACAGTTTCAAAAGCACCGCTTTTAACTGCTTCCAGGGCTACGGTCAAACGGTGGGATGTAATGCCGATATGGCGGATACGCCCCTGATCGCGAGCCTTGCGTACAGCGTCCAGAGGTCCGCCGGGCTCAAGCACGACTTTCAGATCCTGCTCAGTGCTGACATTATGGAACTGGAAGAGGTCCACGTAGTCGGTTTGCAGGTTTTTTAGACTTTGATCCAGATCGGCAAGAATTGCATCCGGAGTGCGCCCAACACTTTTAGTTGCCAGTAGGACGTCTGCTCTGCGGCCTGCTATCGCTATGCCGATGCGCTCTTCGCTGGTGGTGTATACCCGGGAGGTGTCGATGAAGTTGACCCCGCGATCAAGGCTGTCCTGTACCAGTCGGATAGCTTCTTCCTCGGAGGGTTTTTGAATGGGGATGCCGCCAAATCCGATGCGGCTCACCATGAGTCCTGTTTTGCCAAGCCTTATCTTTTCCATTAATGCTCCTGTTGCGCTGAATAGTATCGTATGTTTCTCTTACGCGTTACCGGTGAAAAAATATTTTATATTTTTTTGTAATACAGGTTAATCGCCGGGGTTTGCCTGCAGCGTTTGACCCGTCACTGCTTTTCAGAGTTCCGGGGCTCAATGCTCATTCTGAAACTCAGGCGGTTGAAAATGTCGGGGCACTCTCCGCCCATGCTGTGCTGCTGGGTCGCCCACGCAGGGGTTTTCCCGGCGAGCAGCACATGCAGGTAGGGATAGAGTTGATTATAGAACATGCTGCACATGCCGTTTACGTTGAAGGGGTCGATCTCAATGCGGTCGCCCACTTTGTGTCCCCACATGCAGTTGCCTTCAATGTGCTCAACTTCGACAAACACGCGATAGGCATCGATCCCGGAGTAGCCCTTACCGGCCATGTCGCGGTAGGGGAAATCCTCCTTTAGCATGTCTTCGCTGCTGTTTTCCTGGCGCTGGACCTCAACCGTAACTTGCCCGCCTTCGGGGCAGGAGCCGCTAAAACTATCCTTGGAATCAGCCCATATCAGCTCGCCCCCGTAATGCTGGGTTACGATTGGCTGCATGATGGAGGTGAGCAGAGCGCCGCACATGCCGCCGGCATGCAGGGCGGTGAGGGTGAAGGTGTCTCCCTTCCTATGTCCGAAAGGGCAGGAGCCCTTAACGTTTGTAATAACCGCGCTTTGGCAGTAGCGGTTTTCAGCCTTTATTACGGACTCGGCCCATTCATTGAATTCCGTGTCGTCTGACATAGCTAGGTCCTTATGGATGGTTCAAAGTTTAAGGTTCATGGTTGCGCTGCCCCAAATTTAGAACTGAATGGAAGGACGCATTTTCGTGTGTTCAATTTTACACGGTTATGTTTCCGCACTGTACTCTAAAAAAACAGTTTTTAACCTTTAACCTTGAACTTTCAACCTTTTGCCTCTCTTTGGCGCAGGGCTTCAAACATGACTACCGCTCCGGCTATAGACGCATTCAACGATTCAAACGCGCCCTGCATGGGCACGCTCAGCAGAATGTCGCATTTTTTGCGCACCAGCCGCCGCATGCCGGAACTTTCACTGCCTATCACTAGCGCAAGATCAATGTTTAAATCAAAGTTGTAGATTGACTGGCCATCCTGCGGCACCGTTCCGGCCACCCAGATGTTTTCACGGTGCAACGCGTCAAGGGTCGCGGCGATATTTACTACGCGGCACAGGCTTATGTGCTCAATGGCCCCAGCCGAGGCCTTTGCAACCGCGGCGGTCAATCCGGCTGCGCGGTTCTTCGGGAATATTACGGCCTGAACTCCGCAGCACACCGCGCTTCTAATCAGAGAGCCGGTATTTTGCGGATCCTGTACGCAGTCAAGCACCAGCACAAAACATCGTTGCTGCTGGCGGCGGACGCGCGTGATAACATCATCAATATCGCTTAAGGGGAAGGGCTCAGCTTGGGCTGCAATGCCTTGATGCTGGGGGCTGCCGGACAGCTGGAGGAGTTCCTGCTGGGTGCTGGCATGCACAACGATTCCGTATTGTAGGGCAAGCTCGCTGATCTGCGTCAAGGATCGGTCGCTGCCTTGCCGGGCAAGGTGGATTGATTTGACTGAACGCGGTCGTTTTTTGAGCGCTTCCAGAACCGGGTGTATGCCGTAGAGCGTGATCATTTTTCTGCAGCTTCCAGTTCGGCTGCGATTGCAAGGGCGGTTGCGCGTGGGTCAGGTGCTTGTGTGATGGGGCGGCCGATGACCATAAAGTCAGCTCCGGCCTGTACAGCCTGCGCTGGTGTTAATGTGCGTTTCTGGTCATTCTGTGCACTGGAAGCCGGACGGATGCCCGGTGTGACCACGATGAATTCAGGGCCGCAGGCCTCTTTTATCAGGCGTATTTCACGGGGAGAGGCCACCACTCCGTCAGCACCCGCAGTCTGCGCAAGCCGGGCAAGACGCACGACCACCTGCTCAACGGGTTCGCGTATGCCAATTTCGGCCAGATCTGTTTCTGCCATGCTGGTCAGTACAGTCACCGCCAGAACAATCGGAGCGGGCGTGCCGGTTTTATTTGCCATTTCGCGCACGGCTTTGACCGTTGCACCTATCATGGCGCTGCCGCCCAGAGCGTGTACGTTGAACATGAAAACCCCGCTGCGCGCGGCTTCACAGCCGGCTTTGGCAACGGTGGTGGGAATATCGTGATACTTAAGGTCAAGAAATACGCGACCACCTGCGGCGTGCACCATTGCAACGGCTTCAGGTCCACAGCGGGTGAAAAGCTGCTTGCCGATTTTAAAGGCGCCTACTGTGTTGCTCAGGCAGCCGACCAGTTCCTGGGCCTGTTCAAGCGTTTCAACATCAAGCGCAACTATTATTTTTTCAGATGCAGTGCTCATGTAAGCATATCCTCAATGCTTTGACGGTTGCGACGGCAGCGCTCACTGATGATGATAGCGTGCAGCTGGTCGGATGCTTCGGCGATGGTGTCGTTGATTACAACATAATCGTACCAGCGCATGGCTTCAATTTCTTCTCTGGCCCGTTGCAGCCTGCCCTCAAGGGCCTGACCCTCTTCGGTGCCGCGCTCAATCAACCGCTGGCGTAAGACCGGCAGTGAGGGCGGCAGAACCAGCACGGTTATTACGGACGGATAGGCCTGCTTGAGCTGGCGCGCGCCGGGTTCGTCAATATCAAACAGCACGTCACAGTCTCGGGCAAACATAGTATCTATGGTCTGGCGGGATGTTCCATAACGATTGCCGTAAATTTCAGTCCATTCGGCCATCTTTTTCTGGTCAAGGGCCTCTTGAAATTCCTGTTGGGAAATATAGAAATAATTTTTAGCGTTAGTTTCACCGGCGCGGGGCGACCTGGTTGTATGCGATATGGAAAAGGCAAGATTAGGGATGTGGTTGAGAACCTCACGGCACAGGGTGGTCTTTCCAGCGCCAGAAGGCGCTGACACGACGATCAGCAGGTGTTCCTGTTGGGTAGAATGCTGCATGCTAAGGAGTGCTCCTGAAACTTGGATACTGTGCGTTCATGCATGTAAACATGCTTGGTTAAGGATCAGCCTGTCGCTAATGATATTCGTTGACGGCAACAATTACATTATATTTTGAATCTGCTCCCGAATTTTTTCAAGCTCATTTTTGACTTCGACAACCAGCAAAGCGATATCGCTGTCGGAAATTTTTGAACCGACTGTGTTTATTTCGCGGTTCATCTCCTGCATCAGAAAATCAAGTTTGCGTCCGATGGTTCCCTGGGCATCCAGCCATTGCTGAAATTGATTGATATGGCTTTTGAGTCGCACCAGCTCTTCGGTAACATCGCTCCGGTCTGCCAGCAGGGCAATTTCCTGGGTTACGCGGCTTTCATCAACGATAACGCCTTCACAGAGATTTTTTATTTTTTCGCGCAGGGTTTCCTGTCGCTGGGACAGCAACTGTGGTGCGCTCAATTCGATTTTTTCAACGCATGTCTGCACTGTGGTGATGCGTTCCCGGATATCGCGCGCAGTCTCTTCGCCTTCGTCCATTTGCATGGCCTGCAAAGCCTGCAGTGCAGCTTTAAGGGCCGGTTCAATCGCGTGTTGGCTTGCTTCTAGATCACTTTCAAGTTCCTGTTGCTCAAAGATCAGGTCTTTGAATGTCAGCAGGGAAGCAGTGTCGAGCTTGTCTGTGCAGCCCGCAGCCTGTTGTAATTGGCGCAACAGGTCTGCAATCTGAACAGCCTGCTGTGTGTTCAGGCGCAGGCTGAGATCATGCGCAGCGGTGTGCTCGAGTTGAATTGAAACGTCAACCTTGCCGCGCGCGGCATAGGTTGATACCTCCTTGCGGATATATTTTTCCAGGCCGTACAGGCTGCGGCTCATGCGCAGAGATATGTCCAGAAAGCGGTGATTGACTGAGCGTACTTCTACAACGGCCTTTATGTCATCGTGGGTATATTCAGCTCTGCCGTAACCGGTCATGCTTTGCAGCATAGTTTACCTCATGTGCCGCACGGTTGCTTTTTCAGTTGTTCGAAATAGCGCGCACGCAGCATAGTTAAAATTTTTAGCATCTCTTCGGAGCCATAGTCGGGGAAGGTCCATTCCAGTGTTTGAAAGCGCCCCGCGCGATAGACAAGTGTCAAATCAGCGTAAATACCATTTCGCAGGTACGGGCGATGGGTAAAGGCCTTGCCGGTTGCCAGAATCAGGTGACACAGGGCGATATAGCCGGGGTCTATGTTCAGGTTTCTTTTGCCGTCAGGGCTGGCAAATTCATTCTCCAACTTGTTGGTTGCCAGCTTAATCTCGGACAATTCATCCGGCATGATCAGGGTTGTAAAGCTTAGCAGTCGTCGCTGCAAGCCGGCTCCCATCTCAGGTTCATAATAATCGGTAGAATCAAATTTCAGCGCATCACTCATATAATCGGTATCGCCGAATTTCTCTTTTAGTTTTTCAATGACCTGATTTGTCGCCTGCATGTCCGCACCCAGTATGCTGGCAATGAATTTTACTGGCTGTGGTTCTTTGGGACGGCTCACGATACGCTGATCTTCTTTTCAACAATCGCCTGGCGTAACAGTTTCCGGGTGATAGCGGTTGTGCCAATGTAGTGAATCACTACGCCAGCGGCAACATTGGCAATGCGTGCAGCCTCCTGCCAGCTTGCACCGGCGGTACGTGCCAGCACCAGTGTGCTGATAACGGTGTCTCCGGCACCGGTCACATCAAAGACCTGTTCGGCAGCTGTGTTGATGCTGATATCGGTGCCGTCGGCGTCGACCAAGCGCATGCCGGCTTCTCCAAGCTTGATCAGCACGTTTTCACAGTTCAGCCCAGATAGAATATCCTGCGCAGCTCGGAGCGCGTCCTGCGCAGAGAGAATTTCATTGCGTACAAAACCGCTGGCCTCTTTGCGGTTGGGCACGATAATGGAGACAT
>Ga0075120_10001409_pt1 | contig 18735 bp, 19 predicted proteins | sample AntAceMetag02UKL_FD_69792 | JGI IMG/M metagenome (GOLD analysis project Ga0075120, IMG submission 69792) | Saline lake microbial communities from Ace Lake, Antarctica - Antarctic Ace Lake Metagenome 02UKL | ecosystem: Environmental > Aquatic > Non-marine Saline and Alkaline > Saline | place... | reverse complement strand
GGAAAATCAATGCTCTTCTTTAATCCATCGTAATCTCTTATATCCTGATAGATTAATTTAACATTGGGAGGAAGATATCTCCGGGCTTTCTTCTCACTACGCAAGAGACAAAATACATTGTTACTATCATCTTTAGCTAATCTATGTACTAAGTGTCTACCTATAAAACCGGTTGACCCCGTTATGAGTACATTCATAAAAACTATTCAAACAATTAAAAATATCCAACCATAGTTAGAGTCACACCAAGAACAAGAATTAGAACAGAGTGGATTTTTAATAAAATACTATTACTTTTATATATCTGCATAAATTTAGATATTGAATCAGGAAAAACAATCAACCAGATACCTTTAACTATGCCCGCCCAGCCAAAAATTGTAATCATCACCACCCAACTCTTGATCCATAAGTTATGAAATAGTACAACGAGAAGACCGAAGAGTAGTGCAGATAGACCTCCGAAATATACAGAGGCAGAGTTTTTAGTAAAATCCTCCATCATTTTTTGGTAAAACTTTTGATTAAAGATAATGCCTAGTGCTATAACAGTAAAGCAAGGTCCAAGAAGCTTTGCAATGAATACTGAAATATTCATACTTACCTCCTTTTTTTAATTATACTAAATAGTTCTGCCTAACTTATAAGCTTTCTTTAATATTCCACTACAGGATTTAGCATCAAAATCTTTTATTCCAGTAGCAGTAAGTGTCTTAGTCTTTACATTCATAGGTTTAAAGAATGCTTTCATGGCCCGCATGCAACCGCTAGAAAAACCAAGAATATGAGAGAAAGGAAAAGGAGCTCCACAGCTTGTAATTAATATTACCTTGCTTGGTCTATCAGAGAGACGTCGAGGCCCAAATTTGGTCATCTCAAAAAACCTAATGCTTCTATCCATAAATGCCTTGGCAACAGAAGTTACATTACTAACGTAAGTGGGAGAAGCAAAAACTATTATATCTGACTTATCCATCTTATCTAAAACCATCTGATGGTCATCTTCTATAATACACTCTTTAATTTTATGGCAATTACTGCAGCCCAGACATGGTCTTATATCTAAATCATGCAGGTATATCTTCTCGGTCTCAATCTGTCGTTCATTGATACCCCTAAGCACTGCATCGGTAATACTATCAGTAGCCTGACCTTTACGAGGACCTGCTATTAAAGCCAGTGCTTTCATCTCTTCTTTCTCTTCTGCGCCTTCTCAATAAACATTCCTGATTTATTTTTACCTTTCTTAAAATAAGTTAGGACTTTTTCAGCTTCATTGAAAGGCAGGGTAATAAAAGAGAACCTATCTAAGATCTGTATATCATGTATCCTAATATCTTTAATATTGCATCTCTCTTTTATTATCTTTGCCAGCTCTTTAGCGTTAAACCCATCTTGCTTACCTCTGCCAACAAAGAGACGTGTCTTACCTTTCTTATCAACAAAAGCAGCGTCCTCTATCTCAACATATTTATTCTCATCCAGCTCATCTTTAAAAGAGACCTCAAGGAGAGCTGCAAGGAGATCTTCAGGGCTATTGTTTTTGAGTAAATCTCTAGAGATATTGAGATACTCATCTTTAATGCCAGACGTTACAACACTCTCTACTTGAGCTTTAATCCTGTTCTTCTTTGTCTCTATAACATCTTTTATATTCGGCAATTTATGCTTACGAATATCAGTCTGAGCTATTCTTTTAATAAAATTTAACTTTCTATACTCCTCAGGACTGATAAAAGTTATAGCGTTACCCTCTTTACCTGCTCTACCCGTACGGCCAATTCTATGGACATATGATTCGGCATCTTGAGGAATAGAGTAGTTGATAACATGGGTTAGGTCCTGTACATCTATACCTCTTGATGCAACATCAGTTGCCACTAAAATAGTTACTGTACGTTTTTTAAACTTATTAAGGATCCTCTCCCGTAATGGTTGAGACATATCTCCATGCAAAGCATCTGCATCATACCCACGCTCCATCAGCTTGCTGGCAACCATATCCACCTTGACCTTTGTCCTGCAAAACACAAGGCCGTAAAACTCTGCTTCAACATCTATGATTCTACATAGCGCCTCAAGTTTATCTCCTTCTGATACTTCAAAATATATTTGCTCGGTCTGACTAACTGTAAGCTGGCCCTCTCCTGTCCTTAAGACTTCATACCCTGCCATATATTTTTTAGCGATCTGCAATATCTCATTCGGCATAGTCGCTGAAAAAAGCAAAACCCGCTTACCGGAGCTCATCTTATTCATTATCTCTTTAACATCATCAATAAATCCCATATTCAACATCTCATCTGCTTCGTCTAAAACAAAATATGAGACCTTATCAATCTTTAAAGTCTTACGCTTTATATGATCAATAACTCTGCCTGGAGTGCCAACAACTATATCTACGCCCTTCTTAAGACGCCTGAGCTGTAAATCTATAGATTGACCTCCATAAATAGGCGCAATACTTAAATCCCTCTTCCCTTTTAACGAATTTAGCTCTTCAGCAACCTGAATAGCCAGCTCTCTTGTAGGAGTAAGGATTAAAACACTAACAAATCCTGATCTCTCTTTGAGCAGTTCAATAATTGGCAAACCAAAAGCAGCGGTCTTTCCGGTTCCGGTCTGAGCCTGTCCAACTATATCTTTATCACTGTTAAATATAGCAGGGATAACCTTCTCTTGAATAAGCGTAGGTTTTTCAAAACCCTTTCTCTTTAAAACTTCAATCGTCTGCTCTGATAATCCTAATTTTTTAAACTCTTCCATCTCTTCACCTTCCTTATTTATTATGATTGAAAATCATGAAAACCCCTATCAAAACTAGTTTATTCTATCACATAAAGCAGATTAAGTGTGGTTTTATATAGTAGTTCAATTTAAGCCGCTTAAAGAATCGCCTTGTTAATGATATTTCCTGGTGGTATCGTATCTTGAAGGTGACAATGCTTCATTAAGACCAAACCGTCAAAAAGGAGTGTCAATATGGACTTTACGACCCCAGAAGAGCTTTTTGGTAAAGGCAAGCAGGGCCTTAAAGATATCAAGAGATCAGCGCTGCCGATGTTACCCATAGCTGCTGGAATCTTTCTACTAATCATGCTTAAAGGTATGATCTATTCTATTAACCCAGAAGAGGTAGGAGTCGTACAACGTTTTGGTAAGTATATTACAACTGCTTCTCCAGGGCTACACTTTAAGCTTCCTCCTATGATAGAGCGAGTCCAGAAAGTCAAAGTAAAGAGAGTATACAAAGAGGAGTTTGGATTTAGAACAATGCAGTCAGGCATAAAGACAAGCTACTCTCAGAGAAACTATAATGATGAATCTATCATGCTTACAGGTGATCTAAATATTCTGGATGTACAATGGATTGTACAATATAAAATAAAAGACCCGGTGAAATTTCTTTTCGCAACCAGAGATCCAAGAAACAATGTTCAGGATATCTCTGAGATTATTATCAGACGTTTAGTCGGAGACCATAGAGTAGATGAAATACTAACTATAAAGAGAGAGTCTATAAACCATCTAGCGCAGATTCAGATACAGAAGCTGCTGGATAATTATAACAGCGGCATACAGGTTGTGACTGTCAAACTGCTAGATGTCAATCCACCTCAAGAAGTAAAAGCAGCTTTTAATGAGGTCAATGAAGCAAAGCAGGAAAAAGAACGCCTCATAAATCAAGCCTGGGAAGCATACAATAAGGTTGTACCCCGAGAAAAGGGTGAAGCAGAAAAAACAATCAGCAAATCCGAGGGCTATCTTCTAGATAAAGTAAACCGCGCTCAAGGTGATGCTGAACGATTCACTGCGCTGCTTAAAGAATATAAAAAAGCTCCGCTCATCACCAAAAAGAGGCTATATCTAGAGACAATGACAGATATTTTACCTAAAGTAAAAGAGAAATATATAATTGATTCCGAACAGTCGTCGCTGCTGCCACTATTTAATATAAGAAAAGAAGGAGGTCAATAATGATAAAGATAATAACAAAGATACTTATCTCGCTTACTCTCTTGACAATAATATTATTCATCTCCGGAGTGATCTATACTGTTGACGAGACCAAACAGGTTGTAATCACTCAGTTTGGCAGACCTATAATCGAAATAGTAGATGCGGGGCTATACCTTAAGAAACCTTTTATTCAGCAGGCGCGCTACTTTGAAAAGAGAATCTTAGAGTGGGATGGTGACGCCAACCAGATTCCAACTAAAGATAAGAGATATATCTGGGTAGATACAACAGCCCGTTGGAGAATAGACAACCCTTTGAAATTCTTAGAGTCAGTAGGCAGTGAAGTGCTTGCCCATGCAAGGCTTGATGATATCATTAACTCTGCCACCAGAGATGCTGTAACAAGCCATTCCCTGGTAGAGACGGTTCGTAATTCCAATACCATCTTAGAAAGCCTCAGCGAAGATGCAGACGTAGTAATGAACGAGGAGGCTGTTGAAAGAATAGAGCTTGGCCGTGAAAAACTGGAAAATATAATATTTCAAAAGGCAAAGATTATAGTCGTTCAATATGGTATCGAACTTATAGATCTACGTATCAAACGTGTAGACTATGTAAGTGAAGTCAGAAAGAAAGTCTATGACAGAATGATTGCAGAGAGAAAGCGTGCCGCTGAACAGTATCGCTCTGAAGGACGAGGCCGACGCGCAGAGATCGAAGGATTGATGGAGAAAGAACTTAAGAGAATAAGCTCTGAAGCCTACCGCACAGCACAGAAGATCAAAGGTCAGGCTGATGCTGAATCAACAAAGATCTATGCTCAGGCTTACGAGGAAGATCCAGAGTTCTATGCCTTCATTAAGACATTAGATACATACAAGAACACTATAGACGAAAACACTATACTGCTGTTAACAACGGATAGTGAATATTATCAACTGCTCAAAGAATCAAAGTTTAAAGAATAGACTCCTACAGCAGACAGGAGCATTATTGAAGAAAGATTCAATATCTAGATATTGAATCTTATATTTACTATATCACCGTCTTCAATGATATAATCTTTTCCTTTTAGATAGATCTTACCTTCTTGTCTGAGTCTTGATTCATCACCTAAAGAACATAGATCATCGTATCTCATTACTTCAGCGCGGATAAAGCCTTTCTCTAGATCACTATGTATCACACCTGCTGCTTGAGGAGCTGTTGACCCTTTGCGCAATAACCACTGCCGAACCTCATCAGAGCCGACAGTAAAGAATGATATTAAATTCAATGCCTTTATGGATAGCCTAGTGAGAGAGTCCACCGCCAACTCTTTAACTCCAAGAGCCCCTAGAAACTCTACTCTTTCAGCTTCAGAGTCTAGGCCGATAATCTCAGACTCAACTCTAGCAGATACCTGCATAATATCAATCTCCAGAGATTCATAATCCTGCTGTAGCTTCTCGATATTAGACTCATCGCTAAGATTATCTTCAGAGATATTTAGAACAACTATCATCTTTTTCAATGTACTAAACGGATAGCTTAAAATTAGACCTAACTCTTGTTCAGTCAAATCAAGCAGCCGCAGAGGGAGCTCTTTATCTAAATGGTCTTTAAGTTTTAGTAAGAGTTCTCTCTCCTTTAATGCTTTCTCATCTTTAACTCTCTTTATAGCATCATCAATACGCTCAATTCTTTTTTCAATAAAGAGAAGGTCATGCAGCACTAACTCAGAGTTGATATTCTCAATATCACGTCTTGGATCCACTGAACCATCTATATGATAAACAGAGTCGTCTTTAAAAGCTCTGACTACATGGCAGATGGCATCAAAATCGGAAATATTTTCAAATATACTGCCCTCTCTAATAGAATCTGGATCTATCTTAGGCAGTAATTCAATATCAATCTTTGCCCTCGCCTGCTTTTTAGGCTCATATAGATTAGACAAAAAGTCGAACCTTGGGTCTTTTATCTGAGCAAAACTCTTTATAACCTTATTGACTGTTAAATCTTTCTCAGAAAATTTATATTCTGTCAACAGTTTGAATATGGTCTTCTTTCCTGTTTGAGGTAAGCCGATGATTCCCATTTTCATATCTAAATACTCCTTCTAAGCACAATTCTTCTTTGATATTTATTTTAACACTAATACTGGCAAGCTCAGCATTATAATTATTAAAACATTAAATAGATATAAAAAACCTTCTTTGATAAAGCAGAGAATTATTGGACTTAAACATTGGGAGCACAGAGAGCCTTTATTTAGCTTCTTGGAATTAAGAAGCATACTGGTTTACTAAATTAGATTAACTGCGTTGATGCTATTCTTTAGCTACCTTATGAAGCCCAATAACATCCCGATGAATCCAAGGATAATACTTTGAACAAATGTAATTACCGGACTCAACATTCCCGTCCAAAGCAAAATAATAATTATGAAAAACCCAAAGGGTTCGAGTCTGGCAAGTTGATACTTAGCGTTAGAGGGAAGAAATTCCATCAGCACCCGGGACCCATCCAAAGGAGGAATAGGAATCAGGTTGAACGCTCCCAGCATAATGTTTATTCTTGCAGTAATTAAAAGAGCCGGAGCGAAGAAACGGTTTGCTTGAAAGAGTTGGAACTGAAGCAAAAATATTGTAACAGTTGCAATGAGTATATTGGCTGCGCACCCTGCCAAAGAGACAGCAATAATAGCCCGCCGAGAGCTGCTCAGATTTCTATAATCAACTGGTACCGGCCTTGCCCATCCAAATCCTATAATAAAAAGTGCAAGCATTCCCATGGGATCAATATGAGATCTGGGGTAAAACGATAATCTACCGGAATGTTTTGCTGTATTATCTCCAAACAGCGAAGCAACCCAACCGTGCGCCACCTCATGAGCAATAACCGAATAAAGAAGCAATGGAACTAATAAAAAAAATGCCATTGGATCTTTAAATAAGAGTGCTAGTAATCCCATCTGCTTATCTCATCCTCCATAACGGTATCAAGATTAATTTTCAGTCATTAATAAAGCAATCGGCTCTTTAAAATATAGTGCCCTAGACCTATGCTTTATAATGCAGCACAGCTTAATCAAACTCAACAACAGGGACTTCAGAAGCATACTCCTTAGCTTCAAAATATACTGCTGGCTCAGTAACGCCTGCTTGTGCAGCAAAAAACCGACCGAAGAATAAGCGTTGGAACCGATTAAAATCTTTGACTGCAAGATTGTAACGCATGCGTTCAACAGCAATTCTATTCTCAGTACCTTCTAACTGTGCCTGCAGAGCTAAGAAATTCTCATTTGATTTTAATTGAGGATAGTTTTCAGCAACTAACAGCAGGCGTGACAACGCTCCGCCCATTGCATTAGCATTCTCTATTTTGCTTTCAACGGAAGCAGACTTACCCCATTGGCTTCTTAAACGAGTTACTTCTGTAAAGATCTCTTTTTCCTGGGAAGCAAAACCTTTAACAGTACTTATAAGATTGGGAATTAAATCGTTTCTTCTTTGTAGCTGGTTTTCAACTTGTGCCCAAGCTGATTTTGCTTCTTCATCTTTAGCAATAGCCTGATTATAACCATTTTTATACCAACCAAAAAGCATAACAGCTAAAACTATAAGAACTCCTAAAATAATCCAAATCTTTTTCATTTTATCATCCCTCGTTTTTAAATTATTTATTGGTTACCAACCACCACCGCCGCCGCCGCCTCCGGTCATACCGCCTCCAAATCCTCCAAAACCGCCTCCAAATCCTCCACCAGAGCTGCCCAATCCAGACCCATGCCAAAAGCCGCCTCGCCTACGCCCCCCTATCATTGAACCTAGCAGAAAATACCCCAGAAGCCCAGAACGCATACTTATAATAAAAAGGAAGAACAATATTGTAAAGATAACTCTTAAGCCGCTTCTCTTACTATGTACTGTTTGATAAACCTGCGCCTCCTGCCCAGTTATCTCAGCATCATATTCTTTGGCAATGAGACTAATAATAGCTACCGAACCTCTCATGATACCTTCAGAATATTGCCCACGCTTGAAATAAGGAATAATCAGATCCCGAACAATTTTATTGGCAACCAGATCCGGGATTGCACCCTCAACACCATAACCTGTTGTAATCCATGCCTTGCGGTCATTAACTGCCACTAAGAGCAGTACTCCGTTATCCTTACCTTTCTGCCCAATCTTCCATTGATCAAAGAGTCTTACAGAAAACCCTTGTACGGTCTCAGGTTGAGCTGTTTTAACAGTTACAATAGCTATCTGCGCTGTGGTCTCTCTCTCCAACTCAGCAGCGAACTTGGTTATAGTAGCTTTATCAGAATAGTTCAACAGTCCTGCAAAATCATTTACATAGCCCTGGCCACGAGGCGGGATAGATATCACATCTCTTGCAAATAATACAGAAGAAAACAATAGGCAAAAGAGAATTAGAACTAAAACGTACTTAGAAATTTTATTCATACTCCTTATTATAACTTATCTATTATATCTGCTAATTTTTCAATCTGATTTAAATACTTTTCCAAGAAAACAACCACATCCTGCTTGGCTATCTTTTCATCATTTGTAGAATCTTTATAAATTGGTAAAAATACATTCTCATCGAGCCCAAATATTTGACAAAACTTACCAATAACATCCATTTTTTCAATTGGAGGCTGCTCTTCTCTTAATCGAATTAAATTCCTAAAAATAGGAATCAGTGAATTAAGAGACTCTTTCAATAAGACCTCTAGGCCTTTTGTCTTAAGACCTACCTCTAAATATGCCTGACGAATTCTAATTAACTTCCCTTTAATTTGTTGTTCACAGAAAAGACGGATATGCTCACCTTTAATCTCTAACTCAGAGAGAACATCCTCACCATATAAGAGAACATGATTTTCCTTCATATCCAGAAATTCTATCGGGAAAACGTCTAAAGAAGAGTTGATATACTCTTTGGTCAGAAATAAAGGCGCAGCTATTTTTTTAAAAATTCCTTTAGAAATCGTATTCAAACTACTTTTAAATATCGAAAACTTAAGATCTTTGAATATAAAAACTGAATTAATATCAGAGACTTTAGGGATATAGTCTCCCCCTGCAGCAGAACCATATATAAACACAGAGATCAAATTATCCCCATGAATTTCAGAGATCGTTTTAAGATAAGGAATAAATTTTTTCTGTACTTCAATATCTAATTTTTTTTCATTAATAACGCTGTCTCTGCTCATCTCTTCCTCCTGATTTGAAACGATCTACTTAAATAATAATTTTTAAAACATACCTATTGTACATACCAAACCGCAAAAGTTCAACGTTTTCTAGTGATATAAGAGCAATACAAAATAAGACCCGAAATATCAATAAACAATACAAATCTTACTTGTTTTAAATATTTCAGCTTTCATATTCACTTTTTGTATCATATTGCGTTAGATAAAAATTTAAGGTACGATGTTTTTTATAATTTTAAGAAATAATTATGGAACTAGAAAATATTTTTAAAAATACAGATAAGAATATCCAGCTAACTGAAGATGAAATTATCTATTTGCTTTTAACCAAAGATAAAGATCTTAAGTCCCTTTATAATAAAGCAGACAATATCCGCAGACAATACATGGGCGATGAAATCTTCTTAAGGGGGATCATTGAGTTTTCAAACTTCTGCAAAAAAGATTGTTATTATTGCGGCATTCAGCAATCTAATAAAAATGTTAGGCGTTACCGCATGGCGGATGAAGAAATAATTCAAACCTGCAAACAAATTGAAAAATTCGGCCAGACAACAGTTGTCCTGCAGTCAGGCGAAGACTTTTTTTACACCAAAGAAAAACTAGGAGCCCTGATAGAAAACATAAAAAAAGAGACCAGTTTAGCAATTACTATTTCTGTGGGTGAACGAGACAGAGAAACCTATCTCTACTGGCAGAGAAAGGGCATGGATAGGTACTTAATCAGATTTGAGACATCTAATAGAAAACTATTTAAACAATGCCACCCAGATGATGATTTAGATACTAGAATTATGTGCATTGAGATCTTAAAAAGTATAGGCATACAGACTGGTTCAGGCTTTCTTATTGGACTGCCGAACGAAGAGATGAGTGATCTAGCTAAAGATATCCTTTTTTGCAGTAATCTGGATTTAGACATGATTGGAGTTGGGCCTTTTATACCGCATAATAAAACTCCTTTCAGTAAAACTCTAAACCCCTTTAAAAATGAGATATATTTAAAGACTATCGCCATTTTAAGATTATTAAACAAAGATGCCCATATCCCGGCAACAACTGCCTATGATGCTGTAAATCCTGAAGGAAGGAACCTTCTTTTGCAGATGGGCTGTAATGTTTTTATGCCTAATAGTACTCCTCAAGAATATAGAAAAGACTACCTGTTATATCCTAAAAAACCCTGCGTCGACGAGTCTGTGGCTGATTGCTCACTCTGCGTTGAAGGTAGAGTTAAATCTTTAGGAAGAACTATAGGAAAAGGGCCGGGCCACTCTATTCACAAAAAACGCTCTAATGCTTCTTGCTGATATAAGTAAACTGGCATCTTCAGCCCATCTCTTGGACTTAAAAGAGTTTCGCATTGCTTATTGCATTCTACATGAATCACTGTGTTGATCCAACGTATCCACCACCACTACCTTGCCGATACCCCATATCGACTCCCTCTTAGTTTCGGTAAATACTTCAACCTTTAATTCGTATCCTGCTCTAAATCTGCTTTATCCTGAATATTTTTTTTATCCAATTTACTTTGCTTCTTTTCCGCTTTCTTCTTTTTCTTTGCCAATTCTTTTTGGTACTTTTGATATGAATAATTATCTTTCGCCAATATCTCCTCCTTTTATCCTGGTTCATCCTGCATGATGACACTCTGCCCTTAAGATTCCACTTATTTTTTCATGCATATCTTGTTTATTATAACATAACATTTATAAAAACATATGAAATCAAAATGTCATATTAAAAATAAAGCGGAATAAAGTACAGATACAGGCTCATCTTAACGAGGCCCGATGCTTACGCCTATATCTCCTTCGCGGTAAGAATAAGCAACTGCATAAATATTATACCCGACAATTTATATCGGCATATCGTCAAAATTAGAGATAACCTTAGAGCAGTGTCAAGAATTATGGATACTGATTTATTCTCTTGACTAACTATGACTAATACTATAGAATTCTTAACTGTAGCGATGAAGGAGAGTAAGATATCAGTCCGCAAGGTGAGTATTATTTCTCCCTTGCGTTTTTTTTATGTCTTTCAATCGACTACAAATTTAAAAAAGGAGGTATTACCAGTATGAAAGGAACAGTAAAGTGGTTCAGTAACGAAAAAGGTTATGGATTTATTACTCCAGAAGAAGGCAAGGATGTATTCGTGCATCATAGCTCAATCCAGGGTTCAGGCTATGCTTCACTTGATGAAGGTCAACCTGTCGAATTTGAAATCGAAGATGGTGCAAAAGGTCCAAGTGCTATCAATGTAGTAAAAATATAACCAGTTGTTTTAAAAGCCCGCTATTTTTTGGCGGGCTTTTTTTATTTAAACTTCCAGACTAAACAACAGCGGCTAAATCTGCCATCGCTGCCTCTTAAGAGCTGCGGCTATAAATCTCTGCATAAAGGAAAACAATGACTACCTTCTGAAAAAATTTAAGCAATCTGTTTATCTAAACTCAAAGCCCTGACTTTTATGACTCCTTCAATGCTGCAAATAGCATCTATTGCTTCTTTAGTCGGCTGATTTGACATATCAATAATATTGTAGGCATAATCCCCTTTGCTTTTATTAAGCATCTCAACAATGTTAATATTGGCTTCTGCAAGAGCTGTGGAAATCTGCCCAACCATATTGGGAATATTTCTGTTCATAATCACCAAACGGAAATTAGAATTCTGCTCTAATCTGCAGTCAGGATAATTTACTGAATTCTTGATATTACCATTCTCGATAAAGTCACGGATCTGATCAGCAACCATAACGGCGCAATTTCCCTCCGCCTCTTCTGTCGATGCACCCAAATGAGGAATAGCAATAACTTTTTCCATACTTAGAAGTTCATCGTCAGGAAAATCTGTTATATAACGTTCAACAATACCATTTTTAATAGCTTTGCCTAAGTCATCATTATTCACAATTCCGCCGCGTGAAAAATTAAGAATGCGTACACCTTTTTTCATACGATTAAATTTTTCAGAATTGATCATACCGCGAGTTTCATCAGTTAATGGAGTATGTAATGAGATGTAATCAGCGTTGGCTATCAAAGCATCAGCCCCTTCAGCGCGCTGCACTTCCTTTGATAATCCCCAGGCAGACTTCACTGAAATAAAAGGATCATATCCTATTACTCGCATACCTAGATCCAGGGCGCTGTTGGCTACCATTACTCCAATTTTACCCAGTCCTATCACACCAAGAGTTTTTCCATAAATTTCCTGCCCTGCAAAACTCTTTTTATTCTTCTCGACAAGCTCTGGGACATCAGATCCTTTTCCTCTAAGAGACTCTGTGAAAAAAATTCCTCGAGCAATATCGCGAGATACTAAAAACAAGCTGGCAATTACCATTTCCTTTACAGCATTAGCATTGGCCCCCGGAGTATTAAAAACTACTATTCCTTTCTGTGAACACTGTGGAATAGGAATATTGTTCACACCTGCCCCTGCTCGCCCTACGGCTAACAGAGAATCCGGTAAATCCATATCATGCATATTGAAGCTGCGAAGAATTATTGCATCTGGATGGGTAATTTCTGTTCCAATCTCATATTGGTCAAGCGGGAAAACATCTAAACCCTCCGTTGAAATCTTATTGAGTTTCATAATTTTATACATCGTCTCTCTCCTTTTTATTATCCATTTTCCTTTTCAAACTCTTCCATAAATTGAACAAGGGCTTTAACACCATCTAATGGCATCGCATTGTAAATACTCGCTCGCATTCCTCCAACTGTTCGGTGCCCTTTGAGTGTCTTTAATCCGCAAACAGAAGCTTCTTCTATAAATTTTGCATCGAGCTCTTTGCTTCCTGTCAGGAAAGGAAGATTCATCATAGAACGGCTCTCTTTTTGAACTGGACTACTAAAGAGGCTCGACTGCTCCAGGTAATCATATAAAATTTGTGCTTTTTCGTGATTGAGCTTCTTTATCGCTGTAAGGCCACCTTTTTCTTTAATCCATTTAAAGACTAAACCTGCCATATAAATTGAGTAACATGGCGGTGTATTGTAAAGAGACTCACTATCAATGTGAGTTTTATAATTAAGAAGCGCTGGCACATCATCTGAGGCTTTACCGGCCAGATCTTCCCGTATGATCACCAAAGTCATACCCGCAGGACCCATATTTTTCTGAGCTCCTGCAAAGATCAGATCAAACTTTGACAGATCAACCGGATCAGACAAAATATTAGACGACATATCAGCCACTAGAGGAACATCTCCTGTATCCGGAATCTCTTTATATTCTGTACCGTATATTGTATTGTTTGTCACAATATAAAAATAATCCGCGTCTTTGGAAAAAGCAGCAGGATCTAATCTTGGAATATACTTAAAATTATCATCCTCTGAACTTGCAACAATATTAACTTCACCGTACTTCTTGGCTTCCGCAATCGCCTTTTTCGACCATTGCCCCGTATTTACATAATCAGACTTTTTATTTTTATTCATTAAATTCAGAGGGACCATGGCAAATTGCATTGACGCACCGCCTTGAAGGAATAACACCTTATAATTTTCAGGTATCTCCATAATTTCTCTTATATTCGCCCGGGCTGTTTCAATAATATCTGTGAACTCTTTTCCTCGATGTGAAAGTTCCATTACGGACATGCCGCAGCCTTTATAATCTAGCATTTCCTCGGCTGCTTTTTTCAAAACCTCTTCTGGTAAGACCGCCGGTCCCGCACTAAAATTATAGATTCTTGCCATACCTCGCTCCTTTTTATTTATAATATTCACTGTTTCTGCATAGTAAATCTTGCAGCAATAAACCGCAAAGCATTGGTAAAATCCATATCCACATGAATAATATGTTTTGGTACAACAATTTTAACTGGTGAAAAATTTAAAATACCTTTCACCCCAATCTTGCTCAATCTATCAACAATCCCTTGAGCCGATTCCGCAGGAACAGTAATTATGCCTAATTCGATAGATCGCTGCGCTATGATATCTTCTAAAGATCCAACCGGAAAAACATCAATATGTGTACAGATCCTCTCAACTTTATTGATATTACAATCAAAGCCGGCTACAATTTCAAACCCATCTTCCTGAAAATTTTCATAGTCCAGCAAGGCCGTTCCCAATCGCCCTAAACCAACAATACAAGCCTTACGCTTTTGAGTTAAATTAAATTTATCCCCTAATTCTTCTTTGAAAGCTTTAACCGCATAGCCTTTTCGCGTATATCCAGTCACTTCTAAGAGGCTAATGTCTTTACGAATAGTATGTCCTGTTGTTCCAATGGCTTTTGCCAGCTCTCTGGATGAAACAAAATTAACACCTTTTTTCTCTAAGACATTAAGATATCCAAAAATTTTGCATATTCTTTCGATCGCATTGTTCGATAATTCCATAAACTCTCCATAAATCCTATTATTAGTGAATTTATTCACTAATAATAGCACTTTAAATCATTTTGTCAAAGAATATTCTTTCATATTATGTACAGATTATTTCACTATCTACGTTTCAGGTAAAAATGTAATATATTATTCAAATGTGCCTACTTATATCGGTGATATTTTTCACTCTTCATTCTAGAGTACATAACGATTGAAATTTAATATTATCTCCCCGTGCAAATATTAGATATAATTCTATCTCTGAATACTATGCCTGCAAATAGGTACTATATAGCCCAATATCTGAGGATATATGCCATATCAGAGATACTATTTTAGTAGTATCATCGCCACCCCGGAAGAATCTCGAACTTGTATTTAACAGCTGAATGGTTTCAGAGGGGTGCAAAAATTATGAGAATCAGGCTAGAAGGCGGTAAATTTGTCTAATTTTGTCCAGTATTTTTGGTAGTCAATTTGTATAACTCTTTTGTTCTCAAATATTTACAAGATGTCAAGCCTCAAGGGGTAGACATTTAGCTAAAACAGTGGAATTCAAGGAGGTAAACATGCCAAGTAAGTACTTTTATAGCATGAATGGCAGACTTTTTCAAAATTTTTTGTTGTTTTAAATATTTAGATTATTTCTTTTTGCTTAAGAAAGATGTATATTGAATGGCATCAACTAGGCAAACATTCAAGCAACGTGCGCAGCTAAAACAATCTGCAGGCAATCTTTCTCTATCAACCCGATCTTTTGCAGCTTCAAGGGGACATGCCTCTATGCAAGCACCACATTGGGTGCATTTCTCTTTGTCAATTTGAACACGAAAAATGCTGAATCGCTCAGCTATCCAAGAAATAAGACCAAAAGGACAGATAAACTGACAAAATGGACGGTAGATAGCAAATGATGCTGACAAAACAATGACTACTGTAAGCAGAATACTGAATGTTTCGAAATCAAGATTAAACAGATTAAAGGGGTTAATATAGTGGTAAATCACAAATCCCCTGCACCCTCCAATAATTCCAAATAGAAAAAGGAGCGTTGCAATAAAGAGACATACACGAATTGTGTTTGTGAATATAAATGGTAGTTTCTTTTTTTTGATTTTTTGTAAAATTGGTATACTGTAGATAAGTTCTTGCAAAGCGCCGAAAGGGCACGCCCAACCGCAAATCATCTTATTCCCAATAACAGCGAGTATAATAAAAAAACCGAAAGCGATTACTTTAACCACTGGGTCAGGGTAAAGCCCCACCATTGATTTGAATATTTTGACTGTCCCCTCCATGGGATTGGGTGATTTGCCAAGAATAAATCCGGCTACTATTACAGAAAGTAAGAGAGAGACGATATGGGGGGCTCGGGGATACCATTTATGTCTGCGTTTGACATCGGACCTATCTGGCCGTCCTAGTCTAACGAGAAAGACAAGACCAAACAATACCAACACCACATAAATATAATATTTGAGTATACTATCACTATGAGAAAGAATATGTTCAATGGCATGATAAAGTTCTTCATCTGTTACCTTTAATAAATTGAGGGTTTTTTTCTTGGAAGTATCAATCGGTAACTCAAGTTCACGAGCAAGACCTTTACCTGTAACTCCAAGTTCGGGAGCAATGTCCTGGATAGACATATTGACGTTGAAATCAATTGATTCCTTTGGCTTAGTTGAGGAACTCAGCAAAATCCCAAGAATTGTAATCGTAAACATTCCTACCACAGTCGTAAACAACCAAATCCGTTGTTTAAAAGAAATCTGAGAAAACCAAGAACTACTATTCATTTTAATCCTCTATTATTATTTAAATTTCTAAAATTTGCCCCACCTTAACTTGAATATAATTATTCTTATATATTTTTTTAAATAACCTTTGAGCGCTATTTCCACTACAGTGAGTAGGGCCGGTCTTCTTAACACCAAGCTCTTTAAATCTATTTACTATAATTATTAACTCTTCTCTACTTTTATTTTTAAGATGAAAACCACCAAATGCAGAGTAGATATTTTTCTCTTTTAGGTTTTTTTTAGCTTTCTCTATTATCTTTAGAATCCCAGGATGAGCACAACCTGTTATTATTGTTACACCCTTATCTGTCTTTATATATAGCGACTGCTCAAACATATCTTTAGCATGATAAACACATGCTATCTCACCACTAACATAAATACTGTCTTCTATTTCAGTAAAACTATCTATCTCTATGAGCTCTACGCCTAAACTTTTAACTCTATCTTTAAACTCTTTGCTAAATCCAGGACAACTATAAATTTTTAAATCCTCCCTCACATTTAAAAGTTTCCATAATCCTCCAGTATGATCCCAATGATCATGGGAGATAACAACTTTATCTATAGCTGAGATATCTACCCCCATTATTTTAATATTATGAAAGAGATGCTCTCCGCTCCCGCCAGTATCAAACAAAACACTGTTATCCACTAAACATGAGAAACCACAACCAATTGAAAATCTACCATCTATTGCTTCGTCATTAAAGAGTACCTTGATATTCATCTGTTTTTTTTAAAAAGCTTTTTGCCATCTCCCTGTGAGTTGAGAAAGGAATATTTGGCAACTCAGCCCAACCAATAAATTTTGCCTCTTTAACCTCATCATTTATAATAATATCGCTGCTTAAGGCTTTTACTCTATATCCTAAGACAATCAAATCCCCATACTCTTCTGTTTTCTGTATATAGACCCCTAGTAACTCCTCTACAATACCTTCTACTCCTGTCTCTTCTTTTAGCTCTCGTAAACAAGACTCCCAAGCAGTCTCACCGACCTCTATAAAACCACCTGGGAATGCCCACTCACCCAGCCCAGGTTCTAGATTTCTTCTTGTTATGAGTACTTCGTTATTAGCATTTATTGCAATAGATACTGTAACGGGCAAGGGGTTATCGTAATTTATCCATCCACACTCTTTACAGTATGGCCGCTCTTTAAAATCTATCCTCTTCTTACTTAAGACACTACTACACAGAGGGCAAAACTTAAATTCAGGTTTCATAATTATATTATATTAAGAACTTCTTTTTTTAGCATCTTCCTGACCTTGGTGATAGATCAAAATAACATCTCCTATTCTAGCCCCAACATCTTGGGCAATAACAGGGCACTTAGCTATAAATAAGAAAAAGATATCACGCTTAGCGTCTGAAAGTGCTTCAAAATTACCCTGACCTTTACTTATAACCATATCTACATCTCTATATATTGAAAGAAACTTCTCTGAACATATCGAGAGTATTGTTCCTGGACCATCTGAACCAGAAGAAATAATATCAGCAACGTGATCAATGCCGCAATCTAAGGCATCTTTCATCAAAGCATCATTAATAATAGGGCCTTCTTTAACAGCAAATATAATACTCTTGTTACTATCTATTCTCTTTATCTCTTCAATAAGAATACGATCAAAAAGAATCTCCCCAGCATTATCACCTAAATATAGTATGCTCTTTGATTTTAATAGATCTTTTTTAAACTTAGGATAATCAAACAACCTTCTCTTCTCTTCTTTTATTACCTTGCTTTCTTGAACTAAAATCTTCTCTAGTTCTAACTCTACATTTAAAGAGTTTTTTACTCCATAATCAATTATATTACCTGCAATAGCTAGCTCAACAGCCATAAGCAGCCTATCTTCTGAATTTCCTACACGCTCTTTTAACCTATCATATACTCCTAAAGCAAGTTTATTACTTTTCTCTTTTATCTTAAGATAGGGATCATTTACACCTGTAAGTTTATTGGTTAGCTTATAGATAGTCCTACCCATCTCTGGAGGTGACAGTTTTAAAGAAATACTTGGCAATATAGCGGCTATCTCATCAAGCATCTTCTTCTGCATCTCTTTGTCTGCCCCAGCCATTCTTGATGACTCAAGAGCCTGTTTGAAAAAACATGGTATACAATCTAAATATGTATTCATATTTTAAAATATAATAATTATTTTTTTAACAGAATCTATTCAATGCTCTTTATGAGTCTATCCCAAATCTCAATTATTATATCCTTTGTCTCTGTCTGTACATATTCTATAATAGTCTTGCCTTCTACCATAGCTTCTACAACGGTTTTATCAAAGGCTATCTTACCCATAAACTCAACATCATTATCCTGGCAATAATTCTCTATTCTACTTGTAACATCTATATTTAAATCATATTTAT
>Ga0075120_10001408_pt1 | contig 18740 bp, 11 predicted proteins | sample AntAceMetag02UKL_FD_69792 | JGI IMG/M metagenome (GOLD analysis project Ga0075120, IMG submission 69792) | Saline lake microbial communities from Ace Lake, Antarctica - Antarctic Ace Lake Metagenome 02UKL | ecosystem: Environmental > Aquatic > Non-marine Saline and Alkaline > Saline | place... | reverse complement strand
GCCAAGGTCATTGATTACAGTGGCGACTTTCGTTTCGATACCCCCGAAGCCTATGCCGATTACGCCATGCGCATCGGACGCAATCCCGAACATACCGCACCGGAATTGCTCGATCAAACCGTTTACGGCTTGCCCGAGCTGCATCGCGAATCTATCTCAGGCCATACCTCCCTGGTGGGTAATCCCGGCTGTTTCGCCGTCAGTTGCATCCTAGGCCTCGCGCCCGCCGCCCAGCATCGGCTTGTGAATTTCGACAGCCTGATTTGCGACTGCAAAACAGCCGTATCCGGAGCCGGGAAAAAACCCAATGCCCAGTTTCACTACCCGGCTCGTTACGACCAGATGAATGCGTATAAACTCGCCGGCCATCAGCACATCTGTGAAGTCGAAAGAGAGCTATCGCTCTTGGCGGATGCAGACCTGAAAATCACCTTCACCGCGCAAGTCGTTCCAATGTGCCGGGGCATCCTCTCCTGCCTGTATGGCACCCTGAATGAAAACTTGCCCGCCACGGAGATTCTCGAACTGTATCGTGAGTTCTATGCGGACAGTCCCTTCATCCGCATCCTGGATGCGGAGACCCCGTCCGGAACCGTTCACGTCCGAGGCACGAATTATTGCAACATCACCGTCAGCGTGGATGAAAGAACCCAACGCCTGCGTGTGATTTCACACATTGACAACCTAGTCAAAGGACAGGCCGGAAACGCGCTGCAAAACATGAACGTACTGTGCGGCTTCCCTGAAAACTGCGGGCTCGACCTGCCCGGCCAATACCCCTAGCAGGCTGTCGGGCTATGGCCCGCCATCCTGCTAGTCAACAACAGCGAAACGCTGTTGTGTCTTGGCATCATCGACTTGGCCAAACATGCTAAACGCGCAGCTTCTTCATAAAGGGAAAACAAAGGGCTTTGCGATTAAAATTACGGATTGCTTGTGGAGGGCGTCGGGCTCCGACGCCTTACGGTGAGATGGTGGCAACGTTGGGCCTGATCACACCCAAAGGCGCGCGAGCCGCGCGCCGTCCAGCGCGAGGGATGAGACGAAAGAATGTTCGCCCGACAACACCGCATTCCAACCTCTGACTTCCGGCTTCTGGCTTCCGATCTCTGGCCTCCGCCCCCGCCCCTTTCGCAGAAGACCACGGGCTAGAAGTCCGCACTACGTTATATGTTTATTCCGTATATTTGCTCCATCTGATTAGTCCAAGACACAACAGCGTACCCGCTGTTGTTGACTAGCAGTCTGGCGGGCCAAAGCCCGACAGGCTGCTAGCATTCCAAATCGCCGTGCATCGGATATCACGCGAGGACGATCCGATGCGCAATTCAAACGCCCCGGGTTCCACCACCCACGTCTTCTTTTCCGGATGCCAGAAGGCAAATGACCGCTCATTCAGCCGAAACGTCACCGTTTGTTTTTTCCCCGGCTTCAAGAATATTTTCTGAAATCCTTTCAACTCCTGCATGGGGCGGTCGACGGTCGATTCCGTATCCCGAATATACAATTGTACGGTTTCCGCTCCCGGCACCCGTCCGGTATTAGTGATCTCGACGCTCACCGTTCCCTGCTCCGAATTCATCACCGGGGCACCGTATTCAAAGGTGGTATAAGACAGGCCGTGACCAAAGGGAAACAGCGGTTCAACGTCCCGTGTATCATAATGCCGGTAGCCCACATAAAGGCCTTCTGCGTAGCCCACCGTCCCATCTTTTCCGGTGCCGGGATAGTGCCCGAAGGACGGATTGTCCTCCAGGTGGCGCGGCAACGTCATGGGCAGCTTACCGGATGGGTTGACCTTGCCGAAGAGCATGTTGGCCAGCGCGCTGCCGCCCTCCTGGCCCGGGTACCAGGCCATCAGGACCGCCCGAACATCGTCAATCCAGCCGGTCATATCGATGGGCGTACCGCCAACCAGCACCACGACCGTGTTGGAATTGACGGCGGAAACCGCCCGAATCAACGCCTCCTGGTCATCGGGAAGCAACATGGAATCCTTGTCGCGCCCCTCCCCTTCATCTGCTGCAGTAAGACCGACACACAGCACAACGGCATCGCTCTCTGCTGCCAGATTCACCGCATCCTGCACGGCACGTCCCGTACGCTGACAGCAAAGGAATATCTGTGCATCACCCAGCGCTTCGTAGTATTCCGCCCGAAAGGCATATCTCCGACCAGCCTCCAGAAAACGCTTCGCCGTTTTGCATTCCGGCCCGTGATCCCACCAAAAATCGATCACCAATTCATTGTCCAGAAACAGCCGACTTCCATCGTCACTGCGTAACGACAAATCATATTCACCGCTCTCCTCCGGCACCAACCAACCCGTCCAGCGGGCGGAAAAATTATCCGTCGGGACGAGCGGATCGGGACTGCCCGGCCCCCAGTTTGCGGCAAGGGTATCCTCGATGCGCGTCACCACCGGATCACCAGCCAGTTCGCGATTATCAAAATACTCCGCAAGCAGACCCCGTTCTTCCGAATGCCCGTCGGGCGGCACAAACCAGGCCGGCGAAACAGGAGGATAATCGCAGGGAATCGTCATGCCCGGCGCATAATCAACCTGTACGTCCTCCCCGCAACAGGCGCGCAGACCGTCCAACGGGCTGATCATATAAAACGGTTCCACCGTCGAACTTCCTCCGCCACCGACGCGCCCTGTAGACGCGTGCGGGCCAATCACCGCTAGCCGTTTCACAGCTCCCTTCAGCGGCAGGACCCCCTCCTCGTTTTTCAGAAGCGTAATGGACTCTTCCGCCACGCGCCGCGCAAGCACCCGGTGTTCCGGCGTATCCAACGCGCCCGGGCGGTTGCTATTATCAGGATTATCCAATCCCATCAGAAAGAGTACGCGCAGAATGCGACGTACCATGCCATCGATTTTTTCTTCCGGAACGCGCCCGGACTGCACCGCCTCCAACAGCTTGCCGTGACCGAACCATTCCCCTTCGCCGGGCATCTCCAAATCAAGCCCATGCAGGGCGAACTCCTCCGTACCGTGCACTGCGCCCCAATCCGAAACCACCAGCCCGCGAAAGCCCCATTCCTCCTTCAACACCTCGTCCAGCAAATGACCGTTCGCACAGCAATAGGTGCCGTTGAGCCGGTTATAGGCCCCCATGATCGTCCAGGTATCGGCCTCCTTTACGGCCCGCTCAAAGGCGGGCCAATAAATTTCACGCAGCGCCCGCTCGCTGACCTCCGCGCTGATGGTCATGCGGTCGCACTCCTGGTTGTTCGCTGCAAAATGCTTGGTAGAAGTGCCGACGCCCTCCCCCTGAACACCTTTAACATACCCTACCGCCAATGCTCCCGACAAATAGGGATCTTCAGAAAAACTCTCGAAGTTCCGTCCTCCCAGCGGAGTGCGGTGAATATTGATGCAGGGGCCCAGAATAACATTCCGTCCCTTCGCCAGGGTTTCCTGTGCCAACGCCCGCCCCACTTCCTGTAGCAACGCCGGATTCCATGTGGCACCCATGCCCACACCGGTCGGAAAACAGGTCGCCCTTCCCTCGCGCACGCCATGCGGCCCATCACACATCTTCAACGAGGGAATGCCCAGCCGTTCAATCTCCCGCGTCTCAAAATACCCCCCGCCATGCACCAGGCCCACTTTTTCTTCCAGCGTCATGCGCTGAAGAATATCGCTGATTTTTTCTTCCATGATCGTGTCCTTCTTTGAGTTTTCGGAAAAGGATTGGCCATACCCCGGTATCACAACGAACAGAAACAACACCCCACAGCAGGCCAGCCGCTGAAGCGCTGAATGAATCAAAGTTTTCTTAAACATGACGGTGGTCTCTCGTTTTCAACCGATTGCAAAAATCAAAATGGAATCGTTTACAGTCATGTTGATATCTAGTTCTGCGCGTTCGCCTTGTCAAGGCCATCCCGATGGGAGAAAATTTCCTTTGACCCCGAACACGAGCAACAGTACTATGTGCCGCGAAAACCGGACTTTAGCATCTGAGATCAGGAGCAGATTATGGACGAAAATACGGAGCAACCAAAGGATTCTGCCAACACCGTTCCGCCAACGATCCGGTTGACACCGGCTACGGGAACTCCCTCTTCCGCCGTACCGCCAAAAATCAAGCTCCAACCCGCCACCTCTTCTTTCACCAAAGCGTTTGAACCAACCGATGCGGCACGCGAGAAAAAAGAAACCTCCCGTGTGAATCTGCCTCCGATTGCGGATCGACGTCCGGACACGGTGACCGTACCACCGATCAAATTGCCCGCATCCGAGTCTACCGTTGACGCGCAAAAGCAGAGCGACGCAGTAAAATCCATTCGGATCAAACGTCCGGGCACCGCTGTCCTGCGTCCTCCCACGGTGGAATCCAAAAAAGCTACCTCCCGCGTGGACATTCAGGAAGCGCTGGCTGGCTCTGGCACGAGCGTTCAACAGCCAAAAACCATCCGTTTAAAACGCCCAGGCACCACGATTATAGAAAAGTCCCAGCAACCAATGCCTGAAACCACTACGGCGTTTCGGATTGAGGAAGCCAAAAAGAGCGAAACCTCACGCATTGAGCTGCCGTCCGAAGCCTCCGTGGAAATGCCGCGCCGCCGAAAAACAGTGCAGATTAAACGGTCGACCGGCGGGTCCTCCACGCGCGTGATGAACACCGGAGCAACGGCCACCTCTTCTGCTCTTTCAGAGGAGACCTTCATCACCTTTAAGGCCGAAGAAGAATCGACGGTAGTGTTTTCCGTGGTCGGTCTGGCGGCGGCTATCGTAACTTGCATTCTGCTTTACGTACTAGCCGCCCAAACCATTCTGCCGGCCCTTCCTTGGCCCGGAAAAATCTAACAAACCTTCGGGCTTAAGTTTTTTGGATACCATTCGAAAGAAAAGCATCCCTCGCGGGCGACCTTGACACTGCGGCCAGCCAAATTCACCCATTGGGAACGAAATGCGGCGTTTGCTGGCGGCTCGCGGTGACGCTCGCCCTCCAATGACGCCTTCCCGGGTGCGCCCGTAGCCTCGCAGAAAATCACGGACTGGAAGTCCATGCTACATAAGCGAATCACGGTCTGGGAGTCCTCGCTGCATTAGGCGGTTATTTCGGCGCTTCCGCTCCATTCGATGAGGCCAAGACACAACGGCGTACCCGCTGTTGTTGACTAGCAGGCAGGCGGGCCCAAAACCCGCCTGCCTGCTAGTGAGCGAAGCGCTCGAAATCGCGCACCAGATAGTTCACATCGCCAATTCGATAGATGTCGCACAGCGCCTGCTCCAGCGGCATCCCAGAGGTCAGCGCCGCCACAAACGCATTCATTTTTTCCGGCGGATATTCCAGCATGAGAAAGCCCGTAAGATACTTGCTGGTCGTATAGAAAAGTTCGACCTCTTCGTGAGTGCGGGGATAGCCCACCTCCGCCATCATCTCCCGTATGGGGCACCACTTCTTAAGCGGGCGAAACGGCGCCTTCTTACTCTTCCCTGTGCCCTTGTAAGCCCCATAGCCGAATTCCTCATACCACTGCGCCAAACCCTCGTTCAGCCACAAGGGCGGCGGGCGCCCATAGAAACGAAACAAAATCACATGCACCATTTCATGCGCCACAATCTCACTGCTCTCATGCCGTGCTCCCGCGCGCTGCAAAAACATGTCCGGACCATGCACAAATGAAAAAGCCCACTCGCCCAGCCCGGAAATTGTTTCCGTGAATTCATCCCAACGTCGGGCATTGTTAAAGATGAAAATATGCGAGCGACCCTTGACCCGATCCTCGGTCACGCCCAGTTCCTCCGCCATATAGGCATATAAAAACTCCGCCAGCCGTGCGACATGCCGGGCAAAATCCTTCCGCTCGTAATGGACCGTAAAATGCTCGGTCTCGGCGTGCCGCCAATTCACCAGACCGGACTCCAAACAGCGCCGTCCCTTATCCGTCAATGCCGCCACATCCATCTCCTCAGGGGCGGTCTCCTCAAAAGAAAATTCTGCTTTAACCTGTTTTCGAATATTCTCCGCCGTGTTCTGCGCCAAGGCGGAGACTGGACCCAGCCAGGAAGACATCAGCGCGATCAACACGCCACACAGGAGTAAATCTAAACGACCTCGTTGGGTACTCATGCCGGAAGTTTGCCGCATCCCCCCGACAGAAGCAACCCCGCATGTTGAACTCATCGAGTTGAAATCGGGACCGACTTGGACCATCCCCTCCCAATGGACGGCACGGGGCCCTCAGGGCATTTTTTCCAATCATTGGAAACTTTCTCCCCGATTTTTCCAATCATTGGAAAAAAACAAAGACGATTTTCCAACCGTTGGAAGATTTTAAACGTAAGGGTCCGGGGAATGACCCCACCTCCTGCGCGTTGTTCTTGCGTAGCCGTCTGCTCGCCAAGTGGACGGAGGTCAGGTATCACCGCACAAAAAATCCGTGGCGCTCGGAGAGCACCACGCTACCAACGCGGTCGTTTCCACTCGTGGACGACACATGCCTCATGCGCCTTTCACCGTGACGCGATCCATTGCATCCCCCTCCCTTGGACGGCATGCGGCCTCGCGTGCCTCGGCGTCAAAGCCAGGCACCCGCCAGTCCCTCGAAACATCCCTACACCGGAGTAACTCCACACGCCCAAGGCGTCGGAGCCCGACGCCCTCCACCTTTTGTCCCTGGAGGGCGAGCGTCTCCGCGAGCCATTGGGTGCAAGCGCCCAACGCATCCCCTACACTCTGGACGGCGCGCGGCCTCGCGTGCCTCGCGCGTTAAAACCGAAACCCCCAGCCGTCAAAGCATCCTATCACGCCGGAATGTCACCACCTGTTTACGCCGCCTAAATCCACCTCCATGCCCAAAACAAAACTTAATAATCAGGGGTGACTAAAGCTGGTACTCTGACCCCGATCCCCTATTTGTCATTTCTTAAGGGCTGCTGGATGTCTATTCTGCCGTCGAGCAGCACAACGACAAGACCTGACCTCTTGTTTTTGAGTTCAATCGACTTGCCTTCGCCGATCCATCATGTTTTGACGGGCCGCATGCAGTTTATCAGGTCTTTAATGCCCACTGTTGCAATACTGGAATGGATGTCGGACATAGCATAAGGTATGATTAGTTCCTTGTTGTGAATGATGGCGCCACATGTGTACACCACATTGGGAACGTAGCCTTCGCGCTCTTCTTCGTGTGGCGTAAGGAGCGGGGTTTCGAGGTGTGCAATGATTTTGGCCGGGTTGTCTAAATCCAGTAACATGGCCCCTATGGAGTATTGGCGCATGGGTCCGACACCGTGGGTAAGCACCAACCAGCCAGCCTCGGTTTCCAGCGGTGATCCGCAGTTACCAATTTGGATAAATTCCCATGGCCGGGTTGGCTCCTGAATCATTTCGGATTCTTGCCAGAAGTGCAGGTGCTCGGAAAACATGAGGTAGTTGTTTTCACCATCTTGTCGCGAGAGCATGGCATAGCGACCGTTTATTTTACGTGGGAAGAGTGCCATTCCTTTGTTTTGAATTGCTTCCCCGTTGAGTGTACTCACGTTGAAGGTTACGAAGTCTCGGGTTTCGATTAGTTGGGGAAGAATGCTGAACCCATTATATGCCGTGTAGGTGGCATAATAGATCACTTGATTGTTGTCGTCTGTGAAGCGTACGAAGCGTGCATCCTCGATGCCTCTGCTTTCACTTTTCGAGGCAGGAAAGATGACACGTTCCGAGATCGGGTATTCGGCGCGAAAGGTGGATTCATAGTTAGACTCTGCCAGCCAGTCAATATGCGAAATGGCTTCGGTTTGTTGTGGTGAGGGAGTGATATATTCTGAACGGAATTTTTCTATAAAGTTCTTAAGGTCCTTGTAGGTAAAAAAATCAGGAAGTTGATTAAGAACCCAGGCGGTGGTCTCGTTACTAGCACCCATTTCGTTGAGTTTCAGCTCGAAGAGATGGCGGTCGTAGTTGGGATCGAGGCGTGGCGCAGGCGTTTCAACATACGCACTGACGGGGTCGAAGAGTACCACGTTTTCCTTGTTGAGAATTCCGCTACGGAAGACAATGGAAGAAATGTGTCCTTCACCGGTTGCTCGTAAACTGAGAATGAAGCGAAGTTCGCCTGGGTTTACCCCGTCTTGGTTCGGATGGGGGATAATCGACGGATTGAACAAGGCGGCCGATTCGATAGAATATTCTTTAGTGAAATAGGCGCCGATCAGGGTTTTCTTGGTATCGCTAAGCGGAGTGTCTGATGGTAGATATTCCTCTACTTGAATGAAGTGACGGAGGAAAATATTGTTGATATCGCGATGGCGTTCCGCAAAATCGACCATCACTTGTTCTAGCAGGTTTGTTGCAGAATCTTCAGATAGCGTGACGATGCGTTGGATAATTCTTGCGATACGGTCCGGATTGTCCGGCAGATGTCGTTGGGCAATGACGCGCTTCGGATCGCCTGAGAGTTTTATTTTTTTGCGTTTGATTTTCATTCTTCAATCTCCATTCCCAAAAACCGTTTTCCCTTCGCCACATAGCGGGGATTCAAGCAGCTTCTGATAAACGTTGATGTACTCATCGGCCATACGACCAACGGTAAATTTTTGTTCTACTGTTTTGCGGCACTGTGACCGGTCGATCTCCTGAATCTGGCCAACGCATTGGACGGCCTCGCTGCAGCGGTTCACCAGAAAACCGTTTTCTCCATGATGGATCAGTTCCGGCATACTTCCTCGGTTGAAGGCAATCGTGGGAGTGCCGCAGGCCATGGCTTCGATGATGGATAACCCGAAAGGTTCGTCAAAGTGGATTGGATGTAACAGGGCGGATGCCCCGCCGAGCAACTGGTTGCGCCGGCTTGGTCCCACACTGCCGATGTAGCTCACGTGAACGTTGTCGAGATAGGGCTCAACATGCTCCTGATAGTATGCATCATCCTGAATAATACCTGCAAGAATCAGCTTTTTATTGCTTTTCCGGGCAATCTCGATGGCTTCCCTGGCACCCTTGTCAGGATGGATGCGCCCGAAAAACAGTAGGTATCCTTCGGGGTTGGGCTGGAATTCAAATTGATGCAGGTCGATGCCGTGATGGATGGTTCCAATGTAGTCGAGCTCTGGGGAGCGATCGGCGTTGCTGATGGACACATAAGCTACTCGCCGGTTGTATTTTTGATAGACTGGCAGAATGCCGGGCGATGAAAATCCGTGAATGGTGGTGATGACGGGAGTTTCCACTAAGCCGGAGTAGGTGAGCGGTAGAAAATCAAAATGATTATGAATAAGGTCAAAATCTCCAGCCCGTTCAAAGACCTCTGAAATGTGTAGGCTTTCCCATACCTTGGGGATGATATCGTGGTTTTCTTCGTAGCCTTGTGCGCAGACCGCCTGTAGTTTTCCTCGGGTTTTTGAATCACCGGTGGCGAACAGAGTGACATCGATGCCGCGATCAATGAGCCCTTCACTGAGGAGCGAAACCACACTTTCCCACGGGCCGTAGTGGCGAGGGGGCGTGCGCCAAGCAATGGGAGAGAGCATAGCAATACGCATGAGATTATCTCTTTTTCTCTGTACGATCTTCTTGAACGGTGTTTTCAGCCAATCTGAGTTCAAGCAGACTGTGGAGAAAAGCCAAGGTGGACTCTGCTCCTTGGTTTTCGTTTTGACGATCGGGGTGGAGGCCATCGCGGCATCCGCCGGTTGTTGGGTCGTACAGAGGCAGGTTCAAGTCGTTGCGCCCAAGAAACCATTCGAAAGCGCACCGCGCTTCCTTCATCCAGCATTCCTCTCCGGTGCAGCGATAGGCTTCGAGGCTGGCGGAAACCATCCCTTGAGCTTCCAACGGCTGTTGATCAAACCGGGCCCGCTTTCCTCCCCGTATGTAGAAGCCGTTGGAGCCAATCGGTACAAAATGGTTTTTCGAAGGCTCGGCCCGCTGCTGGTCCGCGAGCCAACGAAGCGATTCCAATCCCATTTCAGTCATGGTGTTGTTGGGTATCCATTGTCCACACATCAGCATGGCATGCGGTAGCACGGCATTGGAATAGGCCAGCCGATCTTCATACCAACACCATTCATCGGAGCGGTTTTGTTGATATAACCCAACAAGGCGATCCGCCAGTTGGTTGCGGACCTGGTTGACCAATCGGTCGCCCTCGAAGCGCCGCAGGTATTCGTGGATGCCAAGTAAGGCAAAAGCCCAGGCGCGCGGGCTGATGGTGTCGAGTATAGAGGGCAAGGCCTGCTCAAACAATTTGCTGGCGATGCCACACAGGGCAGGCGAATTGGAGAAGCCCAGTACGGTTCCCAATGACCACAAGGTGCGTCCATGGCTGTCGTCTGATCCACTCTTTTCCAGCCAGTTGCGCTGGTAGTCCATGAAGTTGCGAAAGCGCCCGGTCTTTTCGTTGAAGGCATAGTTGATAAAGGCAAGATAACGGGTGGCCAGCGCCAGGGTCCGCTCATTGCCCAATTCCAGTTTTGCCGAAAGCTTGCTGACAATTAACGCTCGGGCGTTGTCGTCGATGCTGTAGCCTTCATGGTAGTTGGGCACGATGAATGTGGCGTGCTGGATCATGCCGGTATCGTCTGTCATGCGGCGCAGGTGGTCGAGCTTGAGAAGCGGTAGTTCGACGGAACGCCGTGCGAGTGGCTTGACCACGAAATCAGCTGGCATGGCATACCGGTGTTCGGCGTGCGCCCGCTCGAGACTTTTCATATACTGCTGCGCCACGTTCGGCCAGATCATGTTCCTGCCATGCAGGTAGGCCTGTTTTCGCATGGCGTGCCGCTTGGTCTCATTGTCCAGCAAATCGATCACCTCTGCAGCCAATGCGGTTGAATCATTGAAGGGGAACAGGACTCCCCGCCCATCCGCCAGAAGTTCCTGCGCATACCAATAGGGCGTCGAGATAACAGCCTTGCCCGCCCCGACGGTGTAGGCCAGGGTCCCGGATGAAATTTGTGCCTCGTTGAGGTAGGGCGTTATATAAATATCCGCGATGCCGATGAATTTGACCAGTTCCTCCAGTGTGACAAAACGGTTGTGGAAGATCACATGCCCGTCCACACCCAGTTTTTGGGCGAGCCGTTGTAAGGAAAGCCGATAGGATTCGCCATCCTGTTGTAGTACGTGGGGATGAGTGGCCCCAACAATCATGTAGACCACGTCGGGATGCCGTTTCACAATAGCTGGCAGTGCCGAAATAACCGTTTCGATTCCCTTGTTAGGCGAGAGGAGCCCAAAGCTGAGCAAAACCATTTTGCCCTCCACACCGAACAGGTCCTTGTGGAAATTGGGATCAACAAAGGGAATGTCCGGCACCCCGTGTGGAATCAAATCTATTTTTTCCGGAGGAACGCCGTAGGTGTTCTGCAAAAAATCAATGCCGTGGCGACTGATCGATACTAAGCGGTCCGAGAATTCGGCCACCTTTTCCAGCACCCGCCGTTGTTCGGAAGAAGGGTCCTTCAGAATGGTGTGCAGTGTCGTGATGATCGGCATGCATAATTCGTGCATAAATGCCAGAAGATGACTGCCGGCGGGTCCTCCAAAAATGCCGAACTCGTGTTGAATGCAAACGGCGTCTACGTTGTTGATGTTGAGAAAATCTGCGGCCCGCCGATAGGAATCGATATCTTTTTCCAATAATTCAAACCGAACGCGGGGGGGGTAGTTATAACCGGATTCAATATCATTAACAGGAATGGCGAAGCAGGTGGTGGTATGGTATTCGGTTGCGATGGCTTCGCATAGGTCGGTCGTGAATGTTGCAATACCGCATTTCCGAGGAAGATAGTTACCCACAAAAGCAATGCGCTTCATGGTAGAGGGCGTGGAGGGGTTCCTATTTTTCATAGTATCTTTTTCTTTCTTGCAAAATAGCGTCTCATTGAATCACATAAATGTAAATAGATTCTAAAAATTCAGCCTTTTTGCCTCGCGATCAATTCGGATTATCCCAACGGGCAGGTCTGCATCCAGCGGCCGACGGAGTGAAACCCAACGTGAAAGACTTTCGTCTCCCGGCTCAGCATACTTTTCCGAAAAGGTCATAGATCGAGGTATCCGTTATCTCCACTCGGCAGCGCACACCCGGTTGCGGCACGAAGTCTTCCGGCCAGGCCTCAATCAGGACCATTCCGTCAATCTCCGGTGCCTGTCCTTGGGTGCGCCCAGCCGGAATGTTGACGGCGGGCCCCTGCTCCTCATCCACCTGGCACTCCCCATCCAACATCACCTCCACCACCTGATCCTTCATGCGGCGAAGCTTCTCCTCCGAAAGCTCCTGTTGAATCTTCATCACTAAATTGCTTCGACGCAGCTTTTCCTCCTCCGGGACAGCATCCGTTAATTTGCAAGCCAGGGTTCCCGGCTCCGGCGAATAGGTGAAAACGCCGAGATGATCAAAGGCCTCCTCACGCACAAAATCGAGCAGCTCATTAAATTCGTCTTCTGTCTCGCCGGGGAACCCGACGATCAACGCCGTACGCAGGGCCACGCCGGGCAGCTGGTCGCGCAGGCGGTCGAGCAGATGCAGCGTCTCCTTCTTTGTGCAGGGGCGCCGCATGGCGTGCAGCAGCCGATCATTGATGTGCTGCAACGGAATATCCACATACCGACAAAAACGCGGATCGCTCGCCAAAACCGAAACCATCTCCTCATCCAAATGTCCCGGATAAACATACATCAAACGAAACCAGACATCCTCTTCCACCTCACCTGCCAGACGCCGCAGCAGCTCCGCGAGGCGTTTTTCCTTGTAGCGCTGCAATCCATAAGCGGAGGTGTCCTGTGCAATGAGGTTGATCTCGCGCGCACCTGATGCCACAAGTTCTTTTGCCTCGCGCACGATGTCCTTCATCGAACGATCCATCTGTCGTCCGCGAATGGCCGGGATCGCGCAGAAGCTGCATCCGTTGGAACAGCCCTCCGATATTTTCAGTGAAACCGAATGCCCCGCACCCGTAATCACCCGCGGCAGTGCATGAAAAGCAGGGTCCATTTTCGCGGACGTTGCACCATCGGATCGACACCGTATCACACCAGTTCGTCGTTCACCTGCCGCCGCCGCCAGAATTTCCGGCAGGCGCAGATAATCCCGAAAGGGCACACAGAGATCGGCATCCACCAGAAACGACTCCAACCCCTGGCGATCAGCATGCTCCACCAAGCACCCAGCCGCCGCAATAACGCGCGGACGTCCGCACCGCCGACGCAGGGTCTTCAATTCGCTCAGCACCTCACTCGCTTCTTGCCGGGCATCCGCAATGAAGCCGCAGGTGTTCACCAGGCAGATATCCGAATCCTCCGGTTGCTCGGCCAGCAGAAAGCCATGCTGCGCCAGCAACGCCATCAGACGCTCCGTATCCACCGTGTTTTTCGGACACCCCAAGCTGACAAAGGAAATCCGCCGCTGCTTTTCTTTTTTCATGAGTTTCTCTCCGCGCACTGTTTTCCACACAAGCGGACCGAGTGCTCTGCTTGTGTACCGAATTCCCCCCTCTCGGAACAGCACTTTGAACTACGATCTCTCATAGCTTTATTCTTTATAGGCAAGTTTTAAGGTTCTTCCGGCTTTTTCGTGAGGAGCGACGGTGGCGATAGCTTAAAAAGGCTCTGAACGCAAAGAAGCGAGTATTGCGAATTTTGGAAGGGATGCTGTCCCCAGCGTCCTTTTATTTTTCTCCAGCTCATTCCTTATTTCTCTTACTCTCCGCGCTCACTCTCCGCTTGGCCCATGGGGACACGGGCCCTCCCGAGAGGAGAACGAAGCAAAGAAGAATTGCCGCGAAAGAACGCAGGGAGCGCAAGAAAAGAACAGCCGGATGTTCCCAACTGCTGGAACCCAATGTATTCCATTCGTTGCTCTCTTCATTCGTTGGAATAAAGTCGTCCGTGAAATAGTTGATTTGGTTGGGGCTATCCTGCTCCAATTCGTCCATTTTTATTGACACCTCTCGAAGTCGCGATAGGTTGAGTCTATGTGAAAAAGAATGAAAGAAAGCTCATACCGGGCGAGGAACGATGCGGCGCTGCAAAGTGCCCACAACAGAAAAAGAGGTGTTTGAATGAATAAGCGTATCGTGGTTATTGGTGGTTCTGCGGCGGGTCCCAAAGCGGCCGCCAAGGCAAAACGGCTCGATCAACATGCCGAGGTCACCATCATTCAAAAGAGCCCCGACCTCTCGATGGCCTCCTGCGGCTACCCCTACTATGTCGGTGGATTCTTTGACGACCGAAACGCCCTGCTCAGCACACCAATCGGTGTGGTGCGCGATCCGAAATTCTATCTGAAGGCGAAAGGCATCACCGCCAAAACTCAAACAGAGGCCCTCTCGATCGACCGTGAAAACCGCGTGGTGCACTGTCGCGATCTGGTCTCCGGGGTTGAATTTGATGAGCCGTACGACAAGCTGGTCCTGGCGACCGGCGCCACCCCGATCATTCCCCCGGTGCCGGGACACGATCTGCCAGGCATCACCACACTCCAATCCATGCAGGATGCCGACTTTCTGCGAAAAATCGTGGATGAGCAATCCGTATCAAAGGCCGTGATTGTCGGCGGCGGCCTGATTGGAATTGAAACCTGCGAGGCCCTGCAACAGGCCGGCATCCAGATTACCACCATCGAAATGCTGCCGCAGATATTGACCTTTCTGGATTGGGATTTGGCCAAACTGCTGGAGAACCATGTGCGCATGCATGCGGCGAACGTTATCACCGATAATCCGGTGACGGCCTTTTTGAGTGAAAACGGAAAACTTGCCGGGGTCCGCCTGAAGAGTGGTACCGAGCTGCCCTGCGAGCTGGCCGTTATCGCTGTGGGTGTACGCCCCAATGTGGCGCTGGCCCGCAGTGCGGGCTTGACCGTGGGTGCGCGCGGCGGCATCACCGTGAATGAATTCCTGCAGACGTCGGATGAGCATATTTATGCCGTGGGCGACTGCATTGAAGTGCGCAACCGCCTCACCGGAGAAAGCGCCCCGGCACCGTATGGCGACCTGGCCAATCTCGAAGGCCGCGTGGCCGCACGCAATGTCATCGAAGGCAATCACATTGTTTTCCCGGGCACCATTCAAACCGGCATCTGCAAGGTCTTCGACTTTGCGGCAGGCTCCACAGGCCTCTCGGAAACACGCGCGCGGGCCCAGGGCTTCGATGCCGTTTCCTGCGTCACGTCCGGCCTCGACAAGCCGCATTTCATGGGTGCCAAACTGCTGATTCTGAAAATGACGGTGGATCGGAAGACCGGCAAGCTGCTGGGGCTTCAGGCGGTCGGCCCGGGCGATGCCAGCAAGCGCATTGCCGAGGCGGCCATGGCCATTATGGGAAATCTCACGATTGAAGAACTGGTTAACGCTGACCTGCCCTATGCCCCCCCCTTCTCTCCGGCGGTGGATAACCTCATCATGGCCGCTCATGTGATGGAAAACAAACTGCTCGGCCGGATGAAGGGCATCTCCGTGGTGGAATTCAAAGAGCGCCTCGATCGCAAAGCGCCCATGTACATTATCGACATCCGCTCTGCGGAGGAATTCGAGGAAACGCGCCTGGGCGTAGGGGAAGTGCTGATTCCCTTGGGCGCGCTGCGCGGGCGTCTGGCGGACCTGCCACAGGATAAGGAAACCGAAATCGTGGTGTACTGCAAAACGTCGCTGCGGGCCTATGAGGCAGAAACGTTCCTGGAGGCACACGGATGGTCCAATGTACTTGTCGTGGAGGGCGGCCTGGCCGTCTGGCCTTATGCTCGGGAGAAATAGTCTCGCGGAGAAAAATAATGAGAAGCTATACACACGATGTACTGGTGATCGGATTGGGCCCCGCCGGCATGGCGGTCTCGATTATGGCCTCGTCGATGGGACTGAAGGTCTGTGCGATTGAACGCAACAAAATCGGCGGCGAATGCATGAACGTGGGGTGCATCCCGAGCAAATCGCTTCTTCGCATGGGCAAAACACGCGCACTGTTCAAACAGTTGGAGGCGATGGAACTCGACCCTGTTCCCGCACCGGGGGTGCGCCATCCCTTTCAGAAAATCCGGGAATACGTGGACTTCATCGGCGAACACAAAACAAAAAAGATGTTCGAGAAGGTGGACCTGGTACTCGGAAAGGGCGATGCCCGTTTCACCGGGCCGCATACGGTCGAGGCCGATGGTCGAACCTTCAGCGCACGTAAAATCTACCTCTGCACGGGGACGCGCCCGGCGTTGCCTCCCATTCCCGGCCTAGAACAGTGTGATCCGCTGACCAACGAAAACCTCTTTGACCTGGCGGAACTTCCGACAAGCCTGCTGATCATTGGAGGTGGCGCCATTGGTTGTGAAATGGCACAGGCGTTCAACAATCTCGGATGCCCCTGCACCATCGTACACATGGATGCGCATCTGCTGCCTGCAGGCGACCCGGAATCCGGACAACTGCTCGAAGAGGTGTTCGTGAAAGAGGGTATCCGCGTATACAACGGACGCGCCATCACCCGCCTGGAACGCCACGAGGGTCAGGTCGTACTCTTCACCGATCAGGGCGAAGAGCTGACGGGTGAACGACTGCTCGTCGCCGCCGGACGCCGCTTTGATTTCACGGCGCTGAATCTGGAGGCGGCAGGCGTGGAATACGGCAAACGCGGCATCACCGTAAACGACTTCCTGCAAACCACCCAAACCTGCATCTATGCACCGGGCGACTGTAATGGGCATTATCTCCTTACCCATGCCGCGATGCACCAGGGAATGATTGCCCTGATGAACAGTATGCTACCCCGCCTTTTCAGGCGGCGATTCAAACGCTATGTGGTGCCCTGGACCGTCTTCACTTCCCCTGCCGTTTCTCATGCCGGGAAAACCCGCGCACAGCTTGAAAAGCAGGGCGTACGCTTTGAAGAACTATCCGAGAACTATGCGGATTACGGTGCGGCTATTGCGGAAAACATCCCAACGGGCTACGTGTCCGCCTATATTTCACCGACAGGCCGAATACTCGGCGCACGCATCGTGGGCGAAGGTTCTGGGGAAATGATTGGCGAGTGGGCGCTGGCCATCCAGAAAAATCTGAAAATCTATGACCTCATGATGTTGCAGCACTCTTTTCCCACCATGTCGTTTCTCACCAAACGCGTATCAGAAAACTGGATGATGAAGCGCATGAAATCGCATCGCTTGCAAAACCTGTGCCGTTTCTTCTTCCGTCTGGCAGGCTGACGGGCCGGAATATCGAAAACGGACGTTTGCATAACCACCCGCATATTGCTACATATCTCCACGCACGAAAACCACGGGATGGAGTGTCATGACGGGAACCGACCAGAACGAGAATACAAACGAAGAAAAACACGATCTTTCATCCAGCCTCTATCACAAAGAAGATGTACGAAAAAGGCGTGTGCCGCCCGACTACCGCCCGACTGGGGGTGCGCGAAAAGGCCCCGCCCGCGATCTTTCCCATACCGCCATGCTCTCCAATATACGTGTGCTTGCAGTGGTACTCGCCTTCATGCTGGTGCTCTTGCTGGCGGCGCTCTGGGTTGTGCGCACGGGTATGAACTGGAGAAGCCGCCCCTCCGTCAATCGACAGGCCGCCGGGACCACTCAGGAAAACACCACCTTGGCCGAAGCCGCCTCGGGCACTGAACAGCACGCAGGCACGGGCGCAGAAGAAGAATCCCTTTTCAAAGGGACGCCACTGGATACCTCCGCCATCCGCAAGGCGGTATTTCTCTCCAAGCAGGGAAATCAACTGGCGGACGGGGGCGATCTGCGGGGCGCGGTGGAACGCTACCGGGAGGCCCTGGCTGTCTGGCCCAACCATGTGCAGACCTGGATCGACCTCGGCCAGACCTATCTCAAGCTGGGTCGATTCGAGCAGGCCCAGATCGCTCTGGAAAAAGCGGCGGAGCAGGACCCTGCCAACGTCGCTGTACTGAATGATCTCGGCGTGGCTCATATGCACCGGGGCGACCTGACTCACGCAGAACAGTATTTCAATGCCGCCGTGGAAATCAGCGCCGATTTTCCCGAGCCGTATTACAACTTGGCTCTCTGCCAGCTCTCAAAGCGAAGCAATGATCTGGCGCGGGCCTATCTCGATCTCTTTCTGCGCAAATCCCCCGGCGATGCACGCGCCCTGAAGGAACTCGCCTACCTAGATGCGCTCTCCGGCAACTACGAAGGTGCTCGCGTCAAGCTGGACCAGGCCATGCAGAAGAACCCGGACTGGGCGGCTCTGTATTTTGACGCAGCAGCCGCAGCAGCCCTGCAGGGGCACGTGGATGCCACGTTTCTCTACCTAGAAAAGGCCCTGCGAAAAACCACGCCGCGCATCACCTATCAGGTGTATCAACAACCCGCCTTCAACAGCATGCGAAACACCGAACTGGGCAAAGAGTTTGAAAAACTACTGGCCGGAGAAGCCAGAAACCAGTTAAATGAAACGGATAGTACGCAGGCGGAGCCGCAGCAGGAAGAGAACGTGAGCTCCCTTTCCGGCTCTCCCGAAATTCCGAATGCGGAAGCCGACGCCGATGCAACCAAACAGGAACCCTGACCCGTTATGAAACAGCGACCACAGCACATTTACGATCACATCGAAGATCCCTTTACCGATGAGCCAGACCACCAGGGCGTGGATTACTGGAATTCGGAGCGACGGCGAAACCGCCTGCGCAACTTCCTCTGGTTGCTGGTCTTCACCGGCGTCGGCGCCGCCATTGTTTATGTCATCGTCATGAACAATCAGAAGGCGCGGATCGAAGACGAAAACGTCCTCTTCGGTTCTCGCTTCACGCCCGACGAGC
>Ga0075120_10001406_pt1 | contig 18746 bp, 14 predicted proteins | sample AntAceMetag02UKL_FD_69792 | JGI IMG/M metagenome (GOLD analysis project Ga0075120, IMG submission 69792) | Saline lake microbial communities from Ace Lake, Antarctica - Antarctic Ace Lake Metagenome 02UKL | ecosystem: Environmental > Aquatic > Non-marine Saline and Alkaline > Saline | place... | reverse complement strand
ATCTATCGGAATAATTGTAGTGCAGGGGGGAATTGGGATATATCCCGCAATCATCGCTGAAACCCTTGTGCTGTACGGCATAGTAAATACCTATGGTTATGCCCTGGGATGGCTTACCTGGACCGCGCAAACAGTGATGATTTTGTTGGCCGGTATTTTATCTTTGATATTGTTGCCCATTTATAATAAAAAGACCAATGAAGAAGCTTGAACTAATTAATTCGATGATCTTTGATGATAAGAAAGATATTAAATTTTGGTTGGGCTACTGGAGGTTTCACCAGAAAAAAATTGTATTTACCAATGGATGTTTCGACATCCTTCACCGTGGCCATATCGATTATCTTGCAAATGCTGCCGATCTTGGCGATGTATTGGTTATTGGCTTAAATACCGATGCTTCCGTTTCACGGATCAAAGGTGATGCCCGTCCTATCCAGGATCAAACATCAAGGGCTATGCTATTGTCGTCATTAAGTTTTGTTGATGCAGTTGTCCTTTTTAATGATGATACGCCTTACGAATTGATAAAATTTATAAAACCCGATGTTTTGGTTAAAGGCAGCGATTATCAAGCTGAAGACATTGTGGGTTATGATGTTGTTAAAGAAAAAGGTGGTGAGATCGTTACGATGGATTTTCTGGAGGGGTTTTCAACAAGCAAAATTATCGAGCGGGCTTCCGCTAAATAATTACGCGTGGCCTCCGAATTCAAGTAAATCAGCAACTATTTTTAATGGATCTATTATTTGTCAAATCCTGAAGACCCCATCCCCACCCCTTCCCCTGGAGGGGAAGGGAGACCAGCCGCACAAGCAACTGCAGTAGCCGGTGGGGTGGCATCCTCTCCGCCAGCTGGCGGGGGAGTTAGAGGGGGCCTATGGTAGAAGCCTTATGAATTGGAGTTGAAAGTAGTAGATAAACAAATGCGTTTATCATTAATACTATTTTTGAAAAACTTAGTATTTGATTTTAAATTTTTGAATTTTGAATTTTTGAATACTATGGTTGAATTAACAAGCAAATAATAATTAAACTGGAATTATAAATGGCTAAAACAAAAGTTGCTTTCTACTGTCAAAATTGTGGCTACAAATCACCCAAGTGGCTGGGGAAGTGTACGTCGTGTGGCGAGTGGAACACCTTTGTCGAGGAAGTCATCCAAAAGGGGAAGCCCCAAATGACATCACAGTTAAGTGGCCTGGCACGCAAAAGTACACCAAAACCACTGAACCAAATTCAATTTGAAAACGAAACCAGGGTCGATACTGCCAATAACGAGTTAAACCGTGTACTGGGTGGTGGAATGGTGCCCGGCTCTGTAGTGTTGGTAGGAGGGGAACCCGGCATTGGCAAATCAACGCTGATGTTGCAGGTGGCCCTTAAACTCGACAGGCTTAAGATCCTTTATGTTTCAGGCGAAGAGAGCGAGCAGCAGATCAAAATGCGATCGCAACGTGTGGGCTTCGAAAACTCGGATTGCTATATCCTTACCGAAACTTCAACACAAACTATTTTTAGTCATTTAGAAAGTTTGCAACCACAAATGGTCATCATCGATTCAATCCAAACTTTGCACACCGATACGATTGAATCTTCGGCGGGTAGCATTTCTCAAATTCGCGAATGTGCCGGCGAACTCCAGCAATATGCCAAGTTAACCAACACGCCCGTTTTTCTTATCGGGCATATTACCAAAGATGGCCAACTCGCCGGGCCTAAATTGCTTGAACATATGGTGGATGTGGTACTTCAAATTGAAGGCGACAGGAATTATGGTTACCGGATCCTCCGATCGATGAAAAATCGCTTTGGCTCCACATCAGAGTTGGGGATTTACGAAATGCGAAGCACAGGTTTGCGTGAAGTAAGTAACCCATCCGAACTATTGATTTCTCAAAGGGATGAACAACTCAGCGGAATTTCCATTGCCGCCACCATGGAAGGCCTGCGTCCCATGCTCATCGAAACACAGGCACTCGTAAGTTCAGCCGCTTATGGCGTTCCCCAGCGTTCAACTACAGGTTTCGATACACGCCGCTTAAATATGTTGCTGGCGGTACTCGAAAAGCGGAGCGGATTCCGGCTTGCTTCCAAGGATGTATTTCTAAATATTGCCGGAGGCATACGTGTGGATGACCCAGCCATCGACCTGGCCGTTATCTGTGCAATCCTTTCTTCCAACGAAGATATGCCCATCAACCAAAAAACATGTTTCGCTGCCGAGGTAGGTTTGTCTGGTGAAATTCGCGCAGTCAACCGCATCGGGCAGCGCATCACCGAGGCCGAAAAGCTGGGCTTCGAAAAAATCTTCCTTTCCAAATACAATTTCAAAAACCTCGAACGCAAACAATTTGATATTGAATTGGTACAGGTAGCTAAGATTGAGGATGTGTTCAGGAATCTATTTGGTTGATCTGGCTAATTATTTACATATCAATAATATCTCGTCCCTGACGGGACGCGTGGTTTTGTTACCTCGAAATATTCTATAAATATTAAGTCCCTACGGGACTGAAGACTCTTATGTTTTGACAATTGACTTTCAAAAGCTACATTTTAGGGGTAGGAAAGCAAAACAGTATTTTGTACTGGAAAAATGGAATGATTGAAATATCGATGGATGTATAATTTGAGTTCGAAGTTTTCCTATTACTTTTTGGGAGATTTAACTTTAAGCATTGATAATCTTGTTCAGGGGGAATATCTAACTTCGAACGGCTAGCAGTGCCGATAGAAAGATTGAGTGTTGGCAGAATGGAATATTGGGTATAATGGAGTGATGGACTTATACCAGTTACGGATTAGAATGCGCTAAAAGAATTGAATTATTCAGCGCATTTTGATTCATTACTGGTATTAAAGGGCAATAGAAAATGAGAAGAGCTATTCAAATATTGATTGTACTTATTTTCACCAACTTTGGTTTATTCCTTTTCATTGGTGTGAAGCACGATTGGCGCGCTTATCTGATGCTTTCTGGCATAATATTGATTTTATTTTTACTGTTGTCTCTTTATATTGAACATGGCAGGCGTTATTCTTCTCAAAATTTCTTTTACAGGAGGAAGCGTGGAAAGGTGCAAAAAGACAAGGTGAATAAGGACGAAAAACCCAACACTGACGGTATATCCTTCGAATCGAAATACAGGGAAAGGAATTCCGGATTGTCATGGAACCGTGAAAGTTTGCATTCATCAAATTCCACACGAGGAAGCTATAGGAAATTTCTGAGGAGTTTTAAGAAGCGATAATATGAAATTATGTTTCCCGGTTAATTCTGATACAAATTTCATTACACATTACTATCATTCAACAGAAATAGACCTGCCTCTGCCGGCAGGCAGGTTTCTCCCTGCAACACTCCGCTTCGCTTTGTGTTTTGGTACTAACGACAAGTTTTTGTAAAGTATTGAAATGAAAATGAATAAAAAGACCTCCAGGTTTCTCATTTAGGAACATGACAGAATTTAATAACAATGAAGTCTTATTAGCAAAAACCTGGAAGGTCTTCACTAATAAAGCCAACTACAAACCAATCGTTGTCACCTCGAAGGAGTTTGCGACTGAGAGGTCTATTTTTATTACAATTTTTCAGTAATTTGAAATAACTTGTCATAAATCTATCAACCACACGTAAGTAATAAAAAAGCCGGAACAAATCTGTCCCGGCTTTTATATTTAGTTAGAGAATTGTCTATTCGTGGTGTGTGAAATCCATCGCGGCAAGCCTTTGATAGCTTTCATATCTCCATTTGGCGTTCCTGATAGCAGCTTTGCTCAATACATCAGCTTCGGCAGGGAATGCACTGCGCAACGAAGTATAGCGAACTTCACCGTCAAGGAAGTCCTGGAATTTATCCCAGTTGGGTTCTTTCGAATCAAGCTGGAATGGATTCTTTCCCTCGTCTTCAAGTGCAGGGTTGTACCTGAACATTGCCCAGTAACCTGACTCAACAGCACGTTTTTCTTCTTCCTGTGTTTTTCCCATTCCGGCACGCAGACCGTGGTTGATACATGGCGAGTAGGCAATAATCAGCGATGGTCCGGGGAAAGCTTCAGCTTCTTTAAGTGCTTTGAGAAACTGTGATTGGCTGGCACCCATGGCAACCTGGGCAACGTAAACGTAGCCGTAGGTCATGGCCATTGCACCGAGGTCTTTCTTACGGATTTTCTTTCCGGAAGCAGCAAATTTGGCAACAGCACCAACAGGTGTTGCTTTGGAAGCCTGGCCTCCTGTGTTGGAGTACACCTCGGTATCCATTACCAAAATGTTGATATCCTCACCAGACGCGATTACGTGGTCAAGACCACCGTATCCAATATCATAAGCCCATCCATCACCACCAAAGGCCCACACCGATTTCTTGACCAGGTACTGTTTCAGGTCAAGGATTTCCTTGGCCACAGCATCCTTCGATTTAGCGCAAGCTTTCAATACTTTTGCAGATGCAACTTTTGAAGCTTCGGCATTGTTAATACCTTCCAGCCATTCAGCAAAGGCAACCTTCATATCATCTGCAATACCATTTTGGAGTGCAGCGGTCATTTTTTCGGAAAGGCGCTGACGCATTTTGTCAATACCCAACATCATTCCAAATCCGTACTCAGCGTTGTCTTCAAATAGTGAGTTGGCCCATGCAGGCCCGTGTCCATCTGCATTTTTACAATAAGGGGTTGATGGTGCAGAACCACCATAAATAGATGAACATCCGGTGGCATTGGCAATCATCATCCTGTCGCCATACAATTGAGTGATGAGTTTTACATAAGGTGTTTCACCGCAACCGGCACATGCACCAGAGAATTCAAACAATGGCTGGGCGAACTGGCTGTTCTTAACCGATTTTTCCTTGGGAACAACAGTATCTTTGTATGTGATATTCTTGCTAAAGTAATCCCAGTTTTCAGCTTCGTGCATTTGGCTGGCAAGCGGTTTCATAACAAGTGCTTTTTCTTTTGATGGACAAACATCGGCACAATTTCCGCAACCGGTACAATCGAGTGGGCTCAACTGGATTTTAAACTGGTAGCCATTAAAAGTTTTTGGTTTGGCTTCGATAACCTTGAGCCCTTCCGGTACCTTGCCCATCTCTTTTTCGTTGAGCAGGAAAGGGCGGATACAGGCGTGAGGACAAACGTAAGCACATTGGTTACACTGGATACAGTTTTCAGGCATCCATTCAGGAACGTTAACGGCGATACCACGTTTTTCGTAGGCTGTAGTTCCGGCAGGGAATGTTCCGTCTTCGCGTCCGAGGAATGCACTTACAGGTAGATCATCACCTTGCATATTATTGATGGGTTCAGCTATATTCTTGATAAAATCAGGAATGTCGCGTGTATCTTTTTTGGCTTTTATTTCAATTTTAGCCCATGCTTTTGGTACTTCCACTTTTTCAACTATACCTCCGGCTTCAACAGCTGCAAAGTTCATGTTTACAATTTCTTCGCCTTTAAAACCGAAACTCTTAATGATGGCCTTTTTCATTTTGTCCACTGCCAGGTCATAAGGGATTACGTTTGAAATTTTGAAGAATGACGATTGCATAATCGTGTTGGTACGGCTGCCCAATCCAATTTCTTCAGCAATTTTTGTAGCATTGATGATATAGAATTGAATGTTGTTTTCAGCCATGTATTTTTTAAAGTGGTCGGGTAGCAGGTTTCTGGTTCCTTCCGCATCCAAAATACTGTTCAACAAAAAGGTACCACCTTTTTTTAAACCCTTCAGCATGTCGTATTTGTCCAGGTATGATGGTACATGACAGGCAACAAAGTCAGGAGAACCCACAAGGTAAGAAGAAAGAATTGGCTTGTCGCCGAAACGAAGGTGTGATGTAGTGATACCACCAGATTTCTTGGAATCGTAGGCAAAATAGGCCTGGCAATACTTGTCAGTGTTTTCGCCAATAATTTTAATCGAGTTTTTGTTGGCACCAACAGTACCATCCGATCCAAGTCCGTAAAATTTCCCTTCAAAAGTTCCTTCAGGAACAATACTGATGTCGGCTAACATGGGTAGTGAAGTAAATTTCACATCATCAACAATGCCCACGGTAAAATGATTCTTAGGTTCATTAAGTTTCAGGTTTTCAAAAACTGAAAGTATCGTAGCTGGTGTTGTGTCTTTTGAACTTAATCCATAACGTCCGCCAACGATGATTGGTGCATTTTCGGCCCTATAAAACATCTCTACAATGTCCAGATATAAAGGCTCGCCAAGTGCTCCTGGTTCTTTAGTCCGGTCGAGAACACTAATTCGCTTCACCGATTTTGGTAAGGCTTTCATGAAATATTTCGCCGAGAAAGGACGGTATAAATGCACGGCAAGAAGGCCGACCTTTTCGCCTTTTGCAAGCAGGTGGTCGAGTGTTTCGCGAATGGTTGTGGTAACAGATCCCATTGCCACAATTACATTTTCAGCATCTGGTGCACCATAATAGGTAAATGGATGGTATTCGCGGCCTGTAAGTTTAGTTATTTCCTGCATGTACTCTTCAACCAAATCAGGGATTGGGTCGTAGAATTTATTGGCAGCTTCGCGCGATTGGAAATAGATATCAGGGTTTTGTGCTGTCCCACGCGTTACAGGATGCTCAGGGTTTAGGGCATTGTCCCTGAAAGCCTGCAATGCATCCCAATCCAAAAAGCCTTTAACGTCATCATTGGTAAAATATTCAACCTTTTGAATTTCGTGTGAAGTACGGAACCCATCAAAGAAGTGAACGAAAGGAATACGTGATTTAATAGACACAAGATGCGAAATGGCAGCAAGGTCCATAATTTCCTGTACACTACCTGTTGCCAGGAAAGCAAAGCCTGTATTTCGGGCTGCCATAACATCCGAATGGTCGCCGAAAATAGAAAGTGCTTGTGCGGCAAGGCTCCTGGCACTTACATGGAAAACGCCTGGCAATAACTCACCCGCAATTTTGTACATGTTCGGAAGCATCAGCATCAAACCCTGGGAAGCAGTATAAGTGGTGGTAAGTGCACCCGCCTGGAGTGAACCGTGGAGGGCGCCTGCTGCGCCACCTTCCGATTGCAATTCGATAACCTTTACGGTTTCGCCAAAAATATTCTTACGGCCATGCGCTGCCCACTCGTCGATGTACTCGGCCATGGTAGAAGATGGCGTGATTGGGTATATTGCCGCAACCTCGCTAAACATATAGGCTACATGCGATGCCGCATAGTTTCCGTCACAAGTAATAAACTTTTTCTTTTCTGTCATGATTAGTATATTTTTAAGTCCTAAATATCGTTTTTGAAAATTGGCACGAAAGTACATATTTAAAGCAAGAAATTATTTATTTGGATTCCTGTTAGCCGTCAAAATCAGCAATTTAAAATCATTTTAGATTAACCAGGCCATTAATTACCAATTTTAAAAGCATTTATAAAATTTGACCTAATCCTAACATTTTCTATCATCAATTGTATTTATACATTTTCCAAATTAGTATTCATGGGTTCTTCGTCAATAGGCTCTATTTTCTATACATTAATTGCTTGTTATTCTTAATTAAATGGCGTTATTTGCAATGGGTGAAACAATCAATCATGAATATTTTTCAATTGGCTAAAGTTGTGTTGATTTTTGTTGCTTTTCTATTTTCAGCTCAAGTATTTTCACAGGATGAACCCTTACTTGAGTTGGAACAGGAAATGAGGGATGCTACTGTTGACACGACCAAGCTAAGGTTGCTTAATGAATTGTCGCTGGATTACTCCACAGTTGATCCTCATAGGGGAATTAATTTTGGGACTGAGGCCTTAATTTTGTCTAAAAAGTTAGGGGATATTGCTGAGGTGTTTTGGTCATATACCAATATTGCCCGTTGCTACAGTAGCCTCAATAGTGCAGACTCAGTAATTCTTTATGCCCGAAGGGCCTATTCTTTGCTTGGTCAATTGAATGATAAAAATATAGAGTTTCTCGTTTTAAATCTTTATGGCAATGCATTTTTAGATATTCCCAATAATGATAGTGCCCAGTATTACTACAATCTTGCCCTTGATATAGCTCAGGAATTAAACGATAAATCCAAATTGGCTGCGGTATATAATAATTTAGGGCTAGTATATTCCGATCAGGGACGACAGCAAGAATCTTACGAACACTATATCAAAGCATTGAATAACTTTGAGGCAACAAATGATTTAAATAACCAGGCCATAACCCTGAATAATATCGGGATTGTAAATCAGAATTTGGGGGATGATAACAATGCCATTGAGTATTTGCTGCGAGCTGCAGAGATAAATCAGAATATTGGCGACAACTATAACCTGTCGATGAACTTATCTAATATTGGTGTTTCGTATAAGATGCTTAAAATTTATGATAAGGCACTGGAATATTACAATAAATCATCTGAAATAGCTGAACAATATGGCTTTGCTTATGACCTTGCCAGAAACGCTTTGAACATGGGTAACGTGTATGTTGAAACCGGAGATACCGTCAGGGCAATCGCGAGTTTTGAGAAGTCATTGAAGATATCCAGGGAACAAGGGTTTGCAATTGGGATTTTGTTTAATAACATTGGTATTGCCGAAATATTAATTGAACAGAATAGCCTGGATGAGGCCAGGGAATTGCTACAGGAGGTTCTTACTATAATTGAAGAAACAAAACTGTTTGCTTTTAAAGAAAATTATTATGATTTGATGTCTTATCTTGCTGAAAAAAGAGGGGACAACACGCGAGCGCTGATGTTTTATAAAAAATATGAAAGCTTTAAGGATAGCTTGCTTAAAGTTCAAAATAAGAGTGAGATTAAAGATATCCAGGAAAAATATGAAACCGAAAAAATGACACTGGAAAATGAGCAACTACATGAATTGAACAATGCAAATGCCCAGGTAATTCAAGATCAAAGAATAATGGGTGCTATTGTCATTATATCTATGATACTTGCTATGATCTATGCAATGATAATTTTTAGAAGTAAGCGCAAACTCAGAGCTGCTTATCAATCGCTTCAAGATTTAAACCATAAGGTATTGGATCAAAAAAAACAACTTGAAGTATCCAATCAAACCAAGGACAAAATGTTTTCTATCATCGCCCACGATCTTAGGGGGCCTTTCAGTTCTATGATGGGTTTTTTGCAAATGATTACTGATGAATACAAAGACTTTGACGATGAACAAAAGGTGCATATGCTTCAAATAACATATGAGCAAAGCCTTAAAACATATGGCCTGCTTGAAAACCTGCTTCAATGGTCGCTCTCCCAGCGTGGAATGGTTGAGTGTCATCCCGAAGATATTAACCTTTATATGCTTGTCGAAAATCAATTGGATGTTTTTAAATACCGTGCTTCGAATAAAAAATTGATCCTGGAGAATAGCGTAAAATCAGATTTGGTTATTTGCTTAGATGTAAATATGATAACTTCTATCCTTCGCAACCTGATTGGCAATGCGGTGAAGTTTACACCACAAGGTGGCAAAATCTCCTTCAGTTCATTTGAAACGAAAAAAGGCGTGGCGGTTCAGATAATTGATACCGGCGTGGGTATGCCGTCAGAAATCATCCGGGGCTTTGATTCCGGGGCTAGGATTAAATCTACTAAAGGTACAGAAAATGAGACGGGTACTGGTTTGGGTTTAGAAATTGTTAAGGATTTCGCTCATAGAATGAAAGTTGAAATACAAATAAAAAGTAAAAAAGGTATTGGTACAGAATTTATTTTAACCCTCCCCTCAGAAGTGACTGAAAAATAGTTCATCAATTTTCCCCCTATCTGGTAATTAATCCATTTTTAAATTACACAATCGTAATAACACTTAAATTTTTTATATTTTTGCGATGATAATTATTGCTTGTATTAACCATACATATAAAATTCTAACATATGGCCGAATTAAAAACTTCTTATTTAGGGCTTGAGCTAAAAAACCCTATTATCGTAGGTGCAAGTAACCTGGTTACTGACATGGATGCCCTGCAGCAAATCGAGGATGCCGGAGCTGCAGCCATCGTTTATAAATCCCTTTTCGAAGAGCAAATCCAACTTGAGCGGGCGCAACAGGATAACCACATGGAAGAGTATAGTGAGCGCCATGCCGAAATGGTGTCCTTGTTTCCAAAAATAAAACATGCGGGGCCTGAGCAACATTTACACAATCTCAGAAAAGTTGTGGAAAAAATGAGCATTCCTGTAATTGCCAGCCTTAATTGCGTTTATGATGTTACCTGGGTCGATTATGCCAAAAAGTTGGAAGAAACAGGAGCGGCTGCTATCGAATTGAATTTGTATTCAAATCCGCGCAGCGCTGAAAGGCCCGGATTAGATATCGTAAATCAACGGCTGGATATTTTGAAAAAAGTAAAGCAAACAGTCAATATTCCGGTAAGTGTCAAGCTCAGTCCATTTTACACCAATATTTTAGGAGTTGTTCACCAAATGGATGAAACTGGTGTAGATGGTTTTGTTTTGTTCAATAGGATTTTTCAACCAGACATTGATATCGATAAAGAGCAACTAACATTTCCATGGTTCTTGAGTTGCGAAGGCGATTACCGTCTTGCGCTGCGCTTTGCAGGTATGCTCCACGGAGAAACAAAAGCTGATATCTGTGGAAATACAGGGATCTTCACAGCAAACCAGGTGATCCAGTTGTTGCTGGCTGGTGCGGATGTAGTACAGATTGTTAGTACCTTGTATCGCAATGGAATTGGCCAAATTAAAAATATACTCACAGATCTTGAAGCCTGGATGAACAGCAAAGGCTACAAGAATATTGATGATTTTAAAGGAAAAGTTTCTAAGAAAAATTTGAATGATCCTTTTGCTTACAAGCGTTCACAATATGTTGATATCCTGATGCAGGCAAATGACATTTTTAAAAAATATCCAATGAGATAAGGTACACTTTGAGCGAAGTGACACCTGACCGCTACAATTTATTGTAGCGGTTTTTTTTATGCCCGGGCCACAAATCGAAAGTTATATCTTTGTCGAAAACAGGTAAATTTTTAATCTATGAAAGCACTCATTCTTGAAGCCTACAATCCCAACCTGATCCGTGCAATGCGAAGCATGAAAATAGTTGAAGTGGATAATCCTTTGCCATTTGCCGGGGAGGTGTTAGTGAAAATTCAGGCAGCCCCAATCAATCCTTCAGATATTGCATTTATTCGTGGGGGTTATAACGTTAAAAAATCCTTGCCTGCAATTCCCGGTTTCGAAGGCACCGGAATAATTGAAGATGTGAGCGATGATCTCGATGAAAAATTGATAGGGAAACGTGTTAGTTTTTTTTCACAGGATGATAAGGGTGGTACCTGGGCCGAATATGTTGCTGTAAAATTGAACGATTGTCTTTTTGTGAAAGACGATCTTCCGATTGAGCAGGCCGCCTGTTTGTTTGTAAATCCTTTAACGGCCTATGCCATGCTCGATCATATTTCTGAAAATCAGCACAAGGCCATTATCCAATCGGCTGCATTGGGGCAGGTAGGGCGGTTTGTAAGTTTTCTTGCAAAAGAAAAGGGGCTGAAGCTTATCAATCTTGTACGAAAAGCAGGACATGTTGATGAACTGAGAGCCCTTGGTGAAGCTTATGTCCTCGACATTAACAGCGATGATTTTGCCATCCAATTAAAGCAGCTTGCAACCGACTTGAATGTGACCGCTGCCATCGACGCAGTAGGAGGGGAATTGACAGGAGAAATCCTTAATGCCATGCCTGCCGGTTCCGAATTATTGCTTTATGGTGGTTTATCAGGCATGCCGATTGGGGGAATTGATCCTCTTGAAATAATTTTCAAAAATAAAATCCTTGGTGGCTTTAATCTTGGCGATTGGTTGAATGAGCAATCATCTGTTGAAATGGCAGCAGTGTCAGGTTTTTTGCAGGAATTGTTTATTTCTGGTAAATTGCAAACCAAGGTGCAGTCCACTGTTTCCCTCGAAAATTTCTATGATGGATTGAAAACCTATATTTCGGATATGTCGGGAGGGAAGGTTTTGTTTTTATTGATGGCTCAGTAGATTTTTGGCCTACTTTGATTGATACTCTGATTAATTAGCTATCCTTGGATGTGATTAGTAAAGTATAAATGATTAAATTTGTATGATAATTTACAGATTATGGATACAATTCAACTAACAACTTCTGAGTATAATGAAATGAAAGAAAGGCTTTCACTTCTTAAGGATAACCATCTATTAGAAAAAGTTAATAGAATTATTGATTTAATGTACGAAGATAAATATGGATTGTATCTCAATGATTTTACTGAGGATTTGACGGAAGTATCCATAAGTCAGTTTTTCAGTAATGAGCCAAGCCTTTGGGACAATGTTTAAGCAAAGGGAAATAGTATTGGTGCCATTTCCTTATTCTGATTATTCGGCAATAAAAAAACGTCCAGTGTTAATCATATCAAATGATGATTATAATCAGAGGTTTCAAGATGTGATAGTTTGCGTAATTACAAGCAATAGGTATATTGATGATAGTTCCATTGAGTTATCTGATAGAGATATTGAGTATGGATTATTGCCTGAAAAATCTGTGATCAAAGCACACAAATTATTCACTGTTCAGCAAGACAGAATTCTTAAAAAATTTAGTAGCATCAATGCTGGTTTATTTGAGGGTGTGGTTTTGCAAATTAATAAGGTAATCCGTGTAAAAACAGATAAGTGATAGTTAGCTTATATCCAATTACCCTAATTCAATTATTCATTTTCAAATCGTTTTTCAATATCTCTTCTGTCAGCTCATCCGAATCACCATATTCTTTCCTTAAGGCTGTAAGTTTTTTCATCAGCACAGTTTTTATTCTTTCAGCCTTTGGATCATCAAACAAATTATGCATTTCCTGTGGGTCTTTTTCAAGGTCGTACAACTCCCATTCATCAATATCATGATAGAAATGAATGAGTTTGTACCTGTGGGTTGAGATGCCGTAATGACGTTTCACGCCATGTATTCCGGGGTATTCGTAATAGTGATAATAAATGGCATCACGCCAATATTTGGTATTCCCTTCAAATAAAGGTACAAGGCTCAAGCCTTGCATGTCGCCGGGTATTTCAGTGCCTGCAATATCAAGGAAGGTTTCTGCAAAATCGAGGTTTTGCACCAGGTTTTCATTTGTCGTAGCAGGTTTTATTTTTCCGGGCCATCTCATCAATAGTGGAGCCCTGAAAGATTCTTCATACATAAACCTCTTGTCGAACCAGCCATGCTCACCCAGGTAAAAACCTTGATCGGAGGTGTAAACAACGAGTGTGTTTTCGTCCAAACCTGATTCTTCCAAATAATCCAGCAGGCGGCCAACATTATCATCAACCGACTTTATACTGGCAAGGTAATCTTCCATGTAACGCTTGTATTTCCAAAGCACCAAAGAATCGCCTTCTGGTGCATGTTTCAGGAAGGCTTCATTGATTGGGTCATACACAGCATCCCAATTTTTCTGCTCTTCAGGAGTCATCAAATTATAGTTCCTCTCATAAATGGGGGCATACCACTGTGAGAACTCCTCAAATCCCAATTCATCAACAATCTCAGGTTTTATTTTATTGTCGTTACTCAGGCCCATATGTTCTTTGATGCGCATCTCCGCTTCATGGGCGGCAGTTCCCCTTCCTGAATAATCATCAAACAAAGTTTCGGGTACAGGGATTGGCTTGTTCATAAATTCATCCAAATGTTTCTGTGCCGGTAGCCATGAGCGGTGTGGGGCTTTATGTTGGTACATCAGCATAAAAGGTTTGTCCTTGTTACGCAAGTTATCCAACCACTCTAGCGCGAGGTCAGTAATCACATCCGTTACATAACCCTGTTCGGTGATGATACCACTGGGAGTCCTGAACTTTGGCTGGTAATAAACCCCCTGATCCGGGAGTACACGCCAGTAATCAAATCCTGAAGGTTGCGATTTTAAATGCCATTTTCCAATAACAGCAGTTTCATAGCCGGCTTTTTGCAGTAATTTAGGGAAAGTTTGCTGCGCGCTGTCAAATACATTTATGTTGTCCCTCACTCCATTCAGGTGGCTGTGTTTCCCGGTTAAAATAACTGCCCGGCTGGGCGAGCAAATGGAGTTGGTGACATAAGCCCTGTTAAAACGCATGCCATCATCGGCCAGTCTGTCGATGTTTGGAGTTTCTATCAGTTTATCGTCATAAGCGCTGATAGCCTGGAAAGCGTGATCGTCGCTCATAATGAAAATGATGTTTGGCTTTTGCTCCATTTTTTTGTTGCATGATGAGTTAAGCATGGCAAGCATTAACAATAAGGTTGTGTTTTTCAACAGCTTAAAATATTTAATCTCCATTATTCTTGTCTTGAATACATCATTTTTCTACTCATCGATCTCAATTGTATCTGTGGAGCGAAGATAGAAATAAATCCTTGTTTTTGGAGCTAATGGAAAAATCTGAATTCTTTGTAATTCCCTTTAATGGGGTGCACGACAATTGCACAATAAGGTTTATGCACGGATCAACTGTAATCAATACTCCACAATTCAACTCTTACTAGACCAATGTTATTAATCCGGCCCCAGAGGGGCCAAATGTTGGTAACTATCCCTGGCAATCAGGTAAAACCGCGCCAGAGGTGCAGCCTGTCCCTTTGGGAGGATTTCATACTCAAAGAGAAAATCTATCGCACCACTACGTGGGCCCCTTCTCCATATGGGCAATGTCTTCCACCAATATTAGGTTCCTCTGGAGCCAAAACATACATAAATCCTGGTTGTTTTGAATATGAATGCAATTTGTAGTGTACCCTTCTGATGTAATAAAATAACCTTATTACTTTTGGATGATAATAGGGCTGTGATTTCGTGACGAATAACAACAATTTTAAAAACTTATACTGATGAGAAGAACTTTTTATTTATGCCTAATGATAGTTTTGGTTGTAAGCACTGGATTGCGTGCACAAGTTTCCGGAACACTTGAACATTTCGGAAACTTTGAATCTGAATTTGTGGATGCAAGGAATGTTGATGTTTGGTTACCAGAAGGTTAAACTGAAAGTGAGGCTAATACATTCCCAGTAATATACATGCAAGATGGGCAAAACCTTTTTAATGCCGAGACATCCAACATTGGTGAGGAGTGGGGGATTGATGAAGCTATCACCAAGATCTCGAAAGATAAAAAGATACCGGAAGCAATCGTTGTAGGAATTTGGAATACGTCAAAACGCTACCAGGAATACATGCCCCAAAAGCCATTTAATAAATTGGATAGATCGATCGGAGCGGAATTGCTAAAAGTGTATGGAGGTGTACCAATATCGGATAATTACCTGAAGTTTATTGTCGAAGAATTAAAGCCCTTTGTTGATAGCGTTTACCGGACCAAGCCGGGCAGGCAGGAAACATTTATCATGGGCTCAAGCATGGGTGGCCTGATCTCGATGTACGCTGTGTGTGAATATCCACAGATTTTCAGGGGGCATCAGGTCGCATATTTCAATCCCCGCCTTATGCCATAGGCATCCCTTTGGGAAAAGACGGGGCTATTGATCCGATAACACTATTTATTCATGAATTAATCAGGATAAAGAAGGCAGGGATTGGATAACACAAAAATATGAAGATCACAAGCACAACGAAGAATACTGGCGCAAGCGAATTGATGTGCCGCTGATGTTTCTGTTGACCAATGATAAGTAAAAGAAAAAGGGCTGCTTTGTGAAAAGGTAGCCCTTTTTCTATTCTAATCCTTTCAATTTATCCGTCGAAGAATTTTCCCCTCTAATGGTTTCACCAAAATATCTGTTCTATCTACTATTTCCCCGGTTATCAAGTCGGTGTATTTCGCTGATTTGGGAAGATCAAATTGATGGTTTGAATCTTCAAGGTTAAACATCACAATAATCTCATCCTGGTCATCAAATCTTTTATAGGAAAGTAGCTTCCCATCAGCAACAATAAATTCTATTTCACCTGATGACAATACTGGATTTTCTTTTCTAATTTGTGTAAGAGTTTTATAAAAAGTAAACCACTCACTATTAAATTCAATTTCATCAAATGTTTTCTCACCGGCTTGAAGATTATTCCGGTACTCAGGGTCGAATTCATATTCGGTCCACCAGAGCGGCTTGCGGCAGTCAGGATCATCACTGCCCCACATGCCCATTTCATCGCCATTCCAAATTTGTGGCGCGCCTACGTTGGTAAACTGATGCATCAGGTATAGTTTTACTCTTTGATAGGTTTCGGTATCGGGTTTCCCAGTAACATAATTTGGGTCGGCGTCAGGTTTCGCGTTGTACTTGTACTTACCAGGGTTGCCAAAAGACGTGAGTAGCCGTGGTGCATCATGTGTGGCTGCTGTATTCATCATGGCATACCTGAAGGGTTTTCCAATTCGATTCCATTGTAAGTTTAAACTGTCAACCAATTGTTCGGCAGAAATGTCAAAATCAGTTAAGGCAAAGAAATATCTTGCGGGCCTGTAAATCTGATAAAACATTACTGCATCAAAAACATCACCCTGGACGTAGGGAGTAGGGTCCATTAATATCTCCGGCCACTTAACCCACCAAATCTCTCCTACAAGAAAAGCCTCAGGATTAATTGATTTTACATACTTACGCCAATCGCGCCAAAATTTCATCCCAATTTGATCGGCCACATCAAGGCGATAACCATCAATGCCTTTGCTGACATCTCCGTCAGGAGCAAGCCATCGCTCAGTTACTGCATAGATGTGATCTTTTGCAGCTTTGTTAATGTCCCCTTCATATGGATGTCCGTGTTCTCTCACCGTTGTAATATCTACCTTTTTAATTTCAGGCAAACTAGCCAGGTTAGCCCAGCCCTGGTATTCAAATTCGTTTTCAGGAGTTGCCGTATTATCAAACGAAGTGATTTCATACCAATCTTTATACTTCGATTTTTCCTGTTTTTCGACGACATCTTTCCATGCCCAGAACTCCACGCCTGTGTGGTTCCACGAAAAGTCAAGGATGATCCGCATGTCTCTTTTATGAAGTTCATTTACCAGGATTAAAAAAAGTTGGTCGGCTGATGTCCACTTCCATGTAGATGGATTAGCAGGGTCTTCAGATGCAATGATTTCGTTGTCACCCTTGGGGTCGGGCCCGAAATTCACATCAATATGCCGCCAGTTACGGACATCAAATTTATGTAGCGATGGCGCATCATTGATGGGGTTGAGGTAGAGTGCTGTTACGCCCAATTCCTGTAAATAATCCAGTTTATCCAAAATGCCTTGCAGGTCACCACCAAAACGCCGAAGTTGTAAACCATCGTAGAAACTAACATTCATATTTTTGGCCCAATCTTCCTGTTTGTACCAGTTGTGGGTCCATGGGGTTACAGTCCAATCATCCGGCACCGGGCGGAAGTCGGATGCTGTCGAGATATTTTCAATTGTCGGGTCATTGGAAGGGTCAGCGTTGTTAAACCGTTCAACAAAAATCTGGTACCAGATTGCACTTTTAGCCCAATCGGGTGGTTGTTTTTGGGATTCTTCGCTGGCTTGTTGTTTGCACGAAGCCATCAGTAAGGTTAACAACAAGGTTATTGAAATAAATAGAAGTTTTTTCATAGTAGTAGTTTTTGCTTATGCCGATGCAAAATAACACAAAATTCCGGATTATCCTATTGGAGATTTTGTAAGCTATTAGCGGCGGAATCTATATGTTATTGCATACATTCCGCCGCCAATAAATTTTTATTACTGGCGGAATCTATGTATATTTGTAGGCATTCCGCCGCCAATAAATTTTTAAACAATGGATACATTAGTAGGAAGAAATCAATACTTTACAGTCTATTTTAAAATCTGAAGATTCTGAAATGTTAGCCGTAATCGGGCGAAGGCGTGTTGGTAAAACATTTCTCATTCAATCGGTTTACGAGAAGCATATTTGTTTCGAAATAACGGGCACACAAAAGGCTTCACTGAAACAGCAGCTTCAAAACTTTGCACTCCAGTTGACCTATTTTACTAATTCCGCTGTGGCTTTTGTTTCGCCTACAAGTTGGGCTGAGGCTTTCCATCAGCTTTCATCATACATTGAGGCTAAAAAATTCCAACAAAAAAAAGTGATCTTCATTGATGAACTTCCCTGGTTGGCTACACACAAATCAGGATTTTTGGCAGCTCTGGGGTATTTTTGGAATACCTGGGCAAGCAGGAAAAATGTTGTGGTTGTAATTTGCGGTACAGCTGCATCATGGATGATTGAAAAGGTGGTGCACCACAAAGGTGGGCTGCACAACCGGATAACGAAGCTTATATCACTTGAACCCTTTACCCTGGCCGAAACCAAAGATTACCTCTTGAGCCGTAAAGTTAACTTAAACAATTATCAAATCGTTCAACTATACATGGCAATGGGTGGTGTTCCACATTATCTAAAGGAAGTTAAGCCCGGCTTAAGTGCAGCGCAAAATATTGATGCTATTTGCTTTAAAAAGAACGGTTTGTTGAGAAATGAGTTTTTGCAGTTGTACCCGGCACTTTTCGATAATTCAGAGAACCATATGGCTATCATTCGTGCCCTGGCATCAAAATGGAAGGGGCTTACCAGGAAGGAGCTTGTTAGTATCAGTAAATTACCTGACGGTGGACGGGTCTCAAAGTATCTAACAGAATTAGATTACTCTGGGTTTATCAGTACTTATTTGCCATTTGGGAAGTCTAAAAAAGATTCGATGTACCGGCTTACTGATGATTATTCTCTTTTCTATTTGAAGTTTATCGAGAACCATCGTATCA
>Ga0075120_10001403_pt1 | contig 18769 bp, 14 predicted proteins | sample AntAceMetag02UKL_FD_69792 | JGI IMG/M metagenome (GOLD analysis project Ga0075120, IMG submission 69792) | Saline lake microbial communities from Ace Lake, Antarctica - Antarctic Ace Lake Metagenome 02UKL | ecosystem: Environmental > Aquatic > Non-marine Saline and Alkaline > Saline | place... | reverse complement strand
CCGAAATCTCGGTTTGGACGGAAGAATTCATACCATTCGGCCAGGCCGTAGCTCAGGTGCATGATCGGAATAATAGGAAAGAGGAGCAGGTCGGAGAGACGACGGGTCCGGCAGGCGGTTTCCACGGTGATTAGTGCGTCGGCAAGAGCGTAAAGGGCCAGATCCAGTGCCAGAAGCAGGGCGAAAAGCGGATGCAGCAGTGCGCCGAGGCCGAGAACGGCCAGCGAGAGCACCCAGAATGCAGGCACCAGCGGGGCCCATTCAAATTCCACGCCGGCGCGTTTGAGGCGTATGCGTGTGGCGCCGTAGCCCCAGATTTGCCGCCAGAACCGCCGCGCCGATTGGCGCGGATAGTGATAGACCCAGGCGGCGGGAAGAAACAGCAGGCCATGGCCGAGTTGCTGCGTACGCCAGGCCGCAATCATCTCTTCACCCGGATAAAACTCCGGCGGAAAGCCGCCCATCTCTCGAAAGACGGACGCACGGTAGGCGGCGTTGCAGCCGATGATGCGGCTCCAGGGTACCGCCCGGTTTTGCGTGGAATCCGCCCGGTAGCGCTCGGCGACGTAGCCGGCAGCCCGCGAGGTTAGTGCGAGTCCGGCCAGCCGCGCAAAGAGCGTCACATCCGTCGGCACGAGGCTCGGGCCGCTCACCAACCCGATGTGCGGATCGGCGAAGGACTCCAGAATACGTGCGGGCCAGTCGGGCGCAATCACCACATCGTCGTCTAGGAAGGCAATGATTTCGGCGCGGCTTTTTTCCGCGCCGAGGTTTTTTTTGCGGCTCGAGTCGCCGGTGGGAAAGGAAACGGGGAAGTGGGTCAGAGCGGGGTGTCGGGCGGCGAGGGTTTCAAGATGCCGCAGGACGTCGGCTTCCTCAATGTGGCCGACCACGAGCACTTCCAGATCGTCGGCCCCCTGTGCGGCGAGAATCGAGTCGAGCGTTTGCTTGAGAATGGGACGCCCGAGGGTCGGAATTACGATGGAAATATGCGGAGTAGTCATGTCGTATCAGTGCATTTGTGCGTTGCTTTGGAACAGAGGAAAAGTGCCCGAACGAGGTATCAAACGCAAGCAGGATGTTGTGCCGCGATTCCGGGTGTTGCATGGGCGGGGGCTTCGTGTTATACGTCCCCGCCTTATTTAGAAGAGGAGCGATTGTGAAGGCGGCAGACGAAATCAAGATACGAAGGTCCATGGCCATTATCTCGCACCCGGATGCGGGCAAGACCACCCTGACCGAAAAATTCCTGCTGTATGGCGGTGCGTTGCATCTGGCGGGCTCGGTGACGTCGCGCAAAAAGGAACGCGCGACGGCGTCGGACTGGATGGAGCTGGAGCGCAAGCGCGGGATTTCCGTGAGTTCCACCCTGTTGCAGTTTGATTATGCAGGCTACAAGGTCAACCTGCTCGACACGCCGGGGCACAAGGATTTTTCCGAGGACACCTATCGGGTGCTGACGGCAGTGGATTCGGTGATCATGGTGCTGGATGCGGCGAAGGGTATTGAAAGTCAGACACGCAAGCTGTTTGAAATCTGCCGTCGCCGCGAGATTCCGATTTTCACGTATGTGAACAAGATGGATCGTCCGACTCGGCATCCGTTGGAATTACTCGATGAGCTGGAGGATGTCTTGCAGTTGAATGCCTTCCCGGTCAACTGGCCGCTGGGCACCGGTTTTGATTTCAAGGGCGTATACGACCGCATGACGAAGCAGGTGCATCTCTTTGAGAAGTTATCCAAAGGCGGATCGCAGGCCGCGCCGGTCTCGATTCGGGGTCTGGATGATCCCATCGTGAAGGATAATCTCAGTGCGCAGGATTATGCACATCTGCGTGAGGAGTTGGAACTGCTTGAAGGGGCGGGTGGTTCGTTCGATCCAGCCGATGTACTGGCGGGGGATACCACGCCGGTCTTTTTCGGAAGCGCACTGAATAATTTCGGCGTTCAGTTGATCCTAGATTATTTTCTAAAATATTCCTCCGAGCCGATTCCCCGCAAGGTGAACGAGCAGATCATCCCGACGGAGTCGGATAAATTCTCCGGGTTCATTTTTAAAATTCTGGCGAATATGGACCCGAACCACCGCGATCGCATTGCCTTTCTGCGCGTTTGTTCCGGGAAATTCGAGCGCGACATGACGGTCTGGCACAGCCGTACCGGCGAGCGCGTCAAGCTTTCCAATACGCGCAAGATGTTCGGTCAGGAACGCGAAGCGATTGATGAGGCCTATGCAGGCGATGTCGTGGGCATTGTGGGGCGCTCGGGTTTTGGTATCGGCGATACGCTGACGGAAGACCCGGCCATCGTGTATCACGAGATACCGCGCTTCACCCCCGAATGTTTCATGTATATCCGCAACCCGAATCCCGCGAATTTCAAGAAGTTCAAAAAGGGCATGGATCAACTCTTGGAGGAAGGCGTGGTGCAGGAGTTTTTCCGCGACGATGATGTACATGCGAACATTCGTTTGGTGGCGGCAGTGGGCCCCTTGCAGTTCGAGGTGGTGACGTATCGCCTGCAGGCGGAGTACGGTGCGGAGAGTCTGATGGAACCCGCGCCCTGGCAGGTGCTGCGCTGGATTGATCCGTCCACGCCCGAAGCAGCGCTACGCGAGGCACGTATACCCTCGGGCAGCACTCTGGCACGGGATACCAATCAGCATCGCGTACTCCTCGTGCCTTCGGAGTGGACCCTGAATTATTTTCGTGAAAAGAATCCGGACATCGCCATATCGAACGTGCCTTTCGAATTGATCCAAAAGCCCCGCAAGAGATGAGATAAACCTCCATGTTGAATCAGGTCCAAACCAATGCCGCACCCGTTGAAAGCCTATCGGGCACGGTGGAGCGGGTGACCTTTCACAGCGATGAAAGCGGCTTTTGCGTGCTCAAGGTGAAGTGCCGCGGACACCGCGAGCTGGTCACGATGGTGGGCAGCCTGCCCAACGTGGTGCCGGGCGAGCTGGTCGAGGGGGCAGGCGAATGGATCGTCAACCGCGAGCATGGACGCCAGTTTCAGGCCAAGTCACTCAAAACCCTGCCGCCGGATTCGCTCGCCGGCATCGAGAAGTATCTCGGTTCGGGACTGATCAAGGGTATTGGGCCGGTCTATGCCTCCAAGCTCGTGAAAAAATTCGGCAAGGAAATCTTCGAGGTGATCGAGAACAATTCGGCGCTGCTGGAATCCTGCGAGGGGATCGGGCGCGTGCGGCGTATGCGCATCAAGGAGAGCTGGAAGGAAACGCGCTCGGTGCGTTCGATCATGTCGTTTCTGATGGCGAACGGCGTGAGTACGGCGAGGGCCTTTCGGATTTACAAAACGTATGGTGAGCAGGCCATTGTCACCGTGCAGGCCGACCCCTACTGTCTGTGCCGCGATATTCACGGCATTGGATTTCTGACCGCCGACAAAATCGCGCAGAACCTGGGCGTCGAACTCACGAGCGAAGTGCGCGCGCGCGCCGGGGTCGAGTTTGTGCTGAACGAAATCACTCACGAGGGGCATTGCGCTTATCCCAAGGAACTGCTCATCGAACAAGCCGAGGGCATCCTACAGATTCCGCGCGAGATCATTGAAAACGCCATTGCCTACGGCCTCGAGAATCGGCGTCTGACGCTGCATGAAGACCCAGGCGGCGAACGCTTCATCTATCTGGCCGTGCTGCACGATGCGGAGGTCATGCTGGCGTCGCGCCTGCACGCGATGGCGGCAGGGAAACATCCCTGCCCGGAAATGGATACGGCGAAGGCCGTCGCCTGGGCCGAGGACAAAATCGGCATCCAACTTGCCGAGGCGCAGCGGCGGGCTGTGGAACAGGCCATGCACTCGAAGGTGATGGTGATCACGGGAGGGCCCGGCGTCGGGAAAACCACCCTGATCAACGCCATCCTGAAAATACTCCATGCCAAAAAAATGCGGGTGCAGTTGTGCGCGCCGACGGGCCGTGCCGCGAAGCGCATGGCGGAAACCACCGGTTGCACCGCCAAGACCATCCACCGCTTGTTGGCCTATGACGGCAGCAAGGGCGCGTTTCGATTTAATGAGACCAATCTTCTTGAGGGCGATGTCTTTATTGTGGACGAAAGCAGCATGCTGGATATTTATCTGGCGTGGCAATTGGTGCGGGCCATCCCCGTACGTGCGGTCCTCATTCTGGTGGGCGATGTGAATCAATTGCCCTCCGTGGGGCCCGGCTCCGTGCTGAAGGACATCATCACATCCGATGTGTTTCCGGTGTGCCGACTGAACCATGTGTTTCGTCAGGCGGCCCGAAGCGACATCATTATGAATGCGCATCGAATCAATGAGGGGCAGATGCCCTACCTCAAGGAAAAGGGAACTCCGGCAGACTTTTTTATGGCCGAAGCGGAGGACCCGGAACACGCCCTGCAAACCCTTTGCAAATTGGTGTGCGAGGCCATCCCCGCCAAGTTCGGTTTTGATCCCGTCGAAGAGATTCAGGTGCTCACCCCCATGCGCAAGGGCCTGCTCGGTGCGCAGAATCTCAACCTCACGCTCCAGCAGAAGCTCAATCGCTCTGAACAGGCCGTCGAACGCTTTGGAATCCGATACGCCCTGGGCGACAAAGTGATGCAGATTGAAAATAACTACGACAAGGATGTGTTTAATGGCGATATTGGGCGCATCACACGCATTGATGAGGCCAACGGCGAACTCTCCGTTTGTTTTGATGGCGTGGAGGTGGCGTATGACGTGCAGGAACTCGATGAGCTGGTGACCTCCTATGCTATCACCATTCACAAGAGTCAGGGCAGCGAATATCCCTGCGTGGTGATTCCGCTACACACGCAGCATTTTATCATGCTTCAGCGGAACCTCCTCTATACCGCCGTAACCCGAGGACGCAAACTCGTGGTACTCGTGGGCACGAAGAAAGCAATGGCCATTGCCGTGAATCGACAGGATGCCCACCGCCGCATCACCCGACTCGATTTTCGTCTAAAGCGTGAAGAGACCTTTTGACTCGTTGCATTTTCGGCTCGCATTTGGAGCCTATGGATTCATAAAATGACCGCTCAACAAGAAAGGACCGTTATGGGCAAGAAAAAGGAAGCGAAGAAAGAGTCGAAAAAGGAAGCCAAAGACGAGAAAAAGGGGCACCTGTGCGTGCTGGCGGGGAAAGAAAAATTCGACAAGATCAAAAAGCTGACGCAGAACCCGAAGTTCATCTGTTTCAATTGCGGGCGCGTGGCGGATGAGTCGTCGAATCTGTGCAATCCGATGCCGCTGCAAGGCTAGCAATCCGTCGGGCGTTGGGTGTTGAATCGCCCAAGAGAAAGCATCCAGCCCGATGGTGTTAATCGACTCGGGGATGTGGCGACGGATTGCTCAACGCAAACGTTCGTTTGCCAAGGGTTGCGCGGGATCACTGCCAAAATGAAGGGCGAAGCGAGGGTGTGACATGGTGTATCAAACGAGCATTGAAGTAACGACGCGGAGCCAGGGGGAGCTGCATGACCTGACCAATGCCGTGGTGGCGGCGGTGGCGGACTCGGACATTCGCACGGGTACGGTGCATGTGTTCAATGTGGGCAGTACCGCAGCTATTGGCGCGATCGAGTATGAGCCGGGCCTGCTGGAAGATCTGCCGCAGTTGCTGAACCGCCTGATCCCGGCGAGTCGCGCCTACGGGCATGAGCAGACTTGGCATGATGGCAATGGTCACTCCCATTTGCAGGCTACCCTGATAGGGCCTTCGCTCACGGTTCCCGTGTCGGAAGGCGCGCCGGTTCTGGGCGTCTGGCAGCAGGTTTTTCTTTTGGAGTGCGACACCAAGCCACGCACCCGGCGCGTAATCATCACCGTGCAGGGCGACTAGCAGAATGGCGGGCTTGGGGCCCCACCATCCTGCTAGGAAACAACAGCGGATACGGTGTTGTAGGGGATTCATGACGGCCAAGATGTTTTAGGCCACCGCCTGCTCTTTGATGTCCCAACCGGGGAAAACCAAGACCGCCGGATGACATTTAAGGGCTCGCGCAAGGACTTTTGCCCTTTCAACACCAATCTGGATTCGGTCGTTCTCTATTCCGGAAATGGTGGATTGAGGGATTCCGGTGAGGGCGGCGAGTTCGGTTTGGCTGAGTTCCTGAAGCTCGCGCACAATCCGAACCGATTCCCCGACAGAAACATCGATGGTCTTTATTGCTTTTCTGTACTTGTTCATCTCAATTTCTCCTGTAATTGTGCGCGGTTATGTCGATCACTTCGACATATAGTTTTTTGTTCTCTATCCTGTAAACCAGTCGAAATTGCAGCCCCAGTCTCGAAGCTCTGTGTCCAGCCCAATTCCCCTTAAGACTTTCATCACGGAATCCCTTGATTAATCGCAAGCCTTCCGGGCCGGATATCTCAACAAGGTCTTTCCATTTTTCATAGCGCTTCAAAACCTCCCGGGGGAGTTTCGGGAGTCTTCTAGCCAGATGGTGACTTTCATATATTTCCCACATATCAATAAAGTACTATATTCTATATGGTATGTCAAATGCGGTGCAGGTGTCACCCCGGTGTGGGAATGTTTCGATGGGCCGATGGGCGTCTGGCTTTGACGTTTGAGGCACGCGGGCCGCGTGCCGTCCAGGGAGAGGGATATTTGTGGAGGGCGTCGGGCTCCGACGCCTTGGGTGCGTGGAATTGCTCCGGTGTGGGAATGTTTCGATGGGCCGGTGGGTGATTGGCTTTGACGTTTGAGGCACGCGAGCCGCGTGCCGTCCAGGGAGAGGGATATTTGTGGAGGGCGTCGGGCTCCGACGCCTTGGGCTCGGCCATGATTTGCATGACGTCGCCATGGTAGCCTTCGGAATACATTTCCAATCATTGGAAAAATAAAGTACTGATTTTCCAATCATTGGAAACTTTTTGAGGCGTTTTTCCAATCATTGGAAAGATTTGGACGTGCCCTGAGGGCACTTTTCCAATCATTGGAAACTTTTTGCGAGGAGATGCGGATGAAAGCCGGGACCATTGAAACACCGATGTTTGTGGTGGATGTGCAGCGGATTCGCAGGAATCTGGAGCGTCTGGCCGAGGTGAAATGCCGGACGGGTTGCCGGATTCTACTGGCACAGAAGGGCTTTGCACTTTGGCGGCTGTATCCGTTGATTCGGGAACATCTGGATGGCGTGTGCGCCAGTTCGCCCAACGAGGCGCGTCTGGGCCGAGAGGAGTTTGATCGCGAGGTACATGTCTTTGCGGCGGCCTACAGCGAGGCAGATGTGCACGAGCTGGTGCAGTGGGTGGATGAGATGGATTTCAATTCCTTCGCGCAGTGGAAACAATTCCGGGCGCTGGTCGAGTCGGCACCGCGCCCGATACGCTGCGGGCTTCGCATCAATCCGGAGTGTTCCACGCAGGATCATGCCATCTATGATCCCTGTGCGCCGCACTCGCGCCTGGGCATTTGCCGCGCCGCCTTCGAGGGGGAGTCGCTCGATGGCATTTCCGGCCTGCATTTTCATACCCTTTGCGAACAGAATGCAGACGCTCTGCAAAGGACGTTGGCGGAGGTGGAGGAACGGTTCGGCGACCTGATTCCGGGGATGTCCTGGTTCAATTTCGGAGGCGGGCATCACATCACGCGGGCGGATTACGACGTGGATTTGCTATGCGAACTGGTGTCGGATTTTCAGCAGCGGCACGGGGTGCAGGTGTATCTGGAACCGGGCGAAGCTGTGGCCCTGAATGCGGGCGTACTGACAGCCACGGTGCTCGACGTGGTGCGCAATGAGATGGATATTGCCATTTTGGACGTCTCCTGCACGGCCCATATGCCCGATGTGCTGGAGATGCCGTACCGTCCGAATGTGTGCCGATTGAAAGATAATTTCTTTCCGATGCCGTCGGCGCGTGCGGGGGAGCCGGGCGAACAGGCGCACACGGTTCGGCTCGCGGGGCTTAGCTGTCTGGCCGGAGATGTGGTCGGCGATTACTCATTCGATGCGCCGCTGAACGCAGGCGATCGGCTCCTGTTTGAGGATATGGCGCACTACTCGATGGTGAAAACGACGATGTTCAACGGGGTGCAGCACCCCGCCATTGCCCTGTACGATTCGGGCACGGGGAAACTCGAAGTGGTCCGCCGATTCACGTACGAGGATTTCAAACACCGCCTCGCGTGAAGGTGGGGGAAATTCATTCACCACAAAGAACGCAGAGATCACAAGGGAAAGAATAATGAACCGGCAATCGGGAGGGACGCTGTCCCCAGCGTCCTTTTGTTTTGCCGACGCATTTTTTCTACACCGTCCCTCGAAATGGTGCCCGGGATGGGAGTCGAACCCATACATCCTTTCGGATAACGGATTTTAAGTCCGTTGCGTCTGCCATTTCGCCACCCGGGCAATACATAGAACAAACGGACAATAGCAGGAACAGAAAACAACGCAAAGACAGAAAAACAAACGAACATGTTCTTGCCTTGGCGGGCGAAACCTCTATGTTTTGCCTCGGTACGAGTGGGAAAGGAATATCCATGAAGAAACAATTCGCACGCCTCTTTTGCGCCTTGGGCACCCTGTTCATCACGATCCTGTTTATCGGCTGCGAGGTGGACTCCAGCGAAAGTGGCTCCCGCAATGTGGACATCAACGTCTGGGGGGTCTATCACGGGCAGGCGGATCACTACACCTCGCTGGTCAACAATTCCTCTGGAAGCCGACCGGAATACTTTGACCTCCGCCAATACGGCGACCAGTTGGAAGCCATCGACAATCATGGCATCATCTTTCGCGGCACCATCGGGTCGGTTAACAGCGAGGCCAAGACCTGCTCCTTTACCCTCGAAGGGAAAACCACCGTCGGCAACCGCGTCATCGTCAACGGCAACATCAACATCAGCGGAAGCCAAGCCATCATGGAAGGCACCTGGATTGAAGACAATCTCTACGCCGTCCTCTACGGAAAGGCCACTGCGCCAGCGCAATCAAGCAACACGCTTACGATAGCTGCAAGCGCAACCACCATTTCCACAAATGGAACGGCCACCCTTACCGCATCGGGCGGAACAGGATCCTACACATGGACGGTGACCACATCTACATATGGCTCCGTATCCCCCACCACCGGTTATCAAGTCACCTACTCGGCAACATCCTCTAACGGCACCCAGACAATCACCGTATCGGACGGGTCCACCACTAAAACCGTAGATATCAAACAGCAATAACCACGCGTTCTTCGCGGGAGGGCGTGTTCGTCTCACGGCGAAGTGATGAGGTCGCGCATGACGACCTGATTGATGAGGGAGCCGTCCGGTTTTTCGATAAGCAGTTGCACGGGGCTTCCGATCGGGCCGCGTATGGCTTCGGCCATGGCGTTGATATTGGGAAAGTCCTGAACGGCGCGTCCGTTGATGGTCAGTGCTTTGTCGCCCAGTTGAATGCCGCATCGGGCGGCGGGTGAGTTCTCGGATACGGGGCGTAGCCAGAGGCCGGAACCGTCTTCAGCGGGTTGAATGTAGGCGCCGATGCCGGCATATTCGATCGGCGCGATGCTGGGCATGGGCATACGCTGTTTCAGTTGGTGCGATTGGATGGTTTCGCTGCGGGTTACGACGTCGATTTGCGGGGCGTCCACAGAAACAGTTACCTGGATGGCTGTCGGGCGCGAGGTGCCTTGTTCATCCTCGGCGTACAGCACCACAAAGCTTTCACAGAAGGAACTCAGGACTTTTTCGAGGTCGGAGGATTTGGTGTGGATGGAGAGCGGGGGAGCGTCGCCGGGGAGCCGCCCCACAGGAATTTGCAGGGAGTCTTCCACCACGGCTAGGATCTCGTTGGCGGTGGCGTTTTCGGCGAGGAGTTCGTATCGGTCGTCGTCGAGTGTGAAACGCACCAGGGCGAGAGCAGGTCCCGTCCAGAGGGAAAGGCATAAGAGTAGCGTGCCAGCACGGAGTGTTCTTTTCAGTGTCATGGTCGAATCCGAAAACGGGTTTGGAGCGGCGCTCTGCGGGATCAACGGGGGACTCAGTGCTCGTCCCGGGTTTTGGAGAGGATGGTCTGTTCCAGGTCGCGCGCATTGGTGGTGATGGAGGTCATGGGGAGAATGCGCATCGTTTCGTTGGCGGTGTTTCGGATAACGGATATCGGGCCGGTATTGTCGTTGCGCATTTTTTCCACGGCACCGCTGAGTTCAATGATCGTTCCGCGATAGAGTTTGCGAATGACGTTGATTTTGGCGTTGGCGCGAATTTTGATGTCGTTGGCGCGTTTGAGTTGTTCGTAGCGCACGGTCTGGACTTCGCCTTCGATTTCCTGTTTGCGGGCATTCAGGCGCTGATACTCGGTGAGCAGGTCGGCGGCGAGTTTTTTGAGTCGGTCGGAATTGGCGATGGCTTTCGGGTTTCTGCGGAGGGGATCGAGCTGTTTGACAATGCGTTGTTGATCGCGGATGATCTGGTTCAGTTCATCTTCGAGTTTGGCCATGGGCGAGATTTCTTTTTCCTCCATGCCAGCCTTCAGGCGGGTGAGCACGCCGAGTTCAGAGCCCACGCTTTCCAGTTCAATGCCGTTGGAGGCGGCGTATTCGCCGCCGGAGATGTTGCCGTGCACAAATATGGCGCCTTTGCAATTGACGGTGCAGTGCAGCATTTCATAGCTGACGTGGACGTCCCCGGCACAGGTCACGTTGACGCCGTGCATGTAATTGGCGGTGAGGTCGCCCCCGCATTCGATGATGGCTTCCGGTTTTTTGGCACCGGCCATGCCACCTAGTTTAATGTTGCCCTCGGATTTGACCCGGCATACGCCCACGGTGCCATCTATCTGTACGCCTTTTTTTCCGCTGACGTTAAAGCCGTCCTTGACATCGCCACCGACCCGGATGAAGCCGACAAAGTCGATGTGTCCGACATGATAATCCACATCAAAGTCCACCACGAGATTTTCGGAGACGGAAACCTTGTCGCCCTCGTAGACGAGGCGTCCATCGCGCGTGGCGATAATACTTCTGCCGTTATCCGTTTTTTTTGCGCCATCGCCGGTGTGTACAAAGATTTCGCGCCCTGGTTTGACTTCTATGACTTTTCCGGTGACGGTCAGTCCATTTTGTTTGGAGGCCTTCTGGATCGTGGCCAGCGGCTGATCCTTGTAGACATTTTCAAACATATTGGTGTTGCGGTAATCGGCCTGCTGGGCATTTTCGTCGATTTGCAGTTCGGGTCGATCGATGGATTGGCGGACGAGGAATTCGACGCGTCCGCCGGTGCTAATAGGGGGTATGCCAGAGGCCACGAGGGTGCCGATGATTTCTTTTCCACCGGCAGCTTGGTTGCAGAGTTCCTGGATGGCGTCCGGCAGAAGCCCCTCGATGACGCCCTGTTCCTGGAGGATGATTTTGAGTTCTTCGGGTTGGAGGGGGTTGCCGTCGTGGCACGTCAGGTCGACGAGGCATTTGGTAGCATCGGCAGCGAGGTTCAGCGTGAGCGTATAGCGATCACTTACCAGATGAATAGGGAATTTATCTTCAGCCGCCATGACCCCTCGTTACGGTTTTGGTGTTACATTTTCATGCGTTTGAATACGCATTCCGGCACATTCCGGACCATCATCATGATCCATTTCCACATCCAAAGTAGGTAAATGACGTTTCGTTTGCGAGTAAAAGCTCTAAAAATTATTTCAGCGGCGCGGTCGGGCATGGCGGTGAGCGGTTCGGGGAGTTTCATGCCTTCGGTCATGGCGGTGCGCATAAAGCCGGGTTTCACGGTCATGACGTGTACGCCGTGATGAAAGAGGCGATTACGTAGGCCGGAAAGGTAGGCCGTGAAGCCGGCCTTGGCGGAGCCATAGATGTAGTTGCTCTGTCTGCCCCGGTCGCCAGCGCAGGAGCTGATGCCGATGAGGGTTCCGGCTTTGCGTGCCGAGAAGTCGGCGGCGATGACTTCGAGAATGGAAACGGCACCGGTGTAGTTCACGTTCATGACGCGCAGGCGTTCGGCGGAGTCGGTTTCGGCCTTGAGTTGATCGCCCATGTAGCCGAAGACGCACAGGACGACATCGGGTTTGACGCTGAGCGAGTTGTAGAAGGCCTGATGAGTTTCGGGTTTAAGGGCATCGAAGGCGACGGTTTCGACGGGGGCCTGCGAACGTATTTCGAGGTCTTTAGCGAGGCCTTCGATGAGCGAGGTGTCGGGTTCGGCGAGGATGAGGCGATAGGATGCGGTGGCGAATTGGCGGGCGAGGGCGCGCGCCAGATCGGAACCTGCGCCTAGGATTAGAGCTGTCTGCATGGTGGTTGAACTCCTGTATTACTGATGCATGTTGAGTCGTTGAGATTGGAGCGACTGAAATTTCTGTTGTGGGTCCCATTGTTTGATGCGCTCGCAGAAGGTGTCGGCATTTTCGTAGCCTTTGAAGAACATCTCTGGCTTCATGCGCACATCTTTGGCCAGATAGAGGCGTCCGCCATATTTCAGGACGAGTTTGTCGAACTCATCCAGTAGGGCGAAGAGTTTTTTCGTGATGGGGAAATCGAGCGCGAGGAAGTAGCCGGGTTTGGGGAAGGAGATGAAGCTTTCGTGAGGGCCGAATTTTTTTAGTACGGCCAGGAAGGAGCCCAGGCCGCTGGAGCTGATTTTTTCGAGCAGCACGGGGAGCCCTTCATAGCTTGATTCCAGGGGCAGCAGGAACTGATACTGGGTGAACCCGCGCCGACCGTAGATGCGGTTCCAGTTGTTGACGAAGTCCAGCGGGTAGAAAAAGGCATCGTAATTCACAATGTGTTCGTGGGTGCCTTTCGGACATTTGTGGTAATAGGCCATGTTAAAGGCCTTGACGCTCAGGTTATTCAGGGCGAAGTTCGGAAACATGATTGGCACGTCCAGCTTCGGTAGGCCGCGGAAGTTCAACGGGTCGCGCCGCTGGGTGGAATTCACGAGGTCGGCCCGGCGGGCGTGTTCGCCGCGCATCATGACGCTGCGGCCCATGTCTTTTCCGGTGGCGACACAGTCGATCCAAGCCACGGAATAGGTCCACTTGCCCATTTGTTCAAAGAGGTCCATCACCGAGTCGAGGTCTTTGCACTGCACGGTTTCTTCACGGATATAGGCCGTTTCGACCGGGATGAGTTGGATGGTGGCCTGTAGTATCAGGCCGGTCAGGCCCATGCCACCGCGCGTGGTTTCAAAGAACTCGGCGTTCTCCGTCTTCGAGCAGGTAAGGATTTCTCCGTCGGCCTTCATGACCTGCATGGAGAGGACGTAGTCGCCGAAGGAGCCCGAGCTTTTGCCGTGTACATCGGCGGCAATGGCCCCGCCGATGCTGACGAATTTGGTGCCGGGGGTGACCGGCAGGAACCAACCGCGCGGGGTGAACACGTCCAGGATGTCGGCCAGCGAGACACCCGCCTCGCAGGTGACGACGCCTTTTTCGGCGTCAAAGGCCAGCAGGTTGTTGTAGGATTCCGTGGAGAGGATGGTTTCGGAGAGGGCGGAATCGCCGTAGCAGCGTCCAAGGCCCCGGGCGATCATGGGGCCGGGCCGACGAATGAATTCATCGGCCTGCCTTTGGTTGCGAAGGGTGAGGAAGTCGGCTTCGACGATGGGATAATTGCCCCAGTTGGCTGTTTTTCTTTTCATTGGTATCAGCGGTTCTCCCGTTCTTGCTTGAGTCAGAAGGTGGCGAAATATACGGCAGACCCGCTCTCGGCGCAACCCCGAAAATATATCCGTAACGGAACCGCGAATAGACGCGCATGGACGCGGATGGATACTTGGGTTGTGCTGTTTTGACAGGATGTACAGGATTGGACAGGATTTTCCGAACGTAGCATGGACTTCCAGTCCGTGGTTTTCTTCAATCCGCGGTTGGCGGGAGGGTCTGTTTTTTTTCATTTTATTGGTTGATTGTTTCGACCTCTTTGGTGAACAATAACCTCGTTGACTAAAAGGTGAACACTCGGGGTTGGATGAACACTCATTCGAAGGGTCGTATTATGGCAAAGCGCATTCTGCATTGGTGTATCCTTTCGGCTGCATTGATTATTATTGGGGGAGGGGCACAGGCCCAGGTCTTATCTCTGAATGCCGTGGGCGTTCTGAGTGTGGCTTTGCAGGCCGATGAGCCGCAGCTTGTGGCGATTCAGTTGATTCCTGTCGAGGCTTCTGGAGCGACGTTCACCATCCCGGAGGTCTTTGGCACAAACAACCTCGTTCCAGGCACGCTCGTCGGGGTGTACGATGCCGTTTCGGAAGATTATTGCCTTGAAGAATTTTCAGCCGGAAGCTGGACGCCCGGCACCTGTACCGTGCAGCGCGGGCAGAGCGTCTGGGTGAAAGCGCCCTCCAATTCGGTCCTGAAACTTTCCGGCTATGTTCCGGGGAGCGGCGAGTCGAACACCATGATGCAGGTGGTTTCGGGCATGCAGTTGTTCGGGTGCCCCTATCCGGTGGGTGCGGCGTACACGAACGGTTTCATGGGAGCGGGCGCTCCCGGCGATGTGGTGATTCCGCTGGCGGGCGATGGCACGGTCTCCACCAACGCCACCGCTGTGGCGTATTACTCGGGTACAGGCTGGTTTCCGGCGGACGGGCGTTTCGGTCTTGCCTCGGGCTGGTGGTATAAGAGCTATAGTAATCGGACGTGGACTGTGACCAAGCCGTATGTTTATCCTTAAGTGAAACACAACGAGGGACGGGCGTTATGCGTGATACATTTTGTAAATTATTGTGCGGGTTGGCATTTACTTCCTTGTTGCTGTTGCCGGGGCAGGCCTCCATCACGGTGCTCTATCAGTCGTACAACGGTGATGATGTGCAGTATGATTTCTTGGGCACCAATGCGGCCCCCCTGCCAACCAATGTGCTCTTTATGGCGTATTATTCCACCAACGCCGCCGGCGCGGGCTTTAATGCGGCCAATCCGAGCGCCCCGCTCTACGGCGATCAACTCTTGGGCGCCTATCCGCTGACTCAGACCACCCCTACGAATTTCCCGGGGGGGTACCCCGGCCACATTGTCGGGTATCTGGCTGAATTCTATACCAACGCCCCCGGTGGGAATCTGTATCTGGCGGTCTTTGACTGCACCTACGCCGCCTACGCGGCAAGCAACATCGTCCCCGAAGGTGCGCATTATCTGCTGACGACCAATGCCATGGTCTTGGGGTTGGAATCCTCGGGCTCAAACAACTACGTCACGGGAGTCGGCCCGGCCATCAATGCGTATGTGGCTTCCAACGGTGCCTGGGTGGCCAATCGGGTCATTACCTATTCAAACGCCGCCGCCATCGGGCTTTCCACTCAGCAACTGGCCTTTGCCTCCACGTATGCCTCAACCAGCTCAGTTGCGCCTGCCTCCTACATCCTTTCCAACACCGGCGCCAGCCCGATGAGTTACACCAATCAGGTAGCCTACGAGGCTGGGGGGTCTGGATGGCTCGTGCCTTCGCCCGATTCCGGCCAGTTGGCCGCTGGTGCATCCGTCGGCCAGACGAGCCGGGTATCCGTGATTGGGCTGAACGTGGGAACCTACACTGCGCACATCTCGGTTGTCTCCTCCGACGCCTACAACTCGCCGCAGGCGGTCACCGTGACCTTCGCTGTTGCCAAGGCGGATCAAAGCATCAACTTCGGCCCCATCAGCCAGCAATACCTCACCAACGAGATCACACTCGGTGCCACCGCCGGTTCCGGCCTGTCGGTCTCCTACGGTGTAAGCGGGCCGGGTCAACTCAATGGGTCGAAACTCTCATTCACTGCCACGGGCATTGTCCAGGTGACGGCGGCGCAGGCGGGCGACGGAAACTGGAATGCGGCGGTCACGGTGACGCAAAGTGTCGTGGTGGTCAATGTGCCTCCTGTTGGCAGTCTGACCGGCACCCTTCAGCCTTCTTTTGTCTCCACCAACGGCGGCGGATGGCGTATCCAGGGCAGTTCCACCTGGAGAAACTCGGGCTACACTCAGGGAAATCTTACCCCGGGTCGCTACGGGGTGGAATTCAAAACCCTCCGGGGTTGGATCACACCGGACGTGGAATCCGTGAATGTACTCGCAGGGCAAGAAGCCCAGGCGGTCGGTGCGTATGAAAAACGAAACTCGCCCAATGATTTTGATGGCGACGGCATTTCCGACATCGGCTGCTACTATCCCCCGAGCGGCGGCTGGTATGTCTTCCAGTCGTTCCTGCGGACCCTCTGGACCGTCGAGTACGCGGGCGGCAGCGGGACGCTCCCGATCACCGGCGATTTTGATGGCGATGGCTACTGCGATTACGGCACGTATACGCCGCCCTCCGGATTCTGGCAAATCATGCGCTCCAGCGCGGGCGGCTGGTCGAACTCCTTTGGTTTCGCAGGAACTCTGCCGGTCACCGGTGATTTTGATGGCGACGCCATTCTCGACTTTGGCTGTTACTATCCCCCGAGCGGCGGCTGGTATATCTACAAGAGCCGCGACGGTTTCTGGACCAACAACTTCGGCTTTGAGGGCACCGTACCGGTGACGGGCGATTTCGATGGCGACGGTACGGATGACTTTGGCTGCTACTATCCCCCGAACGGCGGATGGTATATCTACAAGAGCCGCGATGGTTTCTGGACCAACAACTTCGGCTTTGCAGGGACCGTGCCGGTGACGGGCGACTTTGATGGCGACGGCATTGATGACTTCGGCTGCTACTATGACCAGACCGGCGGTTGGTACCTCTACAAGAGCCGTGATGGTTTCTGGCAGAACAATTTCGGATTCCCCGGCACCCTGCCGATCACGGGTGATTACGATGGCGACGGCACGGATGATTTCGGCTGTTACTATCCCCCGAGCGGAGGCTGGTACATTTACAAAAGCTCGGATGGTTTCTATACCAACAACTTCGGTTACGTCGGAACCCTGCCGCTGAAGTAAATGGGGGAAGAGCGGAGTTGCAATACGGCTCGCGAGACGCTCGCCCTCCAGCAGTCCATCGGACGTTGGATGCAGGCCTATTTGATAGATGCCGTTCGCGGTGATGATTTCAAATATCAAATATCTGATTTTAAAAACGGTCTGAAAAGTTTCCAACGGTTGGAAAAACGAATAGAAAAGTTTCCAATGATTGGAAAAACCGTCTGAAAAAGTTCCAACGGTTGGAAGCGGAGTAGCGTGGTGCTCTCCGAGCGCCATGGGCTTTTTTGTTGTGTGATTATCAGCCCTCTCCCCCGACCGCTCGGCGAGCGGACGGCTACTCATTGGGCGAATGCCTCCGGCTGAGCCGTGGATGTTGACTCGCCCGGTGGTCCCGTAGCCCCCCAAAGACGGCTCAGCCGGAGGCTTCGCCCTACCAATGTTCGCCCTTCCATCTGGTCACGCGGGCACTATTCACACGCAAGTGTTCAATCAAGCAGGCGTTGGGTGAGGCCGGCGTAGGCGTCGATACGCCGGTCACGCAGGAAGGGCCAGATGCGGCGCACGGATTCGCTGCGTTCGGCGGAGAGTTGCACGAGCAGTTCCGTTTCGCTGTCAGCGTCCGTTTGGGCGAGCAGTTCGCCCTGGCAGCCGGCGACAAAACTCGATCCCCAGAATTGCACGCCGGGATCGCCCGCGCACGGCGAGGTTTCGAAGCCGGTTCGATTGACGGCTATAACCGGGATGCCGTTGGTTACGGCGTGCGCACGCTGGATGGTGATCCAGGCGTCGTGCTGGCGGGATCGTTCGGCTTCGTCGTCCTCGGGATTCCATCCAATGGCAGTGGGGTAAATCAGCATTTCGGCACCGGCGAGAGTCATGAGGCGCGCGGCTTCGGGATACCACTGATCCCAGCAGATGAGCACACCCAGTTTGCCGACGGAGGTCTGGATCGGCTGGAAGCCGAGATCGCCGGGGGTGAAGTAAAATTTTTCATAGTAGCCCGGATCGTCGGGGATGTGCATTTTGCGGTAGATGCCGGCGATGGCACCGGTGTGTTCGAGCACCACGGCGGTGTTGTGGTAGAGCCCCGGGGCGCGTCGCTCGAAGAGGGAGGCGACGATGACCACGTTCAATTCTTTGGCGAGTGCACCGAAGATGCGGGTGGAGGGGCCGGGAATGGATTCGGCGAGATCGAAGGCATGCACGTCCTCGGTTTGGCAGAAGTAGAGGCCGGTGTGCAGTTCGGGCAGGATGATCAGATCGGCACCCTGCTCGGCGGCGCGTCGGATGGCGGCGGCACTTTTCTGGATGTTGGCAGAGGTGTCGGCGGTGCAGGCTTGCTGGATCAGGGCGACGGTTGGATTTTTCATGGCAGTACTCCCTGCGGCAGTTGCATGGTTAGGCAATGCAGCGACCCATGTTGCCGAATCAGGACGGAACAATCAATGCCGATGATTTCCCGATCGGGGAAGGCGATTTGTATGGCGCGCAGGGCATCTGCGTCATGCGGATCGTTGTAGATAGGCGCAAGGACGGCCCCGTTGACGATGAGGAAGTTGGCGTAGGTGGCGGGGAGCCGTTGGCCGGTTTCATCGAATTGAGCGCGTGGCCAGGGCAGAGGGATAAGGCGATAGGGTTGACCATTCGGGGTTCTGAATTGCCGCAATTCCTCTTCCATGAGGCGTAGTTCTTCGTAGTGTTCGTCGTGCGGGTCGTCGCACTGTACATAGAGGATGGTGTGGTTTGGTGCGAGGCGGACGAGGGTGTCGATATGACTATCGGTATCGTCGCCGGCGAGGAATCCGTGGTTGAGCCAGAGGAGATGTTCGATGCCCAGGGTGTCTCGGAGGAGAGCTTGGAGTTCGCTTTTCGCGCAATGCGGATTCCGATTGGGGTTGAGCAGGCAGGCGGAAGTGGTGAGCAGG
>Ga0075120_10001395_pt1 | contig 18799 bp, 13 predicted proteins | sample AntAceMetag02UKL_FD_69792 | JGI IMG/M metagenome (GOLD analysis project Ga0075120, IMG submission 69792) | Saline lake microbial communities from Ace Lake, Antarctica - Antarctic Ace Lake Metagenome 02UKL | ecosystem: Environmental > Aquatic > Non-marine Saline and Alkaline > Saline | place... | reverse complement strand
TTTTCATACATGTTCGTGATAAAATTTGTTTCCATTTCGGTGACATCTGTATCATCAATGATAAAATCGATTGGCTGATAGGACACTTTTGTGTTGATGTCCCCAAAATCAACAGAATTTTTAGTTTCCTTACCAAGTACAGTTAATGCCATTGAATCTCTTACCCAAGCTACAAACTGCCTGTATTCAGCATTTGTAATCTCAGTTTCATCCATCCAAAATCCCTGAATAGTCACAGTTTTAGACTGTGCTGTCATAGAATAAGGAACATCTTGATCACTCGGCCCCATTTGATAAGTTCCAGGTGGGACAAAAAGCATTCCATATGGGTCCGGAGTATACCACAGCTGTCTGTCGATTCCGGTCAAATCACCGCTGCCGTAGTATCCACAACTACTAAGCAGTACGATCGTGATTGCGCTGATAATGAGTAATTTTCTCATAATATATACATTAATTAGTAAGCGTCTTTTTTTTACGTTAAAATTAATAAAATGTTACAATCTTCTCACACTTCTATAACGTCCAGGAGTCTTTCCTCCAGTAACATTAAAGCAATATCTAAGCATAAGTTCGTGTGATCCAGAATTATATGATCCAACTTTTGACAAAACCACATCGTAGCTATATCCAAAGCTAATACCGTTAATTAAATGAATTCCAATCATTGGAACAATCGCATCTGTATGTCTGTAAGATACTCCACCCCAGAATTTCTTTTCATACAAAAGCTTTCCGTTAATCTGAAAGTCTATAGTACTAACATCAGACGCCACCATAGCACTACCAATAAGATCAAATGATGGATTAGGTAAAGAATATGCATATCCTCCACTTAAAAACATATGTCTTGTAAGTTTACTAGGACTTTCAATATCGTAATTTAAAGTAGGATTAGTAATATGTGTTGAAGATAATCCAATCCAAAAGTCTTCACTATAATATGTGATACCAAAGTTTACATCAAAAGCTGTAACATTTTCCATGTGAGGTATTGCAGGGTCATCATAGACTGGTCCACCATTTATAGACCCCCAAGTTTTCCAATCACCGTCAATTGAATGATTAAAAACACCAAGACCAACACCAATGCCAAGCATACCACTAGACAATTCGAGCCTATATGCATAATTTAACATGACATTGAGATTATTTTCAAATCCAATTTGATCCTCAACAATGGATAATCCAACTCCACTACTCATAGCTTCTATCGGCATATCAAAAGTAAAAACTGTTGTTACAGGACGACCTTCATCCCAACCAACCCATTGTTGACGATGCAGGCTATTTACACATAATGCATCATTACCACCAGCTGCTCCAGGATTATAAACATTTTGCACATATTCAAACAAACTGTAATGTGAGTCAATCTGAGCCTGCGAATATTTCGCAAATATTCCAATCAAAACGATAATCAGTATTACTATTCTCCTCATATTAAATTTCGGTTTTTCGCTTTTTAATACTTAACTCCCAATTTTCATTGGTAAATAAAATACATTTTTTTTAATTTTCCAAACTTTATTAACATTTTTTTGTTAATAACCTTAATTATTGTTAATAACTACTTTGATAATTAATAAAATCCATAACAAATTTCAAATTGCGAAAGTTACATTAATTTTTTTAAATATTGCAAAATTAATTCAAAATTTTATTTTTTTCTATATTCAAATAACGCAAATACTTATCTAATATTATAGGCAACATCTCATTTTATGACAATTATCATGTTTTAAGTAGTGCAAATTTAAAATATTTTCTAATAAATGTAAGCAAAATATTACAAAATCAAGAATTATTTTTTCTTTTCTATAATGTTTTTACATTCATCTAAAGTAATTAGCTCTGGATCAAGACTTTTGGGAATACGGTAGTTTTTCTTTTCATAAGAAATATAAGGCCCATAACGTCCTTTTAAAACTTTTAAACCAGGCATTTCATCAAAGCTTCTAGAAAAAGCTTCTTTTACGTTTTTTTTCTTTTCTTCGATTATTTCTAAAGCTCTTTCGAGGCTTACAGTATAAGGGTCATCCGTTTTTTGCAATGCATAGAAAGCTCCATTATTCTTAACATAAGGCCCATATTTACCAAGTGCAACAATCACCTGATCTTCTTCATATTCTCCCAATGTTCTAGGTAATCTGAATAAATCTAATACCTCTTCTATAGTAATACTTTCAATATTCTGATTTTTTCTAAGACTTGCATATAATGGTTTTTCTCCACCTTCAACAGATGCATATGGGCCATACTTACCTATCTTAAGAATGATTGGCAATCCAGTTTGAGGATGTTTTCCAAGTTCACGTTCCCATTTTGAATTTTCTTTTTCTTTTAGAGAAGCTTCTACTTTAACATTAAAACCTTTATAAAACTTAGCAATCATATCAGTCCAAGTAACATCTCCATCAGCGATATGGTCGAATTTTTCTTCTATTTGTGCGGTAAAATTATAATCTAATATTTCTTCAAAATGGCCTGCTAAATAATCTGTTACAACAACTCCCATTGAGGTTGGAAATAGTTTATTTGCTTCACCACCAAATTTCTCATCCAGTTTGGTTTCTGTCAAATTACCTTTTGTAAGTGTTAACGAACCAATAACTCGTATTTTAGGAGGTCTAGATTCTTTAACAACATAATCCCGTTGCTGAATTGTGCTTATTGTTGGAGCATAAGTTGATGGCCTTCCAATACCAAGTTCTTCCATTTTTTTAACAAGAGAAGCTTCAGTATATCTATATGGAGGTTGGTCATACTTTTCAAATGATTCGACTCTTTCAACAATTGCTTCATCATTTATCTTTGCATTTGGCAAAGAAGACTGCTTTTCTTCAGTAGTTTCGTCATCAGATGACTCCATATATAATTTAAGAAATCCATCAAAGCTTACAATTTCACCTGTTGTAATAAAAGAAACATTATTCTTATCATTATTAACAGTTAGAATTGTTTTCTCAATCTTAGCATCAGACATTTGTGAAGCAACAGCTCTCTTCCATATTAAATCATACAAACGTTGCTCCTGTTTTCCCATTTCGATGTTTTCAGCATTAACAAATGTTGGTCTGATTGCTTCGTGAGCCTCCTGAGCACCTTTTGTTTTTGTCTGAAACTGGCGAACCTTTGAATATTCAACCCCAAAACTTTTAACAATTTCACTTTTTATTGTATTTATAGCCAAAGATGACAAATTAACTGAATCCGTCCTCATATAAGTAATATGACCATTTTCATACAAACCCTGAGCAAACTTCATAGTTTGAGCAACAGACATCCCTAGTTTTCTACCAGCTTCTTGCTGAAGAGTAGATGTTGTAAATGGTGGTGCAGGAGATTTCTTTCCAGGCTTTTTAACTAAATCAGCCACATGAAAGCTCTCTTCTTTAAGAGATTCTAGAAATACTGCAGCTTCTTGCTTAGTTTTAAACTTTTTATTTAACTCAGACTTTACACTAATACCATTAATAATAAAGAAACCAAAAACCTTATACTCTGATTTAGATTTAAAAGCATTTATTTCTCGTTCTCTTTCAACAATTAATTTCACTGAGACTGATTGTACTCTTCCGGCAGAAAGTGAAGGTTTAATTTTTTTCCACAACAATGGTGAAAGTTTAAAACCAACCAAACGATCAAGAATCCTTCTAGCTTGCTGCGCATTAACAAGATTTAAATCTATACTACGAGGATTATCTATTGCATTTTGAATTGCATCTTTTGTAATCTCATGAAAAACAATACGTTTGTAACTACTTTCTTTTAATTTCAGCACTTCACTCAAATGCCACGAAATTGCTTCTCCTTCGCGATCCTCATCAGATGCAAGCCAAACAGTTTTTACTTGAGATGCTAGTTTTTTTAACTCTGACACCACTTTCTTTTTATCGGCAGGTATCTCATATTCAGGTGTAAAACCATTATCAACATCTATCCCGAGATTCTTTTTCGATAAATCACGAATATGTCCATAACTTGATTTAACAATAAAATCATCCCCTAAGAAACGCTTTATAGTCTTTGCTTTCGCAGGAGACTCAACTATTACTAAATTGTTTTCCATTAATAATTTCTGTTTTAAAGTGCAAAATAAAGAAATTCAAAAACTAATTCATAAATTATTTTTTTAATTTTACGCCATAAATATTTAATCATGAATAAGAATAAAGCTGCAAAAGTAACTTATTCTCGCAAATTTGCCAGAATTTTTACAATTTGTTTATGGGCAATTAACATTTTAGCTCTTTCAGGGGTCATAACGTATTTTCATATGTCTGCTCAGGGTAAATTTGGATTTATGCCTACATTTGAACAATTGGAAAACCCAAATGAAAACTTGGCCACAAAGGTCTATTCTGCTGACTTAGAGCTACTTGGGACATATTTTCGAGAAAACCGATCTCAGATTTCATTTGACGAATTGTCTCCTAATTTGATTGATGCCTTGGTAGCAACTGAAGACATCCGTTTTTATGATCATACCGGTATAGATTTTAGAGCATTACCCCGAGTAGTTTCTGGAATGGCTGGTGGAGGATCCAAAGGTGGTGGGTCAACTATCACTCAACAGTTAGCAAAAATGTTATTTCCTCGACAAGACAATATGAGTAAATTGGAAATTGCTCATCGTAAATTTCAAGAATGGGTAATTGCTGTAAGATTAGAACGTAGTTTTACAAAAGAAGAAATTATTGAAATGTACTTAAACAAGTTCGATTTTCTTAATCTTGCAGTTGGTATAGAATCGGCATCTAGAGTATATTTTGACACTACTCCTGACGCATTAACAATAACTCAGGCAGCCATGCTCGTAGGTATGGCAAAGAACCCATCATTATACAACCCACTTAAACGTCCAGAAGAAACAATGGCAAGACGAAATGTAGTATTATCCCAAATGCTAAAATATGATTTTATCACTTCAGAACAATTTGACTCGCTAAAACTTACAACACTTGGAATAAAATACCAAAAAGTTGACCATAATATAGGGTCTGCAACATATTTTCGAGAATTTTTAAGATTATGGCTTACTGCAAATAAGCCTGTAATTACAAATTACGGAGACAATCGTGATTATATAGAAGATTCTATAAATTGGGCACATGACCCATCATATGGATGGTGCAACAAAAACACAAAACCAGACGGATCTAATTATGACATATACAGCGACGGTCTTCAGATTTATACAACTATTAATAGTAGAATGCAAAAGTATGCTGAAGAAGCTGTTCGTGAACATATAGGTGGATACATCCAAAAGGAATTTATGAAGGACCAAAAGTACAACAAAAGACCACCTTTTTCCAACGACCTAACACAGGATGAAGTGGATAACATTATGTATCTAACAATGCGTCGATCTGATAGATGGAGAGTCCTCAAAGCTGAAGGATTATCTAAAGACTCAATTTTAATGAATTTCGATATCCCTACACAAATGAGTATATTCGCTTGGGAAGGAGATATTGACACTGTCATGACACCAAAGGATTCTATTAGATATTATAAATATTTCCTACGCGCTGGCTTTATGTCAATGGAACCACAAACTGGTCACGTGAAAGCATATGTTGGTGGACTAGATTACAGACATTTTAAATTTGATCAAGTCACAAGATCAAGACGACAAGTTGGATCAACAATAAAACCGTTTATCTATTGCCTGGCTATGCAAAACGGATATTCTCCTTGCACTAAAGTTCCAAATGTGGAAGTTACTTTTAAACTCCCTAAAGGCTCCGGCAAAGAATATTATACACCAAAATTCTCGCCTACTGATTATGACGGCGAAATGATTACATTAAAATATGGACTCGCTCAATCACTCAATCAAATTTCGGCATGGGTATTAAAACAATTCACTCCTCAAGCTGCAGTTTCTATTGCAAAAAAAATGGGAGTTAACAGCCATGTAGATGCTTTCCCATCGATTTGTGTTGGTGCTGCTGAAGTATTATTAAGCGAAATGGTTGGAGCCTATTGTACTTTTGCAAATAAAGGCATCTATACTAGACCTATTTATGTTACACGCATAGAAGATAAAAACGGAAATGTACTTGCAAACTTTAGCCCTATCCAAAACGAAGCTATTAGTGAAGAAACTGCATTTCTAATGATTGATTTAATGAAGGGAGTTGTTAACATGGGTACCTCAGTAAGACTCAGACTTACATATAAGATTTATAGTGAAATGGCAGGCAAGACTGGAACAACCAATAATAACTCAGATGGTTGGTTCATTGGAATCGCTCCTGAGCTTGTCAGTGGTGCTTGGGTTGGAGGTGAAGAAAGAAGTATTCGTTTCCGCTACATCACCCTTGGACAAGGTGCAGCTTTGGCTCTTCCAATTTATGGATTATACATGCAGAAAGTGTATGATGATCCTAAATTACCTTATTCTCGTGATAGCAGATTTGAAAGACCATCTCAGATTTCAGTAGAGATAGATTGTGATGAATATGAAAAAAATCACCAAAATGGAAATTTTAATCAGTTGTAAATAGAAATATAATTATTGAAATAATTTTGAGGCAAAATCCCTCACATCAGACACAAGATGAATATTCTTGTGTTTTGTGTTTATATCGGATTTTTGTGCAGCAGAAATGAAAACATTCTTAAAGCCAAGTCGTATAGCCTCACTGACTCTTTTATCAATAAAGGAAACTGGTCTAATTTGTCCCGACAAACCTAATTCGCCAATAAAACATGTGTTTTCGCCCAATGGTTTATCATAATATGATGATATTACGGATGCAAGAACAGCCAGATCGGCAGCAGTGTCATTAACTTTTATTCCACCAGCAATATTAACAAAAGCATCTTTTTGACTAAGGTGTAGACCAAGTCGCTTTTCTATTACAGCAAGTATCATTTGAAATTTGCGGGAATCAAACCCAGTTGCAGTTCTCTGAGGACTACTATATACAGCATTCCCAATTAATGATTGAATTTCGATCATTAATGATCTGGAGCCTTCAGCAAGACTACCATAAGCAACTCCACTAAGTCCAATATTATCATCTGTTAAAAGGATGTTCCCCGGATCAGTAACTTCTTTTAAACCATGATTCATCATTTCAAAAACTCCAATCTCGTACGTAGATCCAAACCTGTTTTTCTTAGGACGCAATAACCTATAAAAATGATTATTGTCTCCTTCGAACTGAAAAACAGCATCAACAATATGCTCTAAGGACATAGGTCCGGCAATATCTCCATCTTTATTAATATGCCCAATCAGTATTACCGGGACATTAAACTCTTTTGCATATTCCTGAAGCAGTCGTGTACATTCCCGAATCTGGCTAACAGTACCGGGAGAAGAAGTCAAATCAGAAGAAGCTACTGTTTGAATCGAATCTATAACGATGATTTCAGGGCCAACGACTTTTATTGTTGCAATTATTTTTTCAATATTTGTTTCAGTAAAAATATAGCAATCATCATTCTTAATACCAATACGTTCAGCTCTTAAATGTATTTGACTTTCACTTTCTTCACCAGAAACATACAGTACCTTTCTATTATCTAAACTTAATACCGTTTGCAAAACTAATGTAGATTTACCAATACCAGGCTCCCCTCCAAGTAAAATTAATGATCCCGGCACAAGACCACCACCTAACACCCTGTTAAATTCAGAATATGGCAAAGCGATTCTACTAAGTCGTTTTTGAGTTATGTCGTTAATTCTAACAGCATTGCCAGCTTTTGCTTCTGTTGACTTTTTAAATCCAGAAGGCTTTGATTGAACAACCTCCTCAATAAAAGAATTCCAACTGAAACAGTTGGAACACTTTCCTGCCCATTTGGGCGATATATATCCACAGTTTTGACAAACAAAAACTGTTTTTTCTTTAGCCATGAATTACTGTTTACGTATCATCTCGCATCTAAGATAATCTGCTACTGTTTCATCTTCAGATCTTCTCAAACGAGTTATTATCAAAATATCTTCTTTAAGTTTGTCTATGCGATAAATTCCATTCAATTCACCATATCCAAAAATAGGATCACTTCCACTAATAGTAATATGTGTTTTTAACATAGACTTATCTACAGTATAAATACATGAATCAATAAGAATCCCATCATTAGTTGTCGCGATACGAATAAGATTGCCATCATCTTGAAATGTCCATGTCATGGTTCCTTGAGGTTGTGTATCAAAAGTTTGAAAGTTCCAAGTACCAATAATCTCTTCGGGTACATTTACACAACTAGCAAACAAAAAAACAATCCCAATAATAAATACAAAAGCTTTTCCTATTTTCATGACATCTCAAATTTTTATACGAAAAGACAAATATAATAATTTATTTAGTGGGCTACAATTTTTTTATCAGATTAGATGAAGAAAACCCATCAACAAAAGGGATAATTTCTACTAGCCCACCATGTGCAGTAACGAAATCCGCACCCACGATATCATTAAATGAATAATCTCCACCTTTAACAAGAATGTCAGGGATTATTGATTTTATTAATTCTTCTGGAGTGTCTTCACCGAATATAACAACAGTATCAACCATCAACAAAGAGGCTAGTAAATTTGATCGAGCATTTACATCATTAAGCGGACGTCCTTCGCCTTTCAACCGTGTAACAGAATCATCCGAATTAAGTCCAATAATAAGTTTATCACCAAGTTCTTTTGCTTTTGCTAGATAATTCACATGTCCATAATGCAAAATATCAAAACAACCATTAGTAAAAACTACAGAATTCCTATTTTTTTTCCAATCTAAAACCCAAGCTGTAATTGCAGTTCTTTCAACGATTTTCCCCTTAATAATGTCAAGGTAATCCATCTATAATAAAGAATTTGTTTTTGTATCTGGAAAAATAAACGAAGGTTTAAAAGTTTTTGCTTCTTCAAAATCCATTGATGCGTAAGAGATAATAATAATAATATCATCAACTGCCACTTTGCGTGCAGCGGGTCCGTTAAGACATATCACACCTGACCCTGATTCCCCTTTAATTACGTATGTCTCAAACCTCTCTCCATTATTAATGTTTACTACTTGAACCTTTTCGTGTTCGATAATATTTGAGGCTTTCATCAGATCTTCATCAATGGTAATACTACCAACATACTGGAGATTGGCTTCAGTAACCCTGACTTTATGTATTTTTGATTTTACTACTTCTATATTCATAAAACAAAACTGCTAAATCGCTACAAAGTTAAATAATACTTATTTAAAACTCCAAAATAATATTATCAATTAATCTAACATTCGTACACCAAACGGCTACACACATTACAATTACCGCATTTTTCTCAACATTAAATATATAAGAAAGATCATTTGGATTACAAAAAATACAATATTCCGGCTTCATATCCGGATTTTTCCGAATTTCATTCATGAAAATATTCTTATAAGTAAGAGTAGAATCTCCTGTTTTAATCAAGTCCTGTACTTTTAACATCAGACTATAAATACCCGAAGCATTTTGTCGACTATCAGAACTTAATCTTTCATTTCTACTACTCATGGCTAACCCATTTTCTTCTCTTACAATGGCACAACTAACAATATTTATTCCCAACCCAGCCTTAATGTTTAGCAATCTTATTACTGCAAGCTGTTGAAAATCCTTTTGTCCAAAATATGCATTGTTTGGTTTGACTATATCAAATAATCTGTAAACAATATCAATAACACCTTGAAAATGACCCGGTCTGAATTCTCCTTCATATATTTCATCTAATCCATCAAAATCAATTTCAAACCCACTATAATCATTATATATGTCATCTTTTTGGGGCATGAATAAGATATCACATCCTGCACTTTCGAGCTTTGCAGCATCAGCATTTTCTTCAACAGGATATTTTTCAAAATCACTTTTATCGTTAAATTGTTTAGGATTAACAAAAACTGACACAATTGTTATTTCATTTTCATCTGTTGACCTATTAACAAGAGAGATATGTCCCTTATGCAAAGCTCCCATTGTAGGAACAAAACCAATTTCATTTACCTTATTACAAAGCCCTTGCCTTCTTATAACTAAATCTCTGACTGTACGGATAATTTCCATTGAATATTTTTTTGCGAATATAAATAATTGCTATCTAATACCAAATGAAATTTGACTTATTTAATCCAATTATATCTTGAATAACATTCAAACAATAAATGATACAAATAACCGTTAATTATTGTTGTGTGGATATATGAAAAATTTTATATATTTTTGTAATTCTAAAAACATAAACAATATTTATAATATTATGAAGTTAAAAGTTCTTTTTGTCACTCAGGAAATCACACCCTATCTACCTGAAACAGAAATGTCAAAGATAGGTCGACATTTACCTCAGGGAATACAAGAGAGAGATAGAGAAATTCGCACATTTTTACCAAAATTCGGGAATATTAACGAAAGACGTAATCAATTACACGAAGTCATCAGGTTAAGTGGAATGAATCTAGTAATAAATGACACTGACCACCCCCTTGTAATTAAAGTTGCCTCAATACAACCTGCACGCATGCAAGTTTATTTTATTGATAACGAAGACTTTTTCAGCAGAAAATTTGCATTAACAGAAAAAGGGAAAGAGTTTGAAGATAACGATGAAAGAGCAATATTTTACTCTAGAGGAGTAATCGAAACTGTAAAAAAATTAGGTTGGGCTCCAGACATTATTCATTGTCACGGTTGGTTTACATCACTTATTCCATTTTACATGAAAAAGGTTTATAACCAAGACCCTCTTTTTGAGAATGATTTCAAAATAGTTTATTCTGTTTATAATGACAATTTTAAAGATTCTTTAAATCCTAATTTATCTTCAAAACTTATAGAAGATGGAGTTTCCCCTGAAGATGTAGAAAAAATCAATGTTCCAAACTGGGACAATATGACAGATTTTGCAATGAAATATGCTGATGGAATCATCATGGGATCAAAATTTTTATCAGACGAAACTAAGTTGCAAATTCAGGATTCAGGTAAACCATTTTTAAAACCAGAGGATGAAGATAGCTACATTGATAAGTACGATGAATTTTATAAAAAATTAACGGAAAAGAGTATTTAATGAAAAATAAAATCGGGGTACTTTCATTTATCCTCATTACTATTATTGGGATGAGTACATTTTTCATCTCATGTGAAAACAACGATTCGGTTATTGGTCTTGGAATAATCCCTGGTTCAGATAAAATGGAATTATCATATGATACTATTAGCGTTGAATGCTATACTGTAAGTGATGCAATTTTGTCAACAGACGAAAGGACTTTAGCGACACTCGGCAGTTATGTTGACCCACAATTTGGGTTTAGTAAAGCCAGCTTTATATGTCAGACACGTATTTCATCAAATAATGTAGATTTCTCCGAAGTCGGACCTATAAATTCAATCGAACTACATCTAAAATATGATTTTCATTACGGTGATCAATCGACCCCTCAAACAGTGAACATTTACAGATTACTTGACGATGTGTTTATTGATTCTGTTTATTATTCAGATTACAAACCTAGTGAATCAGATATTGAACTTCTAACTTCTGTAGATTTAAGCGTCCCTCCTGAAGATAGTTTATTTAAAATAACTTTACCTATAAATTTAGCAGAACAATTTATCAATCCTGCTGATTCATTGAATTTTATTGACAATGATGCTTTCATAGATTATTTTAAGGGATTCTACATTACAACTGACAACCTCTCAACTGGTGGATGCATCTATAGTTTTAACTTATATGATTCTGAATCAAGGATGATGCTATATTATAACGATTCTTTAGATTACGAATTCTACATTAATACAAAATCGGCAACACTAAATATGTTCGAGCATGATTACACATCTGCTTCAACAGAAATACAAACTGCCATTTCAGATTCAACACGAACCTATAGCAACTGTTATGTTCAGAGCCTCGGTGGATTAAAAACAAAGATCTTTTTTCCAGATTTGAATACGATTTTTGATTCGACAAACATTGCTGTAAATAAAGCAAAGTTGATAATCAATCTAGAAGATGGATATAACCAAAATGTATTTATTGCTCCACCAAAATTAGCACTTGTTGCTATTCTAGAATCGGGAAAATATGATTTTGTAACAGATTATAAAGTAAACAACTCTCATTTTGGTGGCGAATATGATGAAAGTGACAACACTTACTCATTTAATATCCCATTCCATATTCAAGAACTATTAAACGGAAACACCGATTATGGTTTGTACCTATTTGCAACAGACAATAGAACAAAACCATACAGGGCAATTCTCAACAACAGCCAGTCTGGTGCAAATGGGATAAAATTAGAAATCTATTATTCAAAGTACTAATATCAACTTATTATGTGTGGAATTGTCGGATATATTGGTCATAGACAAGCGTATGGAATTCTTATTAAAGGCTTAAAAAGACTTGAATATCGTGGATACGATTCAGCCGGGATTGCATTAAGTGGCAATGGTTATCGCGTTTACAAATGTAAAGGCAAAGTTAGTGACCTTGAAATAGAAACAGCGAATAAAGACACTAAGGGACGTATTGGAATAGGACATACACGTTGGGCTACACATGGTGAACCTACCGATAACAATGCTCATCCACATAAATCAATGAAAGGCAAGTTTGTAATCATTCATAACGGAATTATTGAAAACTATGCGAAACTGAAATCTAGTTTAATTAATGAAGGCTACAAATTTGAAAGTGAAACAGACACTGAGATTTTAGCAAATTTAATAGAATTCTACTATCTCAACAATCAAGAAAACGGTGATTCTTTTACACCTGAAGAAGCTGTAAGAGCAGCCCTAAATATGGTTGAAGGTGCTTATGGTTTGGTTATTCTTTGTCAAGATTTTCCTAATCAAATGATAGCAGCAAGAAAAGGTAGTCCATTAGTTATTGGCGTTGGTAAAAACGAATATTTTATTGCATCAGATGCCACTCCTATCATTGAGTATACCAATTCAGTCATTTATTTAAATGATGATGACATTGCCGTAATTGATGATAAAGGCCTAAGTCTAAAAAACCTAAAAAATATCACTCAAAAGCCTAATGTACATAAAATAAGCCTTGAACTTAACGAAATTGAAAAAAACGGTTTTGATCACTACATGCTTAAGGAAATTTATGAACAGCCAAAAGCTATTAGAGACACATATAGAGGTAGATTGAATTTTGATTCTAAATTCTTACGACTTGGTGGTTTACACAATGTTTTTAGTGAATTAACCAAAGCTCAGAGAATAATGATTATTGCTTGTGGAACTAGTTGGCATGCCGGTTTAGTTGGAGAATACCTTTTCGAAGAATTTACCAGAATTCCAACTGAAGTAGAATATGCTTCAGAGTTTAGATATAGAAATCCAATTATTAACAAAGGCGATATTGTTATAGCAATAAGCCAAAGTGGTGAAACCGCTGATACTTTAGCTGCAATTCAGCTTGCAAAAAAAGCCGGAGCTATTGTTATTGGAGTTTGTAATGTAGTAGGATCCAGTATCCCAAGAGAAACTGTAGCGGGAGTATTTACACATGCCGGTCCCGAAATTGGAGTTGCATCTACTAAAGCTTTTACTGCTCAAGTAACCGTTCTTACAATGATGGCAATGTCGATAGGGCTTGCAAATAAGGAACTTACTCAAAGTGAATTTACGAAATTAGTAGATGAGCTTCATTCCATACCTGAAAAAATTGAACAAATCCTTCAAGAAGCTGACAAAATCAAAGAAATTTCTGATAAAATTTCTGAAACAACAAACAGTTTATACCTTGGCAGAGGTTATTTATTCCCTGTTGCTCTTGAAGGTGCGTTAAAACTAAAAGAAATTTCATATATACATGCTGAAGGATACCCTGCGGCAGAAATGAAACACGGACCAATTGCCCTTATTGATGAAAAAATGCCAGTAATTGTACTTGCAACTAAAGACAAGTCATACGATAAAATCGTTTCAAACATCCAGGAAGTCAAAGCAAGAAAAGGAATTATTATAGCAATTGTTACTGAAGGCGACACTACTATAAAAGAATTGGCAGACTATGTTATTGAAGTGCCTCAATCAGATTTCGCATTGGCTCCATTACTTACTGTTATTCCATTACAATTAATTTCATACTATATTGCAGTAAAAAGAGGATGCAATGTTGATCAACCCAGAAATCTGGCAAAATCTGTCACCGTGGAATAAAAAATTGTTTTATTTATAATAAATTGTATAATTTTAAGTTATCAATTCAATAAAGAAAAAATTGAAAAGACAAGTTTTAATATCAGTGACCATTATAACAATCTTAACATTGTTAAACTCTTGTTCGACGGAGAAAAATACGAGCATGAGTCGAATGTACCATAATGCAACACTAAAATACAACATATATTTCAATGGTAATGAAGCATACAAAAGAGGAATTATAAGAATTAATTCCCAAAACACAGACAATTACAACGAAATTTTAAGTGTATTTGTTGATAGTAAAGAAGAATTGGCAGGTTCAGCAGGCGGTGATATGGACAAAGCTATTCAAAAATCTGCTAAAGGAATAAAAATTCATTCGATAACAAAAAAACCCGAAATAAAAAAATCGGGTAATATGTCAAAAAAGGAGAAAGAGTTTTTTGATCAAAAAGAATTTAACAAATGGATAGATGATTGTTATTTATTAATGGGTAAATCATACTTTATTAAGAGAGAATACCTTGATGCCCGTCAAAATTTCGATTATCTAGTTCGTCAGTTCCCTAATGATGAAACAAGACATATTGCAAATCTATACTTAGCAAGAACTTACTGCGAGCAAAGCAATTTTAAAGCAGCTAAAGAAACTCTTGACTTCATTGAGGCTGAGAAAGAATTACCAAAAAAATTTGATGGTTTATTTGCTGCAATTTATGCCGACTATTATATTAAACAAAAACAATACGAAGCGGCTATTCCAAAACTTCAAAGAGCAATAAAAAATACGAAAAGCAAAAAAGACAAATTAAGATACACATACATTCTTGCTCAAATTTATGAAAAACTTGAGAATCTGTCTAAAGCATCAGAATTATATGCAGATGTCGCAAAAAAGAACTCATCATATGAAATGGAGTTCAATGCAAAAATAAATATGGCAAAATGTTTTGTCGGACAAGGTAAAAGCAATAAAGATATTCGCAAAACTCTAAAAAAAATGCTTAGAGACGACAAGAATATCGAATATCTTGATCAAGTATATTATGCAATTGCAGAAATAGATTTTAGAAGCGGTCAAAAAGATGAAGCTATTGAAAATTACAAACTTTCATCTGAAAATAGTATCTCAAATGATTTTCAAAAAGCATTATCTTGCCTAAAACTTGGTGAAATTTATTTTGCCAAACTTGACTATAATAATGCACAGATTTATTATGATACTTGTATGGCTTTTTTACCAATCACATATGACAATTATCGACAGATTAAGAGCAATTCTCATAATCTAAATGAATTGATTGAATACACATCACTAGTGGAATTTGAAGATAGTGTACAAGCATTAGCAAAACTTAGTGAAAAAGAACGGAATAAAATTATTGACAAAATAATTGCAGACCTTGTTGAACAAGAAAGAATAGAACGGGAGCTCGAACAACAGTCAAACATAAATTCTATGTTATTTGATCAACAAAGAGGTAATAGTAATAATAATGTCAATGCCCCTGGTGGTGGTAAATGGTATTTTTATAATCCATCCCAATTAAGTTTTGGTAAAAATGAATTTAATAAAAAATGGGGCCAAAGAAAAAATGAAGATAACTGGAGACGAAAAAATAAATCTGTTGTAGATTTTAATAATGAAGACTTAGCTGAAGGCCAAGATAGCGCTTCATCTCCACTACAAAACCGATTAACAAACACTAAAGACAGAGCATATTATTTGCAAGACATCCCGCTTACCGACTCTGCAATGACCGCATCAAATGACGAAATGATTGAAGGATTATTTAATGTTGGTCGTATTTATAAAGAGAAATTCTCTGATTACGACAAGGCAATTGATGCTTACGAAAAGCTTAACAAAAGATTCCCTAATAATGAATATCTATTACTGTCATACTACAACCTTTATTTACTAAATAAATTGTCAAGTAATAATTCGGAAATGGAAAAATACAAGAACCTTGTTATTGCAAAATATCCTGATACAAACTATGCAAAGTTACTCCAGAATCCAAATTATATTCGTGACTTAGAATCTAAAAGACATCAAGATATAGAGACTTACATAGAAACTTATGACAGGTACATGGCTTCAGATTGTAGCACAGTAAACATTAACTGTAATAAATACCTTGATGAAAATCCTAATGGTGAATTACGAGCCAATTTTGATTTCTTTAAAACTCTTTGTATTGGTAGAAATAGTGACACTACTGTGTTTAAAATAGCATTGGTTAAATACATCCAGAGATACCCTGAAAATGAACTATCGACAGCAGCTCAAAACATTTTAGCTTATTTTGGCACTACAAATGTCCAAGAATTAATTGCAGATCTTCAACAAAGGCCTGATGCAACAATCCAAACGGATAGCACTTATGTTTCTGACACAAGTTCAAATACAATTGTTGCACCAAAAGAAAATTACGAATCTAATGAAGATATGCCCCATTATTATGTTATCTACGTTAAATCAGAACAAGTTGACATCAAAAGGCTAAGTTTTGAGATTAGAAATTTCAATATTTTTAATTTTAGCATGAGAACGTTTATAGTAAATAATGTTACTTATGATGGTGCATACGAATTCGTTACAGTTAAACCATTCAAAAACAAAACTCAATCGGTAAACTATTCTAAACTGATTGCAAATAGTGATGACGTATTCAACAAATTAAAGAATGCAGATCATCAAATATTTGTAATTTCAGAAAATAATCTAGTAAAACTCAAAAAGAATAAAGACATTCAAGAGTACCTTAAATTTTACAGAGAAAATTACTAAAAGTTTACATTTACACCTTTTCAAAATACTACAAGCTTATGAAAGAAATTAGAATTCTGTGGACAGATGATGAAATAGATTTATTAAAACCACATATAATTTTTCTCGAACAAAAAGGCTACAAAATTGATACATCAACAAATGGAAGCGATGCAATCGAACTTGTTAAAAATAACTCTTACGATATAATTTTTCTTGACGAAAATATGCCAGGACTAAGTGGACTTGAAACTCTCAGTAAAATTAAGGCTATCACTCCTATTGTACCCGTTATCATGATAACAAAAAGCGAAGAAGAAAATATCATGGACGAAGCAATCGGGTCTAAAATAAATGATTATTTGATTAAACCTGTAAACCCGCATCAAATTTTACTAGCAATAAAGAAAAATATTGATAAGGATAGACTTATTACCCAAAAGACGACATCTGCATATCAATCAGCCTTTTCAAGACTTGGAATGGAAATAAATGACAGTCTCAGCTATGAAGACTGGATAGAAGTTTATAAAAAGCTAACATACTGGGAGTTAGAATTGTCCGTATCGCAGGATAGCACAATGGATGAAGTTCTAAGAATGCAGTTAAACGAAGCAAATAATAGTTTTGCAAAATTCATTAAACGAAACTATACCGAATGGTTTAAGACTGATAATAATGACAAACCATTAATATCTCCAAATTTGATGAAAGAAACTGTTTTTCCAATTCTTAAGGAAAATAAAAAAGTGGTTTTTCTGTTAATGGACAATCTGCGTTTTGATCAGTGGAAAGGCATCGAACCTTTATTATCTCAATATTATAAACTTGAATCAGAAGGTCTGTATTACTCTATATTACCAACATCGACTCAATATTCAAGAAATTCCATTTTCTCAGGGTTAATGCCATCAGAGATCAATAAACTTTATCCCGAATTATGGAAGAATGATGACGAAGAAGGAGGGAAAAACATGTATGAAGAAGAAATGTTAAAATCTTTAATGAAGAGATATAATATTAGTGGAGGAATGCACTACGAAAAGATTACAGATATTAAATACTGTAAAAAAATAACAGATAATATAAACTCTGTTCTTAACAACAATCTTGTCGCTATAGTTGTGAATTTTGTTGATGCACTTTCACATGCAAGAACAGATCAAAAGATGATTCGTGAAATGGCTAACACAACATCAGCTTACAGGGCTATTACAAAATCATGGTTTGAATTTTCTCCACTTTTCGAAATGCTAAAAGCATTTGCTGAAAAAGACATTACCCTAATAATTACTACCGACCATGGCAGCATACAAGTTTCTGATCCTGTTAAAATAATTGGAGACAGAGCCACAACAACAAACCTTAGATATAAACAAGGACGCAATCTCAACTATAATAAGAAGCATGTCATTGAAATATTAAATCCACCTGATGCTTATTTGCCAAAAACAAATATCAGTTCAACTTATGTTTTTGCACACGGCACCGACTTTTTTGCATACCCTAACAATTACAATCATTATGTAAAGTACTATCGTGACACATTCCAACATGGTGGTGTTTCAATGCAGGAAATGATTATCCCGCTAATTACTTTGAAATCAAAAGGAAAATGATAAGTGTTAGAATCAGTAAGTTAGAAAAAATAGGCATTGCTGCCGAACAGTTTATTTCAGCTATTGCTGATAAAAAAGTATTTGCATTTTATGGCAAAATGGGAGCAGGTAAAACAACATTTATAAAGGAAGTATGTTCCCAGATGGGAGTAAATAGTGATGTCACCAGTCCCACTTTTTCAATTGTAAACGAATACACCTCCGAAAAATACGGAAT
>Ga0075120_10001392_pt1 | contig 18812 bp, 14 predicted proteins | sample AntAceMetag02UKL_FD_69792 | JGI IMG/M metagenome (GOLD analysis project Ga0075120, IMG submission 69792) | Saline lake microbial communities from Ace Lake, Antarctica - Antarctic Ace Lake Metagenome 02UKL | ecosystem: Environmental > Aquatic > Non-marine Saline and Alkaline > Saline | place... | reverse complement strand
ACCTGAATATGGACGTTCGTGAACCAGTGTTATATCCCAGATCACTTCAATTTCAGCACCTTCGGTTTCACCTTCATCATAGACTGCCGTCACCTCATATTCATAAGTATATGATCCAAACTCACCGGGGATTGGATCTTCCAGAATTTCTGACCATGTGTTCTGTTGGGTGTTGCCGATATGTTCGCCGTCGCGGTATATCTTGAAACGAAGCCATTCATCAAGGTTTTCATGTGCCCAGTTCAGGGTAACCTCGAGCTGCAACGGATCACCTGGCTTTACTTCCTGTTCGGAAGTCAGGTCTGTTGGCGGGTTGATAGGAATTCGGATTATGTCACCCTGCATGTTTGGAATGATACGGAGACCTTGACGGGATAGACCGATAACTCCTGTGAAAGTTCCCCAGTCGTTTATGGAAAATTCAGACATATCAATACCGGTGGTCTCAGCAATCCGAACCTCGCATTGCCCGGAACCGTCATCAACGATTAAGGAGAAATCACCTTCTCCAGGAGGATCACGGTTAATCTGACCGCTTATCTGTCCCCAGGTACCTTCACGCTGGTTATTTTCACTCATGTCGCCTGTGGATTCAATTAGCGCGTCAGGCAAAGCGTTATCGTTGCTGGATACCTCAATCTCGAACTGGGTGATACGAGTCATTTCGTCCACCTCGACCAGGAAGCCGACAACTGTGACACCATCTCCACGGTTGATATTATTTTCAGGATCCCAGGGATCGTCGCTCCAGATATTTATACCCCAACCTGAGTCGTCCTGGATATAGATACTTGTCTGTTCAATGTCTGTTACATTTGTGCCCTGTGTTACTATCCCGGTTGTTGTTACCCAGGTCTCAAGATCCTGTTCCTGTTGTAGCTGCTGGATTCCACGGGCGAAAATTGGTGTTAACACAAAGTCTTGAACATTTTCACGGTTCCACCTGATAGGGACCTCTTCATCATCGGAGGGTGCATAGCCAGCCATGGTGGCAGTTACAAGGAAACTTTCACCATCATGAAGCGTCCCGGTAGTGTACTCACCTGCTTCATCCGTCAGAACTTCGTACATGGTCTCACCGGTTGCCTCGTCAATCACAGTGACCGTTACACCGAAAAGCAGTTCCTCGGTTAACTCATCCCTGACTGCACCGGATAATGTTGCGGAAAGAATATCTATCGCGAAGTCAATAATATTCTCACGTTCTTCAACTTCAACAGCATCTTCTTCAAAATCAAAATAACCTTCCGTCTCAATTGTAACCTGGTATTCCCCGGCGCGGACGTCAATGATTAAATATTCACCGTTCTCATCGCTGACTGCGGAATAAAGTGTATCATAAGATATTTCAGCACCTTCTACAGGCAGGTCGGTTTCGGAATCGGTAATAGTACCGGATATGGTCGCAAGTGGAATCAGATCCCATTCAAAATTATTATCGCCAGCAATAACTTCCACATCATCCCTGAATTCATAATAATGATCAGCCATAGCCAGGACTGCATATTCACCCTGTTCCTGGAGGGGAATCGCCCAATAGCCGTCTTCATCAGTAGTAGTTCCTTCCTCGCCGAAGGTCACAGACACGTCCTCTATTGGATCTTCAGTATCCACATCATAGATATAACCTGAAACTTCAGAAAGATGAGTAATCTCAATATTAAATACATTCTCACCTGTTTCTATCTCGATTTCTTCAGAGAAAAAGGAATAATCTTCATGTACACATCTGATTAACCGTATGCCCGTATGACATTCATCGAATGAATAAAATCCGTTTACATCAGTTATGTCAGGAACGTTACGGTACAGAACTTCAGCTCCCTCCACTGCTTCACCTGTTTCAGAATCGGTAACAATTCCTTGCAGGATTGCGTCCGGTTCTCCCTCAAAAGTCTCAAATACGATATTATCCATAACACATACAGTGCCGGTAAAGGAGATTACTATATGCTCAATTCCATCAGCTTCAACGCTCATCTCAGCAAGTGTAGCCGCACCGACTATCTCATCACTGTCAAGTTCATTGTCCGCGGCATCGTACGCGGTCATCGTTATAGTACCTGAACTACTGTGCCCGGCATCAATCTGAAATGAAATTACATCTTCTTCAAATCGAATTGTCTCAGGTCCTCGCGGAATACCGTCATCAGAAAATCCAGAATTAGTATTGAAGGCAAGAAAATTTGGTTCGCTATGTCCGGTTACTCTAAATCCACCAGCCTGGTTAAGCACCCCACCCCCATCATCATCATCTGGACCCTCGAAAGTAATCCCCAGTTCTTCATAATCATCCCGTAAAGCAGTAATTTGATTAAAAGATGAAGGTCTATCATCATCATCAAAATCTAACTCGAAAATCTCATCCAATTCCGAACGAGTCCCAGGAATGAATGGATTTTTTTGTGAAGATTGAACAAATCCTTCAGGCACAATAGTACCAGGGACATTAATTAACACTCCATCTAATACTATTCCCACTGCTGAGCTTTCTTCTAAGTTAGTGACAAAATTAGAATCAGCGGTAATGAGGCCAGGAAACGTCCATAATAATAACCCGGTAGTTAAAGCAGAAATAAAGAGGCGAACAGGCAGTTGTTTCGATACTTTCATCATATCCTCCGTTAAGAAGTAATCACAAGATTCAAATCAAGCAGAACAGGATTATGGATATCCCTTAAGCTCGAGAAACGATTTAATCGCTAACAAAAGTCTCATAGCCAGGAAAGATTTATAATATAAGAAATAAATGGGTGATTTTCATATATTTCAAAATAAAATGAGTATTTTCTGATACTATTTCTGCTATTGCTCCTGGAGCCAGAGGACAATGCTAATAGTTTCGATTCAGGTTACTTGACAGAGAACAGAAATAATACAGTTTTTAAACGTAATAGTTGTCAAGAGGGCAGTGAGACATTAGTTTTGGTGTACATGTTTAATCATGAGTCTAAATTCTTGATATTATTTCATTCTGGAATCCTTTATACTTCACACGAGATCAAAATATGAACATAATCTGGTTTTTATTATTTGCAGTAGGAATTATTATCGCAGCATTTACAGGGAAAATGGATGCGGTGACTTCTTCCGCTTTGGGCGGAGCAAAAACAGCGGTAGAACTTGCTATCGGTTTGGTAGGAGTGATGGCATTATGGTTGGGATTGATGCGCGTTGCGGAAAAAGCCGGTATGGTAAACGCACTCGCCCGGCTGCTGAGACCCCTGCTGGGAAGGCTTTTCCCCGATATTCCCCATGATCATCCGGCGCTTGGGAGCATCCTGGCAAATATAGCAGCTAATATGCTCGGACTTGGAAATTCTGCTACAGCGTTGGGACTGAAAGCGATGAAGGACCTGCAATCCATAAACGTTGACAAATTGAGCGCCAGTAATTCCATGGCTACTTTCCTTGCAATTAATACATCTTCAGTGACAATAATTCCTGCAACAGTGATAGCTGTTCGTGTTTCAGCAGGTTCGACATCTCCGGCTGAAATTATTGGACCTACTATTGTAGCGACGGTAATATCAACAACTGTCGCAATAATTACAGCCCGACTTCTACAGCGCCGAAATCCACAAATTCCTGGTGGAAACGGAGATAATAATATCCCTGATTTGATCACCTCAAATAAAAATCAGAATGATTCAACCGATAGCAGGGATAAAAACAATGAGTAATACATTTCAAAATATTCTTACTGAGATGGGCTCCTGGGCGATTCCATTTGCAATTATCCTGATACTTACTGTTGGATTTTTCCGCAAGGTTAAGGTTTATGAGGCATTCGTTGAAGGCGCAAAAGAGGGTTTCCAGGTTGGAGTCCGTATCATCCCCTATCTCGTTGCTATCTTGGCGGCGATTGCCGTTTTCAGGGCTTCCGGCGCATTAGACCTCCTGACCAATGGTTTATCTCCTTTTCTTAATCTCATCGGTTATCCTACCGAGGCTATTCCAATGGCATTGGTACGTCCGTTGTCAGGCAGTGGAGCGTTGGGATTAATGAGCGACCTGGTTGCCACTCACGGCGCCGAGTCTTTTGTGGGCAGGCTTGCATCGGTGATGATGGGCTCTACTGAGACGACATTCTACGTCCTCGCGGTTTACCTGGGAAGCATAGGTATTCGAAGAGCAAGGCATACATTAGCCGCATGTCTTATTGCCGATGCCGCCGGGCTGACAGCAGCATTTATTGTTTGTAAAATTGTTTTTTAGTGTGAAAGACATTTAATTACTGACATCATACTATGACTAAAAAAATCATCGAACCAGTATTAATCGTACTCAATGGCGACATTCCTCTATCCATTTTAGAAGGATCATTCTTTCAGAAATATTCATACATCATTGCAGTTGATGGCGCTCTCGATAAACTACTTGAAAAGGGGATAATGCCTCATGCAGTGACCGGAGATTTTGACTCTGTTTCTGAAGTTGTGCTTAAAGAGCTTCAATTTGCGGGTGGTGAAATCATTCATCAAGCGGAACAAAACAGCACTGATTTTGAAAAAACGTTGAATTTATGCAAATCAAAAGGTTTCAGGCAGGCGGACGTAATCGGGTTCTCAGGATCACGCATTGACCATAATCTCTCGGTTTGGGATGCTGCCCTGCGTTTTTCCCGACATATCAAGCTCAAATTCATTGATCAAATCGCTGAATCATTTATTATAACTGATGCCGCATCATATAACATTGATAAAAAATCCGGACATATTTGCAGCATTATCCCCCTGCTCCCCTGTAACGGAGTATCGCTTTCCGGTTTCAATTGGTCGATTGACGATGAAGAATTTGCCCTGGGAAGACAAATTTCTAGTTCAAATGAAATTTTAGACGAAACGGCAGTTGTCAGTTTAGAGAGTGGCGCATTGCTTATTGTTCTTCATAATGAACCTGACAAAACACCATGAATGGCAATGCATTGCCACGATTGGGGCTGCTGGATTCAGGTATTGTCGGTTTATATCTCATCCTTCTATGGGTTATCGCGATACGTTCACGCCGTCGTGATAATTCTGGTGAGGATTTTCTACTTGCCGGACGCAAGCTCACTATTCCCGCCTTCATTGCAACACTGGTCACGACATGGTACGGCGGTATTTTAGGAATCGGAGAATTTGGATGGAAATACGGTATCAGTACCTGGATTGTCTTCGGATTACCATACTATTTACATGCAATTGTTTTTGCAATATTTATTGCTCCCCGTTCAGCCCGCTCAAAATTTATCAACCTGCCCGATCAACTTGAAAAAGCTTACAACAGTAAAACTGCCCTCGTTGGAGCAACGCTTTTATTGATCACAACTATCCCCGCCGCTTACCTGCTGATGCTTGGGACACTCCTAAGAATGATAATCCCTGTTCCGGAGATAGTGGCGATAATACTTGGTGCGGCGATCTCCATAACTTACTTATGGAGCGGTGGATTCCGTGCGGTGGTTAGGACAGATAAATTGCAGTTTGGATTAATGTTTGGTGGTTTTTTTATCCTGCTTCTATTCTGTTTTAGTACGTTATCTCCTTTTGAACTACCGGCGCGTCTGCCTCCAAGTCATCTGACATGGCATGGAGGACACACGACCGCCTATATAATTCTCTGGTATATAGTAGCAGCCCAGACCTATATCGAACCGACTTTTCATCAAAGGTGTTACGCGGCAAAATCAGCAAAAGTGGCAAGATGGGGGACATTGTTCAGTATCGTGGCTTGGTTGATTTTTGACCTGATGACCACAATGGCAGCCCTTTACTCACGTGTTTTGTTGCCGGATTTAACCAATCCTGTGGCATCATTCCCCTCCCTGGCTGTGCTGATACTTCCTGTGGGTTTGCTGGGTTTGTTCGTGGCGGGAATGCTCGCCACGGTAATGTCAACTGTGGATAGTTACAGTTTTTTAGCTGCGGTGACTTTTGGACGTGATATCGTTGGCAGGTATCGAAGGAAAATTGATGATGAAAGCATAAATCGCCTTGTGCGAATTTCCCTGGTATTTATATCAGCAGCGGGTATTTTACTTGCTGCATGGAAGGGAAGCGTCATTGAAATATGGAAATTGCTTGGCTCTATCAGTGCCCCGGCATTGATTATTCCCATAGTGAGCAGCTTCTGGGAGAGATCAAAGATGTCGCCTGTTGGTGCATTGACTACGATGATTTTATCGGCAGTAATTGTACTCGTCTGGATAGCCGGGTCCTATTTAACTAAATCTGACGGATACTGGTTGGGAATAGAACCGATTTACATAGGAATGGCAGTTTCTATGTTTTGTTATGGAATTGATCTGATTATCAGGAAATTGCTTTCAGGTCAGTTGACTGATCGCAATAACGGAATATAGATGAGAAATAATACATACCGGAACCACGCAAAAGAATATGAGAAGCATGTGCAAACCTGTGTCAGATGTATTATTCCGTTCTACCTATTATTTGGATTGTTAATTATCCTTATCCCTGAAATGTGTTTCGCCGCTTTTGATCTGCGCCCTGCAGGGGTTCGTGGGATGGGAATGGCTGTAACTCCGGTTTGTGAGCCAGAAGATATCATGTCACGTATTTCCAATCCTGCAGCCGCATCATGGCAGACCGGTTGGGGTTTCAGCTCTTTTTTCCTGCGCCAGTGGGATCTACCGGCACTGGATAATTTCTATTTAAGCGCCTTTGTTCCGTATAATCGTTGGGCTTTCGATATTTCAGCATCCGGATTCGGAAAAACACCTTATTCGGAAAGGAATATCGGGGTATCGTCATCATATAGAGTTCTTACATCCCTGGCAACTGGGATCAGGATCAGGATCAAATATGGACAGGTTGAAATAGCAAAATACGGCAGTGACAATGTAATTCTCGGAAGTTGGGGAACCGTAGCTCGATTCAAATATTTTGATAGTGGATTAGTATTGGAGGACATTGTTTCTTCCGATTTCAAGAAATTCGGCGACACCCCTCTCCCCTGCTTAAGAGCTGTAGTTGGATTTCAAATAACAGAAAAAACCAGGTTGTATGTGGAGTATGAAGGACAACAGTACTTGCCGCCCGGTTTTCGCGGAGGAATAGAAATCCAGGCTATGAGTCCGCTTGTTTTATTAGCCGGCTATGATCAAGCTGCAGATCGGATTCATCTCGGAATAAGCCTGAAGGTGTCATCCTCTACCGCCTATGCCGCTTATGACAATCATCCTTTGTTAGGATGGTCTAAAGCCTTTGGATACACATGGCTGAACAAGAAAAATGAATCATCGGATTAAACTTATCGCATTTCTATTTCTGCTTCCGGTTTTTGCTTATCCATCAGCAGAAATTATTCCCGACAGTTTATTGGTTATCCTCGAGGAAGCTGAAATTGAAGCTGGCGAGGGGTGGCTGGATTTTATCGAATCGCAGATACATCAGAAATCAACTGAAACAATATCAGGGGATCTTTTTCCCGGAATACAAGACACTACTCAGATAAGAACAACTCGCCGATTTAGACAATTTGCACCACCTCAAGGTAAATATTCCGGCAGAATACGTGTAAGCGATCCTTTCAGTCATTTCCCCGGCACAATATTTCGTCTGCGGGGTAAATGGAACAGGTGGGAAACGGGATGCCTGCTTAACCGGGATGTCAATGAACATGAGTTCGATGATCTGAGGAGGATCTTTATATCAAATGAATCTGAGAATTCGGTTATTATTGGAGGTGATTTTATCGTCAACTCAGCATTAGGCTGGACAATTCGTTCGGTTCCTTCCTTTCCTGCCGGGTACTATGCTGCATCTCCGGGACGATTTGTAAAGGATAATATACGACCTAATTTAAGTACTGAGGAAGGAAATGGCTTCCGTGGTGCAGCGGGAAACATAAGATATGGAAAATTAACATCCAGTGTCTGGGGAGGAATATCAGACTATGACAGCAGAATTGAAGATGGCAACCTGGTAATCTATTCTGAGCAGGGCAATCATACCGAATCGAGAATAAACAAAATCGAAAGAATAAATGAAAAACATCTTGGAGGAAGAATATCCTATAGTATCAGGGAAAATCTTCTGCTGGGAACTACTTTATGGAAGAGTAGCTGGGATAAGGATTTCAATGCGGAAAATCAACCATCACGATTCCGTTTGAATAGTGATCAATCCGGAGCCGTTGGTGTTGACCTGAATTATCATTCTATGAATAACCTGAATTCACGCTTTGAAATTGTCAACCAGGAAAATGGCGGATGGGGCGGCGCGATACTTGGTTCTGTCAGAAGACAGAGCTGGCAATACGTTACATACGGTTACCGTGCGACTCAATCATACCATACATTACATGCCAGACCATTTCTTCCTTTCGGCACAGATCCTTCCGGTAAAGCCGGTGTTTATACCGGGATCGAAAGAGCTGTTGATCGTTGGAAAATCGGCGGATGGTGGGCTGAAGAAATCCAGGAACCGGGGGAGAATTATTCTTCATCTACATACACAAGCGGAACAAGATTATATGGTCGCGGACCGATATCGGATCAAATAAACCTTGATATCCGGCTTCATTTCCGTCAGGATGATGAAGGATCATCTGAATTCCAACGGCGGGGAGTCCGAATGAATATCACAAGAGATTACTACTCGACCCGGTTAGGATTCCGATCTGAAATATCATGGGATGGAGGAGGTAAAGGCAGTCTTCTATCAGTTCATTTCCGTGAAGTTTCCGGCAGAGGAATAACGATAGCCGGATCAGTATCTTTAATCAGTCAATATGGTTCCGGCGCTTCGCTGATCCTGGTTGAGCCCTATGGACCCGGACAGTTCCCGGTACGAAGAGTCACTCGCAAAGGAATCTATACCGCATTATATTCTTCCATGAAATTCAGGTATGGTTTAAGAGCCTGGGCAAGAGTAGGTCTAAAGAGGTTAGAGGAAACTGAATTCGCGATTGATCGTGATGACGTTACTGCAATCGACTCAATCTGGATGACTGGAATTGAGTGGCGATACTAATCCGGGAAGAGGAAATCAACAATAATGAGTAAAAAAGATTCGTCAAAACTATCCCCCGGCATTCAAGACCGGGTTAAAGAAACTACAACTCATGCTATGGCGCTCCCAATCAGTAGTTTACGTTGCCCTGCTTGTGAATTTCAGTTTGAAGAAAACAGCGAGAACCTTGACGAGGCTGTAACCTGCCCGGCATGTCAACTGGAATTTGCATACGTTGACGGATACCTGAATAACTACAAAGCATTCATTGAAATTTTCATCAATGAAGTACATCCTATCCCTCTTGTTCCCGGTTATTCAGTGGGCGGAGAAGTGTCCATCGAACCGGGTAAGATGACAATTGTACCTTACGGAGTGGAATATGTCCGACCGCCTGAAGTGTTCTTCCTGGAACATGGAGGTGGCGCTGTTAAGGAGTTGCAGCGAGAGAATCTTTTGTTGTTCCCACTCACCGTAAATAATGGAAATGCGATTCTATTCTCTCATCAAATGGACTCAAACGCACTGGTTCAAACAGAAAAAGTCATGTGGATAGCTATTGGAGAGATGGGTGTATGGGATAAACCGTTATGGCTGAATTACCTGCAGAATTCAGCAGACCTGGTACGCAAGGGAGAGGATGTTGCCGCTGTCGTAATGCTGCTAATTGCCCTTGATTTTTATTATGATGATTTCCTGCTCCGTTTTGGTATCGATTATGACCAGATAAGAAAAATGGGCAGACGTCCCGGAATGAACGAGAAAAAAGCTAAACTCAAAATGATATCGGACAGGGTCGGTGACTGGCCCGTATCATTCAGTGAAAAGCTGCGTGATTTGACGGACTACAGGAACAAAATAGTACACGGCGTGGTAAAACGTCCTACTGTCCAGGTATATACCGGCAGACGCGCTTTCCAGGTTGTGATGAGAGCGATCATGTTCCTTATAGAAATGTACTACAGGGCAGAGTCAAACAAAGAGCAGACCGGTATAGATCCCAAAGATAATAGCACAACTTAATAATTTACTTCTTGTTGTGTTTTTTATCTTTTCATTTTTGCGCCTTTGCGTGAAACTTTAAGCTTTGAGGTTCTAATTCTTTGCGACTTTGCGACTTTGCGTGAAACTTCAAGTCTTTGCGTTCTTAAATCTTTGCGGCTTTGCGCCTTTGCGTGAAACATCTTTTAATCTTCAGGAAAATCAATAATGAGAATCAAAAATATGTCACGTCATTTCAGCCATTTTCAGCTTACTCTTATTGCTTTGATACTAATCAGCGCCGGGGTTAATATTGCTTATGCTCAATCAATCCAGGAACAATCACACCTGTTTTCCGCGCTGCGTGAACGACTTATTGCAGACGAGATATCACCGGGTACTGTAAGCAAGTTTTTCGATGATCCAGGATTCGCCTTGATGCCGGGAGTTTTGAGAGTCAATGTCCGTCAGCCCGACGCAAAAGCCGCTTACGAGGGATTTGTCGCTCAGAAATCTGTAGATCTCACGACAAACTATTTAAAAAAACATCGCGTGATTTTTGATCGTGTCCTGTCCGGGAGCAGAGTAGAGGCTGAGATAGTGGTCGCAATCTTACGCGTGGAGAGCAGCCTTGGCGAATATAAAGGTAAATATCCAATTATGAATGTGTTCGCCTCTCTTTCGTTGCTTGACAGTGAAAATATCGGGGAGATCGCTCCGCTATTCTGGGATCATGTACTGAAGGATTCAAGCCCCGGCGAAGAACCGGCATTACGAAAAAAAGCAAAAAAACGTGCCTCAAGCAAAGCAAGATGGGCATATAAAGAATTAAAAGTACTTATGAAAATGGCTGAAGATGGCAAAATTGATCCCCTGGATGTGAAAGGCTCCTGGGCGGGCGCTTTCGGGCTGCCTCAATTCCTACCCTCGTCGATGGATGCGTATGCAGTAGATGGCAACGGTGACGAAAAAATCGATCTTTACATTCTTGACGACGCCATAGCATCAATTGCCAATTACCTGAAAATCCACGGTTACAGAATTGATAATGCACAAAAACGAAGAAAAGCAGTCTGGCATTATAACCACAGCGATGAATATGTAGATTGCATCATCCGATTGGCAGATAAAGTAAAAACAAATCTATAATTTGACTTTCCCTTATCCCAATGAAACCAACCACCACCGTCATTGCGAGGAAGCGAAGCGACGAAGCAATCCCCTGTATCAAGCGAGTTTAAAATAGGCAAGATTCTTCACAACACTTATCGTTCAGAGTTCACACTTCAGTGTGTGTAGTTTCAAATTCAAGCCTAAGCGTATAATCAAAAAACAACCTGAAGGTTGAACTCTATACTTATTGATATTTTAAGAATTATCGAATCCGGGATACGTGACTAATTTCAATCCAAGGAGTGGTATAAATTGTACCCACCCTTGCTCAGCGAGTGCAGCCGGGAGAAAAAAGACTGACGACCATCCGGATACATGATGATGTATTTGATTCTTTTCAGGTTTTATACCTATGTCTCCGGTGTGTACACACTATGCAAACATGGCCACGCGCCGGTCAGCAAATTGTTACCTCTTTACTCCTCTTTTGTTCAAAACAACTGAATCAATATCATTATCTCCAATATCCATAACATTGCGAAAATGGATTTTCCCTTTATAAATACCAAGATCAATAATTGGTTTAAGTTGGCTCTTGTCTTTACTAATTACACCAGGAGCAAGGAAATAGGTTTTTAACACCCTGTAATTTTGTTTAAACATTTCTAGGTTTTTTGATCCTACTGGTGGAGTCATTCTATTAATTCTACTTACCATCATTAATAGATCGTCATCAAATTCATATCCCACATCTTTGAGTCTTTGGATAGCAGAATCTGGATCTGACCCGACATGCACAGAGTAACCTGATTCCTCACCAGGCATTTCTCCTTCAATTATTGATATTCTCAGCTCTTCGTATTCATCATTTTCACTGTAACGTTCGTGCCAAACCTCAAATATTTTTCTTGCGGCTGCCTCGTTTTCAAAAGCCAAACCCAGTACAGGTGGACGATTGGGATGACACATGAAAAAAGTGGCTTGCCATTTAGCTTTGTTCCATAGATCAACATCAATAGGCCCCGTTAGATACACTGCTGGATTTGTTTTTACGAGTTTTTCTGGTAAGGGTCTTAGTTTTCCAAGTTCAGGTTTTTTTACCTTGGGTTTATTAAGAAGTCTGAAATAAAGATCATCATATCCATTTTGAGTATCGACGCAGTAACTGGTTACGCCTTGCAGAGGAGTAGGAATATAAGAACGATGCGAAGGATTAAATATCACTGGAATAAATTTATTGTTTTGTGTGCCTGAGTTGTAAATATGCTGGTAAATTAGATTACCTTCCCATCTTACACCATGCCCTTTACCAGCCTCTTCATCCCCCATAACTCTTTTGTAGTAGATTTCAGTACAAATCATAAGAACGAATTTTGCATCACGTATCTTCTTATCCATCCAACGAGGCCAGCCTTCTGGTGGAGACGCTTCATACTGGTCTAATATGCAATCAATTCCCTCAGATCGAAGCTTATCTGACAATTCAAGGACACGTCTAACGTGTTCAACGCTATCATGGCTGTAACTTATAAAAACTTCGCCGATTTCTTCCATGATTCATCACTTATTTTTTGTACGCTAAAGCTAGCATTAACAGTGTGGCTCCTAGTGTCGCACTTGGTGCGTCCTATTTCTGTGATTTATTAGAAGCCTTTGCGAAATATTCCTCAAGGATTGTTTCTGCATTTTTATCGTTATCTTCAACAAGATGATAATGTGGGCCGTAATAGTAACTAATTATTACTAAGGGCTCTTGCCTATATTCATACATCAATTTAATCGCAGATAACGATATAATAAGTGCTTTTTTAGCATCACACTCATCAAGCTCGTCTAATGCACTAAATTTCGTATTTGGGAATTTATTTGACCACTTAACACTATCTTCTCTATCAACTAATGTGAAAGTACCCTTTTCTTCGTTTTTTTTCTCTAGTAAAAGGGTTGCTTTGTAAACAAAGCCATGTAGAAGCCAATTTCTAAGATTGTTAAGCTCCATTAACTCGGCAGCCAATTTGAGAGGTGCAGCCTTCGTAGATATCTGTTCGACAATAAGATGAAATTTGTCTAGGCATGATGTATATTTCCAATTGCTTACTACTTTTCTAAGCGCAAAATTTCTCTTTTCTCTTGGGACGTATAAATAAGAATCTTCTTCGAAAAATAATTGATGTCCAGTTTCGCTAACAACGGATTCCAAAGCGCTAAATGAATGTATTATGCTAGAAATCGATTTATGTCTCGACTGAATCCATATATAAGGCGGGTTTTTCAACAAAGCCTCATCTCTTGCTTGCAAATACATATCTATGGCTTGAGATATATGTACTGACGTCATAGAAACAATATGTGTGACTAGCTCCTCATCAAATATCATTGCATTCCCAATGATTCATTTCACCTAACTTGTACTTCACAATATTTCGTTTACTTCAAAGTAATATACAATAACGGATCTTTGATGTCAAAAACTTTTGTTCTATTAATTGTGGATAAACTTTTTTCAAATTTTGATTTTTAAGTTCTGAATTTTGAATTGAGGATATTATTATATATTGAGCGCGAATAATCTGGAAGCACCGTGTTTCGAGGAAATATGCTGACAAGCAAACTGATCAATGATATCGGATTTGATCTTTTTCTCACTCATATCTTTATCTCATCCTTGCCTTACATCAATGCCATTCACATCCCTCCCCGGAATCAGTGTTTCCGGGCTATATCTACTTTATATGCATAACGTCAAGGATGAGCTATGAAGATAACGCGTTGGCGGAATCTCCATAGCTCTATCCAATTGTCAGTATTTCATTATGTTATGATTACTTCTTTACTCAGGGATACGCCCTCTGGTAAATCGAGTTTCTTTTCGTCTGAGAAATCCTTTGGTGTGAATTCGTTTGACGACTTTCTTTCTGTTAATAAGCCTACTCTTTGATATGCCTCTGCTACCAGCTCGCTGCAAAAGAGACTCGATAGATCTTCTTCGTTATGACCCCAGGGACCATCGTATGCAGCCTTAATAAGTTCTATTTCATTTTTTTCATAAGATCTGTTCCTGACTTCTTCCCTGAATGCCATCAGGTCCATATATTTTTCATTATCAATCTTAAAACCATTGAGGCGGCGTAATGAAACCTCTCCATCGTAAGTGTCAAGCCTTTCCCTTAACAGCACTAATTGTACGCCATTTTTCTTTTTTCCGTCCGCTGCATCTCTCAAATTTGATAGTGTCGTTGATTCCCAGAGGAATACTGCATTGGAATCAGGTAATCTTAGCACCATTCCAACATGAGACCATTTGCTGAATGTAAAGAGTTTTATTCCATGGCTTATGCCACCTTTCCCTGAAAACAAAAGAATGTCACCGGTTTTAAGGTTTTTTCTTACTGTTTCATACGTCACCATTTTTCTTTCTCCTTTTATTATTGATTTTCTTTAACCGCAGAGAACACAAAGCTCGCGCAAAGGTCACAAAGTCCCTCTTGGTGTTCTTAGTGAATTCTTCGTGTACTTTGCGGTTTTTCTTTTTCCACGGAGATCGCAAAACAGATGTCTCCGTTTGCTATATATTGGTAATATATAATGAAGCATCCCAGGTGTCAATCAACTTTTGCATATTTTGAATATTGTGAATAATTGTTATCTATATAGCTGGAGGTAATTTGCAAAATTTTAAATTTTGAGTTTTGGATTTTGAATTGAGGATGTTATTCGAATATTATTGCACAAAGGCGCAAAGTGATGTCGGAAGCGTTATGTTAGCATACTTTAGCAAATGCAAGTACATGCCCGTCTAAATCCAGGCTGTAAGCCGCTTCATCTCCCCAGTCACGAACCTCCAGGGGACTAAGCTCAACAGCTCCATTTCGCAGCGCACGTGAATGGTATTTATCAGGATTTTTTACCACAAGATAAAGCTCGGATCGGGGGATACCCTGTGCAATTAATGGGTCGGGTAACTTATCACCAAGAAGTTTCTTAATACCGTGAGATGGCATTAAACCCAGTACACTGCCATCATTTAGTTCAAACTCAGTCATTCCCAGAACGTTCAAGGTTGGTTTCTGCTCCAGGACTGCTTCATAAAAACGAGTGCTTTTTTTCTGATCCGAAACGTAGAGAATGAAATGAGATTTCAATTTGTGCCCCTTCCTGGATTGATAGCCTTTTATTTTAGGCAATTAATACTTTAGTTCAGGATAATATAAAATTACGAATCTGATGTGTCAATGAACTTTTGTATATTTTGATAATTGTGAATATATTCTGTCAGTAATACTTGAGGTGATTTTTCAATTTTTGGATTCTCAAAATTTTCTCACGCAAAGCCGCAAAGTGATATAGTGTTTCCCTGAATTCTTGAATCGATTCGAAGCGTAGCGTAGTCAAACCAGGGAAACATCAATTTCAGTGCAATGTTCTTGAGATATAGAAGAATATTTTCATATTTACTTTTTCCCGAATTCAAGAACCGGATTTACAGGATTAATCCAATTTGAATATCTTTCTGAAATGAAATCCATAAATAGCATAGGTCAATGCTAATGAAAAAAGCTGAGGTTTCTTGAATACAGTCCATGAAAGAAGTCTCCAAAAGTATAATCTTTCTTTTCCAAGGATCCCAAGAAATAAAATAGATTTAAAAAATGCGCCAATATTTCTAAACTGAAAATTCGATTTAATCTTTACCGGATTATAGTTTACAAGGAGTTGCCGCAAGCGTTGGTAATAAGCTTTGGGTTCATATATGTTGTTAATTATTTGTTTATATCCGTTTACCAGTTTTTCCGGATTCATCCTGGGAATAAAATTAATTGAAGAATCAGTGTTGTCTCCGCTGAAATCTTTTATCAATCGATCTTCACCGTCGAGACGGTCATAGAGCTTTGAACCTCGAGGAGCATTCAATAAACCAACCATTGCAGTAACTACGCCACTTTCCTGAATAAAAGTGCTTAACTGATTAAAAATTGTTGGAGGATCATTATCAAAACCTACAATAAATCCACCTTTAACCAATAATCCGAAATCATGCATTTTCTTTACACATCCAACCAAATCACGGTTCTTGTTATGAATTTTACTACATTCAGTTAGAGAATCTTCGTTCGTTGTTTCTATTCCAATAAACACAGAATTAAAACCTGCTGTTTTCATAAGGATCATCAGCTCATCATCATCCGATAAATCAATTGATGCTTCAGTACCAAATGCAAATGGATATCTTTTCCTCTCCTGCCATTTAATTAAAGCCGGAAGAATATCCCTTTTCAATTTCTTTTTATTCCCGATGAAATTATCATCAACTATAAAAATACCGCCACGCCACCCTAAAGTGTAAAGTCTGTCAAGTTCTGTAATAACCTGCTCTTTCGATTTTGTTCTGATTTTTCTTCCAAAAAGGGTGGATATATCGCAAAATTCACATTGGAAAGGACAACCGCGTGAATATTGAATATCTAATGTTGTATAGTTTTTCATATCAATAAGCTCCCACATGGGAACGGGTGTATTTTTTAATGATGGGAATTCGGATGAGGTATAAATATGTTCAGGGCACTCGTTTTCAAGATCTTCTAAGAATAACGGAAGTGTTGCCTCAGCGTCATTGAGAACAAAATGATCAACACCTTCAAACTCCATGAATTCTGCCGTGAACAACGGTCCTCCCGCCACCAAGACAGTATCCAATTTGTTACAACGTTCTATGATTTCTCTCGCAGACTCACGTTGGATGGACATGCCGCTGAGAAAAACCATATCTGCCCATTCTATATCATCGTTTCTCAATTTTGTAACGTTCATATCTATCAATTTCTTCTCCCATTCGCCAGGGAGCATTGCAGCGATTGTAAGCAAACCTAAGGGTGGTTCTGTAGCCTTTTTGGATACAAATTTAAGAGCATATTTAAAACTCCAGAAAGTCTCCGGATGATCCGGACTGACCATGAGTATTTTCATAATGATTCCTTTTTGAAGTTGATGAGTGATCTGAATTCGGGATACGTGACTACGCCTCTAATGACTTAACTATTGGTATCACCTTTTAGCGCTTCCTCACACCATTTAGAAATGTCTCTATAATCAGATCAACAATTTCTTTTATCGTGACTTCCTGATATGCAACCGCCCAGGGATATTCTATTGATTTCAGAGAAATTGCAAGGATGTGAGATTGAAGATCTATATCATGTACGTTTAATTCTCCCACATCATTTCCCATACGTAAAATATCACGAAATATTTCTTTTTCTTTTTGCATGAATACTTCATGTACATCTTTGATATAGGGCCAATGTTCACCCCATGTGTCATGAGTTACCCGGTAGAAATTGATTAAATTATGAATTTTGTCAATTTTGGTCATCAAAAATACTTTCAATTTGCCTTCGACCGAAAACTCATGATCTATCGCATCATATATCGCAGTTAACATCTGATTTGTTTCGACCTGAACAACTTCACGAAATATTTCCTGTTTGTTTTTGTAGTGTTTATAAATTGTTGCTTTTGAAACTTTCGCCTCTTTTGCAACATCATCTGTAGTAACCTTTTTCAAGCCAAACTGCGAGAACAGTTTCTGAGCCGCTATAATAATTTCTGATTGTTTATCCATTCTGACATCCTTGTACTCTCTAAGTAAACGTTTTAGACATTATACGTTTTCTCGTACCTTGAATGCAATAGTAATATTCCTACTCTCTCTGAGAGATAAGATTATATTCGCATCATTAAAATAATATTTGCTGATAAGGAGTGAAAAAATAGACTGTTATTCAAATAACCGGATTCGAATTTGAAATCCACTTTCTTTGCAGACGAAGTGTATCAATCCTGCTTCACGCAACTACTTTATTTGTTGTGGATTCCTCTGTCTCTTCGCTTCTCTTGCGAGTCGCAGAATTATTCGAAAGAGAAGTTGTAAAAAAAACCCGATGATGGTTATCAACGGGCTTAAAAAAAATTAGCTCAATATCAGCTATTGAATATTTTCTTCTTCCTTGGGCTTGGCTTTCAGATCATCTGCTTCTTTGAATATTTGTCCTATGACACCTTTATAGACCCGGAATACGTGTTCTGTATTATGATACCGCATGAAATAGCGGTTTTCTTCATTGGGATCTTCATAGAAGCGGATACTGCGGGTATCACCGGTTGACAATCCAACCGTGACTTCCCTGTATGGCTTATCCCAGTTCACACCTTCGTAATCCGCAGGTTCAGGAAAATCCGAAGTCCTGAGATTTTTCAGGCTGCGTGGAACACGACCGGCTTTACTTTGATCCGCTACGAATGATTCACCACCCTTTGTCGTAACCCGCCAGTCTTCGCCATCTTTTACCATTTCGAGGAGATGTGTAGTCACTTTTATGACTTCTTCCTCAGCAAAGTCAGCAACCTTCTTTTCACGCCAGGATTCCGGTTTTCGATTAACAGCCACACCATAAGTGCCGCGAATCAATAATACCTCATCCTTGCCTTCGAGACGTGCGTAGGTCTGCTTATATCCCGATGCTGATTTACCAATATAGAAGTCCGATTGCACATCGCCCTGGACGATAGTCACCTTGGTGGCTTTACCGTCATCGAGTTCGAATTCCGCCCAACGTTTCGCATTGGTGGTAACTGTTGATTCTATACGTAAATCATCCAGTTTTTTGAGCAATGTTTTGATAAAACTATTATTAGCTGGATATTCATAGGGATTAGTAATGTTCCAGCCCTTTTCACCTCTCGTAAGAGTTGTCGTAGCGC
>Ga0075120_10001390_pt1 | contig 18826 bp, 13 predicted proteins | sample AntAceMetag02UKL_FD_69792 | JGI IMG/M metagenome (GOLD analysis project Ga0075120, IMG submission 69792) | Saline lake microbial communities from Ace Lake, Antarctica - Antarctic Ace Lake Metagenome 02UKL | ecosystem: Environmental > Aquatic > Non-marine Saline and Alkaline > Saline | place... | reverse complement strand
GTCAAATATTGTCCGTCGTCTACAGTTCTAAGATCGTATGCTGTCGGAATTCCCTTTGGCGAAACATAATTCAGGTTATTATAATTCTTTAATAACGGGGATGGAACTTCTCCAAGATACTTTCCATCAGCTGTTGTCATAACAACATCTCCGCTATTTTTTTTATTCATGTATTCGATAAATTCCGGATTAGATGCTTTCTGTTGAAGACTCTGCTGTGCAGACATTGAAATCACCGTAAAAATTAAACTTAAAAACAAAAAAATTCTTTTAGTCATAATTGATCCTGTTAGATTAAATAAATATTTTCAACAAATTAAAGACGCAATTTTTTAAAAATGGTTGACCAAATATAAAAAGACTTCTTGAAATTTATATGAAGAATCAAAATTCATTTATAAAACCATTAAATTTTATCTTGTAAGAGACAAAAAAGTATGTAAGAAGAAAAAAAATAGCTTTTATTCACAGCTGTCACAGCCGCAGCCACAACCACCTGTACTACAGGTGTTTGAATTCATATTTGTCATATTAACAGTAATAATAGGTAATTCTTTTTCTTTCCATGCATAAATCCCACCATCCATATTTGCAACAGTAGTAAATCCCTGTCTTTTCAACAAATTTGCAACTTTTGTACTTCTTACCCCCTCATTACAAACAACAACTAGAGGAATCTCCTTTGGGATAAACGAAATACTATCCATAATTGATGACATTGGATAAAAAAATACATTTTGAAATTCAAAAAACTCTTTTTCGTGTTCTTCTTCCTCTCTCACGTCAATTATAAATACCTCATCCTTAACAATTAGCTCATATACTTCATTTACAGAAATATGTTGAACTCCTTCTAAATTAAAATCCTGTATCTTAGGATTATCATATAAATTCATTTGCGTTTTTTTTGTTTGTCTTGAGAACAAAGTTCAACAGATTATGTTTTAAAATTTTACAGCTTTTTTAATATTAGGATGTCCTGAAAATCAAATCCAACTCCAGGTTTTCCTTGATGCCACCAGCCCTTTTTCTCTTGTATGATTTCCAATCCAGATTTTGAAGCAATCTCTTTAATAAATTTATTTCTATAAGCAACATTTGCATTTTTCACTCTTGTATTATGAAGACAATAGTCGTCAAAAACATAAGGGAACAATTCGCATTTTATGTCAGAATTTGCGATAAAAAAACTAGCATAACAGAAGCCTCCCTTTTTTAAGATTCGACCTATTTGATTAAAATAATTAGTAGTAGCTGCTGTTTGCAAATGAGTAAATACTGAAATTACTATAGCCAGATCGTAATAATTATCATTATAAGGGAACACAAACTTATCAGCCAAAATCTTTGCTTTTGGCAAATAAAGATCGTTTTTCACTTCATAACAATTAAAACTAAAAGCAGGGAAGTCTGCATATCTTTTGTTACACCATTTCATCTCATTTTCAAGAATATCAAAACCACGATATTCTCCATCAGAATTCAGAAAACGTGTAAATGGTCTGGCTATTCGACCAATACCCGAACCAATATCAAGTATTCTAGCACTTTCTGAAAGATTACATGTGTCAATTATATCATTAAAAAACTTGTCCCCTATTTTTATAAAATCGCCTCTTCCAACATTTGTTTTCCCTTTTGGCGGAACAAGCTCATCTTTAGTTCTACAAAATAAACTTATAAAATCATTTGGCAAAAAATACAATCGCCGAACAAATCTACGCCCTCGAGGAGAAAATTTATAATATAGTTTTCTTAGCATCACTACTAATTAATGAAGGGCAAATATACGTAAATATTTTTATTTCAATTTATAATTCAACCCTTCAGGAGAAAACACAAACTCACATGTATATCCTTAGACTACCATGTATTATATTAAATTATCTTAATTTTTTTTAATAAAATTCCTGACAATTGTCATGTATTTTCTTTTTCTTTTTTAGATGTATTCTAAATTGAACGGGTTCTGTTTTATAACACAGGATTTGGTGTCCTATATTATAAAAAAATTATCTATAATTGTAACGCGTTAAAAAATTTAAAACTTAATATTAATTAAAAAGTTAGTACGATGAGTGCAAAAGTTGAACAATTTATGGCAAAAGTAATTGCCAAAAATCCTAGTGAAAAAGAATTTCATCAGGCAGTACATGAGGTGGTTGAATCTTTATTCCCTTTTATTGAAGAAAACCCAAGATACAACGGAATTTTAGAAAGAATCGTTGAGCCAGAAAGAGTATTTATCTTTAGAATACCATGGTTGGATGATAAAGGTAATTATCAAATTAACAGAGGTTACAGAATTCAAATGAATTCAGCAATAGGGCCTTACAAAGGTGGTTTAAGATTACACCCTACAGTAAATCTTGGTATTTTAAAATTTTTAGCTTTCGAACAAGTATTTAAAAACGCCCTTACTACTTTACCTATGGGTGGAGGTAAAGGAGGTTCTGATTTTGATCCAAAAGGAAAATCTGACAATGAAGTAATGAAATTCTGCCAAAGTTTAATGACAGAATTGCAAAAATACATTGGTCCAAACACAGACGTTCCTGCAGGGGATATTGGCGTAGGTGGACGTGAAATTGGTTACATGTTTGGACAATACAAAAGACTTCGCGATGAGTTTACTGGCGTATTAACAGGAAAAGGCCTTACATGGGGTGGTTCTTTAGTTCGTCCTGAGGCAACTGGTTATGGTGCAACTTATTTTGCTGAAGAAATGCTAAAAACACGCGGTGATTCATTCCAAGGTAAAACAGTTGTTATCTCTGGTTCAGGTAATGTTTCTCAGTATGCAACTGAAAAAGTCACTCAATTAGGTGGTAAAGTTGTTACTCTTTCTGACTCATCAGGATTTATTTATGATCCTTCAGGAATTGATAAAGAAAAATTAGCTTATGTAATGGAGCTTAAAAATGTAAAACGTGGACGTATTAAAGAATATGCTGAAAAATACGGTTGCGAATATTACGAAGGTCAAAAACCTTGGGGAATTAAATGTGATGTTGCTCTTCCATGTGCTACACAAAACGAAATCAACCTAGAATCTGCAAAAACTCTTATGGCTAATGGTTGCTATTGTATCTCAGAAGGTGCAAATATGCCTAGTGTTCCTGAAGCAGTTGAATTATTCATTGAACATAAAATCCTTTACGGTCCTGGTAAAGCTGCGAATGCTGGTGGTGTTGCAACTTCAGGTCTTGAAATGTCACAAAACTCACTCCGCATGAGCTGGAGCAGAGAAGAAGTTGATTCAAAACTTCACGGCATTATGATCGAAATACACAAAACTTGCGTTAAATATGGTAAAAAAGCTGACTTTGTAAATTACGTTGATGGTTCTAACATCGGTGGATTTGTAAAAGTTGCTGAAGCTATGCTTGCACAAGGTTTAGTATAAACAGTATTGATTTTTAAAGGTTGTATAAACAGTTCATTGTAACAAATAGCTTACTTTGTTCAACACGTAACATTTAAGATTTAAATGTGTCACAATGTTTGAGTTTATTTTGTTAACGAACAAGTAATCCTAATGAACTTTTATACAACCTTTATATTTTATTCCTCAACGCTTTTACAGGAATATAAAATAGTGTTATCTTACTCATCAATTTTTAATTTTTTGGGAAATGCGAATACAAAGAATCTTGCAAGAAAAAGAACAGATTGAGCAAAAAAGCTTCGATTTGTCAGAATTAAAAAAGAATATTGAAAAATACAGAGGCAAAAAAGGAAATGTAATTCCATTGTTACAATCTGCTATGGCAATTTACGGATATCTTCCAGAAATTGTTTTTGAAACGCTTGAAGAAGAGCTTAGTATCAGCAAAAGCCAGATGTATGGTGTTGCTACCTTTTATTCTCAGTTTCGTCTGGCACCTGTAGGGAAACATATTATTAAAGTTTGCCATGGTACAGCATGCCATGTCCAGAATGCTACTGCTTTATCAGAATCTATCGAAGAACTGCTTGAAATTACTGACGGTGAAACTACTCCAGACGGTTTATTTACAATCGAATCTGTTGCTTGTCTTGGATGCTGTTCATTAGCTCCAGTTATTATGGTTGGTAACGAAGTGTATGGCAAGCTAGATGGAAATGCTGCTGTGAAAATTATTAATGAAATCAAACTTAAAGAAAAGGAATAACATATGAGCAGAACTCAGGTTATAGTCGGTTTAGGTAGTTGTGGAATTGCCGCCGGTGCATCAAAAGTTTATGACAAGTTGCTCGCTATTAAAAAAGCCGAAAACTTGGATTTTGAACTAAAGAAAACCAGCTGTGTAGGTATGTGCTACAAAGAGCCTCTGGTTGAAATAATAGATGAAAATGGAACTTTCCTTTATGGAGACATTAACGAAAGTCTTGCTGCAGATTTAATTAACGAGCATGTTATCAATCACAATCCCATAAAAGATTACGTTGTTAAGTCTGAACTATTCGAAACCGGTGAAGAAGATTTTTTTGATTCTCAGGTAAAAATAGCTCTACGAAACTGTGGACATATTGAACCCGAAGATATTAATGAGTATATTAATAACGATGGCTACTCTGCATTAAAAAAGATCGCTAACGAAGGGATAAACAGAGAAGGCGTAATTCAGATAGTTAAAGACTCTGGACTAAGAGGTCGCGGTGGTGGAGGTTTTAGCACTGGAATGAAATGGCGCTTTGCCTATAATTACAAATCAGACGAGAAATTTATTATCTGTAATGCTGATGAGGGTGACCCCGGAGCATTTATGGACAGATCTCTACTTGAAGGAGATCCACATGCGGTTATCGAAGGAATGATAATCGGGTCTTATGCAATTGGAGCAACTCAGGGTATTATCTATTGCCGTGCTGAATATCCATTGGCAATCAAACGCTTGAATATAGCTCTAGAACAAGCCCGCAAAAAAGGATTTTTAGGAAATGACATTTGCGGTATTAAAGGATTTAATTTAGACATTTTTGTTAAAGAGGGTGCTGGCGCATTTGTTTGTGGTGAAGAAACTGCTCTAATGGCATCTATCGAAGGTCATCGTGGCATGCCACGTAAACGTCCACCTTTTCCTGCTGAATCAGGACTATGGCGTCAACCATCAAATGTCAACAATGTTGAAACTTTTGCAAATATCCCTTGGATTCTTTTCCATGGTGCAGAAGAATATTCAAAATATGGAACTAAAAACTCCAGTGGAACAAAAGTTTTTGCACTAACCGGTAAAATAAACCGTGGTGGACTTGTTGAAGTTCCTCTTGGAATCACAATAAATGATATTATTTTTAAAATTGGAGGAGGCATTCCGGATGGCAAAAAATTTAAAGCTGTCCAACTTGGTGGACCATCTGGAGGATGCGTACCTGCTTATCTAGGCGACACAATAATTGATTACGATTCAGTCAAAAGCACTGGTGCAATTATGGGTTCTGGTGGTATGGTAGTTATGGACGAATCTACTTGTATGGTAGACATGGCTCGTTTCTTTCTTGATTTTACAGCTAAAGAGTCTTGTGGAAAATGTACTTTCTGCCGTATTGGAACTAAAAGAATGCTTGAAATTCTTCAAAGAATTACACAAGGAGATGGTCAAGAAGGAGATATTGAAAAGCTAGAGGAACTCTCACATAAAATTATTGAAAACTCATTATGTGGTTTGGGACAAACTGCTCCAAATCCTGTACTTACTACAATCAAGTATTTTAGAGATGAGTACGAAGCACATATAAGAGATAAAAAATGTCCGGCTAAAAAATGTAAGCCATTACTTACATACGAAATTATAGAAGAAAATTGTACCGGATGTACTGTCTGTGCTAGAAAATGTCCGACAAATGCAATTTCCGGTGAGCGCAAAATGGTTCACTTCATCGATCAGGACTTATGTATTAAATGTGGTGTTTGTTTCTCAAAATGTAAGTTTGAGGCAATTAAACTAACTTAAAAACTTTCGGATAATGGATAAAATTAATATTATAATAAACGGAAAACCTGCAAAAGGTTATTCTAACGAATATATAGTGGATGTTGCAAAAAGAGAAGGCATTATAATCCCTACACTTTGCAATGACGACAGATTAGAGCCTTATTCTTCATGTTTTGTTTGTGTTGTTGAGATTGAAGGAAACCCAAAACCACAACCTTCATGTTCTACACGTATTACCGAAGGAATGGTAATAAACACAGAAAGCCAAAAGGTAATCGATTCACGTCAGACTGCTTTAAATTTATTGCTTAGTAATCACTATGCTGACTGTGTTGCTCCATGTAAAGAAACTTGCCCGGCAGGTGTCGATGTACAAGGATATATTTCACTTATTGAAAAAGGCTTATACAGTGAGGCTATTGCATTAATCAAACAAGTAAACCCCTTACCAGCAATTTGTGGTCGAGTTTGTGTGCGTCCTTGTGAAGCAGCATGTCGTCGTAATTTATTGGACGAAGGTACTGGAGTTGGTATTGATTATATGAAAAGATTTGCAGCAGATTATGATTTAATGTCTGCTTCAAAATTTGTCCCTGAGAAGGAACCATCAACAGGTAAAAAAGTTGCTATTATTGGTGCAGGCCCCGGTGGTCTTTCTGCTGCATATTATTTACAAATAAAAGGACACCAATGTGATATCTATGAAATGCAAAATCATCCTGGTGGATGGCTTCGTTATGGAATCCCAGAATATCGCCTTCCAAACGATATAATAGATCAGGAAACAAAAAATATTACCGACCTTGGTGTAAACATTTATTACAATCAAAAACTCGGCGACAATTTAAAATATAGTGAAATTCAAGCTAAATACGATGCTACTGTTTTAACTATTGGGTCTCAACGCGGAACATTATTAGGTGCCGAGGGTGAAGATGCTGATGGAGTATTCTCAGGCATCGACTTCCTTCGAAACATGGAAACAACAGGACAACGTTACGATTTTAAAGGTAAAAAAGTTGTTGTTGTAGGTGGTGGTAATACTGCAATGGACTGCTGTCGTTCATCACTTCGTTGTGGTAGTACAGACGTAAAAGTTATTTATCGTCGTACCGAAAAGGAAATGCCAGCAAATCCAATTGAAATTCATGAATCAAAACTAGAAGGGGTAGAATATTTATTATTACACAACCCTGTTAGAGTAAATAAAGACGAAAACGGCAAGTTAAAATCTGTAACTTTGATTAAAATGGAACTTGGCGAACCTGATGCCTCTGGTCGTCGTCGTCCTGTACCAATCGAAGGCTCAGAATTTGAAATCGAAGTAGATTATATTCTCGCAGCAATCGGACAAAAAACAGATATCAATTTCCTTGATGATGTTAATTCTGTTGCTAAAAACGGCCAGTTACAGGCAAATAAATGGGGAGACCTTGATGCAAATGCAAAAACACTTCAAACAGGCATTCCAAATATGTTTGCTGCTGGTGATGGCGTGACAGGCCCTGCAACTCTTATTGAAGCTATATCACAAGCAAACAAAGCTTGGTTAAGCTGTCATCAATATCTTACAGGTCAAGAAATCAAACCTTTAGAAAAATCATTTGTCAGTAAACGCGACAACTTTAAAAATCAGGAAGCTGACAATTATTTGGAAAGATATCAAAAACAAATGCGTCAAGAAATGCCAGTACTTGATCCTAAAGATAGGGTTAACTACAATGAGGTTGAACTTGGATACGCTGACGAAACCGTTGCTAAGACAGAAGCTAATCGTTGCTTTGAGTGCGGTTGTTCAGAATTCTTTGACTGTAAACTACAGCAATATGCAACTCAGTATAATGTCGACCAAAAATTCTACGCAGGGGAGTTTAAGCAATATGATGTTGATTTTTCACATCCTCTTATTGAGATTGACAATAACAAGTGTATTTTATGCTCAAAATGTGTCAGAGTTTGTGACGAAGTTGTAGGAGCAAAAGCTCTAGGTTTAGTTGAAAGAGGGTTTAACACATTTGTCGCACCTAGTTTAGACAAAAAACTAACCGATACCAACTGTGAAAACTGTGGAATGTGTGTCGCAATATGTCCAACAGGAGCAATTACCGAAAATGTACCATTTAAAGTTATGCCAATTAAAGCAGATAAGATTAAAACAATCGATTGTTTTACTTCTGAAGGGGCATCAATGGAACTTCTTCACAAATCGAATTTCTACTTTAGAGCAGTTGGAATACATGGCCTTGTAAATAAAAAAGCTAACATTGGAAAACATGCAAAATTCGGATATAGAGTGTTTAATGATCTTGAAAGAATTAAAAAACCAATGCTTAAAGAAAACGGAAGTTGGAAAGAAATCAGCTTTGATCAAGCATTTGAAATAATCAAACAGAACCTTTCTGGTAAAGAAAAAGACTCAATGGTTTTTGCAGGAGGTAGATTAAGTAATGAAGAATTATACCTTGCTCAGAAATTCACAAGATCTGCTCTTAAAACAAATAACATTACAAGTCTAAATTACGTTGATAGAGGAACAGGATACACTTACAATTCTCACAAAAATGTTGCAATGGATCAATTTATTGATGCTGGCAAAATTTATATCATTGGTGCGGATTTAAATTACAGCAATCCATTGTTAAACCATATGATCTTTAATGCTGCAAATGTATATGGTGTCGAAGTTATCCTTATAACTGAAAAAGAAAATGCAAAACTTGCCTATAAATGCAATAAAGTCATTAAAATCGGATCATACCATGCATTTACAAAGGCTGTAAATAAAATGGTAGTTGACAATAAATGGCAAAACAAATTCTTTATTGATGGTAACGTTTCTGGCTTTGATAAATATATTGAACAACTAGCTTCAGAAAACTTAGACACACTTTGTGCAAAAGCTGAAATTTCTAAAGAAGAAATTCAAATATTTGCAGACACTTACAATAAAGAACAAAATGCAATTGTTGTTTTTGCTGAAAGCGAAATTTCTTCAAATACTGCCACTGAAATCAACAATATGATAATGCTGACTGGCAAACTTGGCAAAACAGCAAGCGGGCTATTTACTGTAAAAGAGAAAAACAACTCACAGGGACTGATTGATATGGGCATAAGACCAACATTAGGTGTTGGTGGAGTAAAGTTTAATGATGATTACTTAAAATATGCCTCATCATTTTATCAAAATCAAGGACCAGATTCAATTGCAGAATGTCAATGCGACAGAATAAGTGGTGGTGACTTTAAAAACTTCCTTATCTTAGGTGAGGATCCAATTGGAACTGCTAATAATGCAAATGAAGTTAAATCTTGGTTTAAGAATGCTAATTTCGTTGCTGTTCAAGATTACTTTATGACAGACACAGCTAAAATGGCCAACCTTGTACTACCTGCAAGTTTCCATTTCGAAACTGGTGGAAGCTTTACAAATACTCAGAAATTTATTCAAACTTTTGAGAAAGCTGCGAAACCTTTATGCAAAATGGACAATTTACAACAGTTGTCAGAACTTTTTGCTAAATTTGACATTGAACAATCTGCTGATAAAGATGTTATTTTTGAAGAAATAACAGGATTGTTGGCTAAAGTCAGTGAGTTTAAACCAGAATTCATTAACACAAATAATGAAAACTGTACAAAACACTTCGATTACAGTTGTGATATAATGCTTAAAAAAGTTTCAGAAATTGTAGATTTTTAAATAAAACCGGAAAAATATGAAAGAATTTAAAACGATAAACGATATCCTTGATTTTGCAATAGCAAGAGAACAAGGTGCTGTTGATTTTTACAATCGTCTTGCTGGCGATGTAACTAATACTGAAATGCGAGATATTTTTATCCAATTTGCAAAAGAAGAAATGGGACATAAAGCATTTTTAATGAAAGTTAAAAAAGAAGGTGCTTTTAATATCGAACCTGCAAAAATTGCTAACATTAAGGTATCTGATTATTTAATTCCGGAAGAAAAAGATAACGACAAGCTTACATATCCTGAAGCATTAGTATTAGCGGCACGTCGCGAGAAATCTGCGTACGACCTTTATACTAAACTTAGCGAAACAATAGCTGATGCTTCTTATGCAAAACTTTTTCAGTCACTGGCAACAGAAGAGTTAAAACACAAAAACCGCTTCGAAACAGAATACGACGATTTTCTCAGTAGAGAAAACTAGATAGTAACCATTTTATAAAACCCGATAATCCTATTATCGGGTTTTTTGTTTTTATAACCAATAGCTCCCGAATGAAATCTACTGTAATCGACATTTCTATCTGCAAAAATTAAATCAATTTTATTCCAATCAGTAAAACAACTTTATGATAATATTCATTCATTTTTGAGTATTACGTTTTGAACAACACAACCTGCGCATATATTTTATAACTTTAATTTTTTAAACGTTTCACGCAACCATTACATAATTAATTGTTCTTATAGTAGAATATGTTTGACGACAGCACGATAATAGAAGGATGTAAAAAAAACAGGCATAAGTACCAGATGGCTTTGTTTGACAAGCATTCACCTGCTTTGAGAGGAGTATGCCTTAGATATGCAGGGAACGAATTTGATGCTGATGATTTACTTCAAGAAGGGTTTATCAAAATACTGCAAAATATTTCTAAATTTAAAGAAACAGGTTCTTTTATAGGTTGGATGAAACGGATAATGGTTAACCATTCCTTAAATTACTGTAAAAAGAAAAACAGACAGAAAACTTCGGAATGGAATGACAACATTACAGATTTTGCAGATGAGGAGGAAAATACCAGCAAAAGTATTGAAAGTAGAATTCTTGATGCAAATCTTACACCTGAAGAAATTATTCAAATGATTCAGGAATTACCGGTTGGTTATCGAATGGTTTTAAACCTTTATGTTATAGATGGTTTTAAGCACGCCGAAATCGCCGAAAAACTTGGAATAAGTATTAACACATCTAAATCCCAACTTTCTAGAGCCAGACAATTTTTAATAGAAAAAACAGACTTACTAATTTTACAAAATGCAACACAGTATGAAAAGCATTAATAACATAGATGATTTTTTAAAGGACAGTCTAACAGACTATTCTGCCCCGGCATCTGGAAATATTAAGATACAGATGGCTAAAAAGATTAAGCGATTTAATTTCTTAAAATTTAATTTAGGAAGCTTTAATATATTTTATTTAGGAGCAGTTGTAATTATCAGTACAGGAATTCTAAGTTTTACTCCCGGCATTTTTAATGACTCATCTAATCCAACTAAAGCAAAATTAATCAATAAACAAGAACTAAAAACAAACAAGCCAAATTCAGAAATAGAAACAATTGATCCAAATGAAACACAGCAGCCAAATACTAATAACGATTATCTAATCTTAAAGAACACAACAGATAACACACACAAAGAATCTGGTAATGTTTCCAATAATGACAATACATATGTTTCAGAAAAAACCGATTCATTTATTAGCGAAACCAATGACGACATTACTCCAGAAGACAAGAATCTAATCACTGAAATTACTGATTCTATTAAAATTGATTCAATCTCAGAGCCCACAACAATTGTTTATGATACCGTTATTAATAAAAATCAGATTAATGTTGTAGACACAGTTATAACAAACGTTCACCAAACTGTGAAAATCAAAAAACCAAAGAAAAGGAATAAGTAATGATGCAACCTTTAAAAATTTGGTTGTTATTAAAGCAGAAACAAGAATATTAATTAAAAACCTATAATCATGAAAACAATTATCTCAACCTCGATCGCACTTCTTTTCGCTTTTACTTTAAGCGCACAGTCCCAGTGCATTACCGGCTTCAATCAAACATTTTCAGGAACAACCGGTGCTTTTCAAGCATATTTTGTTGCAGATGGCGACACATTAACTAACTCTGCGGAAGTAGAATTCATTTGGCAAGTTAACGAAGCAATATTAACAGGTGAAGTGATTACTGTAGATTTCTTAGAAGACATTTATTATACAGTTTGTGTTTCAGGTAGTGGATTAGGATGTACATCAACAGCATGCGACACTGTTTATTTCCCATCAGGGACTTTGAACGATTCATGTAATATGTTTTTGAGTTATGACATTACACCTGCCAGTTCACCTAACATTAATGACGGTGCAATTGATATTACTGTTCAAGGTGGATCTGCTCCTTTTGCATATTATTGGAATAATTATGAAACAACCGAAGACATAGATGGACTTTCTCCAGGAACATACACAGTAAATGTTCAAGACGATAATTTATGCCAACTGACACATAGTTTTGTTGTTACATCATACAATGACAGCACCAATAACGACACAACTGTTGTTGACTATCTTTGGGTAGGTGCTTATTATTATTTTGAAACTGATGATGATTGTACTGCAACAGTTTATGCAGAGACTTATGGTGGAACACCTCCTTACACTTACTCTTGGAGTAACGATGTTTTGACAAATTTATTCACTGGGGCTTGTGGTAACGATTTCTACTGTGTCACAATAACAGATTCTGAAGGCTTAAATGCTGAAGGATGTGTATTTGTTGATTATTTTAACGGACAAGATTCGACTTGGTATGTTAACGACTCCCTAGAAACTATAGTCGATACTTGTTTAGATGAAATTATTGCCGGTGAAATCATAGACTATTATATTGATGGAAACAATATTATTGTAATATGGGAATTTATTGACTCTCAGGACAATCAAACTATACTTACAATTTCTTATCCTGTAGAAGATTCTGTAGCAGAAGGGTTTTATGATATTTACTTATTTGTCAATTGTGATAATGCAAAATCTATGACTAGCTACAGTGACAGAATAGAAATTACTCCAGAACAATTAAATGGAATAGCTGAGTATTTTGATAAGACAACATTTAATATTTATCCAAACCCTGTCAGCGATCAGCTAAATATTGAAATGATTTCGAATAATTATGACGATGCAAACCTAACTATCATTAACGCAACAGGACAAATTGTTTACACAGAAAACATTAGTATAAACGATGGCGCTAATCTATTTAAAATTTCAGTTGAGAATCTTGTTAGCGGAATGTACTTTGTAAAAATATCAGGTGTTGGAAATTACGAAACTTTACGATTTATTAAATAACCCTAATCTAAGGTTTTTAAGATAATACTCCTCATGAACAAAGAGGCTGTGCCAAAACAAGGTACAGCCTTTTTTTTCTTTTATGCATAAAATTGAAAATTTATTTATAATATTGAGTAATATTTAATAAAGCGGATATATTAATGAAAAAGAGTCTAGCCATAGTTTATTTTAGCTTAACCATCGCTCTTTTGCTATATTCCAACACATTTTATTCTCAAAACACAGATACTATCAAAATTAAAATTACCAATGATGTATATGACACCATAAGGATTTATGACACCATTGTAAAATACGATACTATTTGGGTCGATTCGAAATTTGAAGAAATAAGAATTGGCCCTTCAACATCTATGTTCTTTTGCAAATGGCGAAAATATAATGATCAAGCTTATGAATTAATTTCTCAGCAAAATTATAGCATTGGTCTTGAATCAGATATTGTGTTCGAGAAATTCATTTTTAGTCCTGGCTTTTTCTTGACTCAATTCAAAGAATCAAGACAATTCGATTACTCAATTTCTGAGATAGATTCAACTTTTCTAATGCAATTAATCCCTTTATCATATATAGATTATGATACAACCGGTGTAAGTTGGATTGTTCACACTTTCGATTCAACATATTATGATCCGATTTTATTAGATACCGTTACAACTGTATTTACAGATACTTTAATGCAGTATCATGTTGATTCAACAACGATTAATTATAATGATACGGTATTTAATACTATGTACGACACAATAACAAATGATACAACTATAGTCAGGGATTTTATTTACAAATATCTTGAAGTTCCATTAATCGTCAATTATCGATTGGCTAAATTTAAACATCTTAGTCTTGATATTGGAGCAGGACTTATCGCCGGGTTATTAATAAAATCAGAATCATACTACTTTGATGCAGAGTCAAGCGCTGTTTTATCTTACGAAAAAAGCGACACATACAGCTTTTTGCCCTCATTGTGGGTGTCACTCGGAGTGGAATATAGTTTAGGAGATAGCTTCCTAATTCGACTAGAACCATATTATAACCCAGGACTTCGAAGTATTCTTAAACCAGAAGCAGGGATTTCTGGAATACCAGATAGATATGGAGTTAAATTTGAGATTAAGTATTTATTCTGATATTCAAATAGATAATGTTAAAAAATATCTTCCTTACTTCAGGAGAATTCAATTTAAAAAATCAATCCAATGAGTAAGTTTTTGTGCACCTTTTTAATTCAGAGTTCAACAGAAGTTTTGGTTCATTAAATTGCGAACCTTCAAATTTAGACCAATATAATTCCTTATCATATTCGTTTTTTAACAACAAATCCTTTTTCCCATCCAAATCAATGTCGTATAAATAATAAAAATCCAAATAAGGTGCAAAACTAATATTCCGAAAAAATTTAAACCTTCCGTTCTCAAGAATAAAAATATGAAGTCCATCATGGGAGTTTACGAATAAATCGTAGTCTTTATCATTATCAAAATCGCAAAGAGATATCCCTTTCAGATCAAATAATACATCCAGTTTTTGTATTTCAAACTTACCTTCACCCAAAGCAAATAGCACAGCAATTGAATCAGAATAAATCAATGGATCAACATCGCCATCACCGTCTATATCAATACCAGAATAAATTTCTCCCCTGATACTATTGCCGGAATATACAATGTCTTTTCCACTCATATCTCTGCCAGATCTATACCAAATAGTATCTCCGGTTAAAACAATAAATGATGTGAAATTGCTGTTAGGATAATCAATCATACAAATATCATCTCCACGGGTTGCAATTTTTGTTTTTTCATTTTGCAATTCAGGATTTCGTTTGTCTTTACATAATGAATAGTAGTAATTATCATTCTCCCTCCATAATATGGAAATCGAGTCAGATTTAATAGAATTAACTAAAATCACATCTTCTTTGAATTTTCTTATCTCAAATTTTTCTTTTTCTAAATCAAACGAACAAAGGTCTATAGCACTGAAATGTTTTTTCCAAGGATCAGAATACAGCATACCCTCTCTTACCCATATTTGATGTAAATAACGCTCTCCTGAAATATTTAGAAATCTATTTGGATAACGAAATCTATTTGTTTTTAAATCAAACAGACTATAAAACAAGCTCCCATCTGCGTCGATTAATACCAAATCTGGAAATTGATCTCTATTTATATCAAGATAGCGAATCAGAGTAAGATGAGAATAATTTGATTTGTCCCATAATAATTCATAAGGATTTATATCACTCAAAACTATTGTTGACGAGTCATTATCAAAAACTGATTCATAAACACTAATATTTTCAGACGACAGTGCTAAAAAACAGAGTTTTTCATCATATTTGATTTTGAATAAGGTAAATGGCTCTAAATTATGTTGTTCAGACGACCAAATTTCAGAGGAATAGTCCATATAACTTTGACAATTTGATGTAAATGGAGATCCAATAAGTAATGTCAGTATTATAATTGCAGTCTTTTTCATAAAATCTAATTCTATCTCAAAGATAATAAATAAGTGATAGTTTTAAAACTCTGCAGATTTTTTGATTTAGATAATAATAGATGTCTATTGTAGGCACGATAATTATTGATTGGGCATTTATTGACCAACAAACTAAATTTATTGATGCTTTAATAAACTGGTTAAATTAATAAGCATACTTGGAGGCTTCGAGATTTTTTTAGTATTATTTATCTACTTGATAGACACTGTTGTGCCCTTAGTAAAATAGATGAGTTTCTATTAAAGATAATTACGATACTTACCTCAAATGAATCTGTATTAAACTACTTTTGCACAATGCAAATTAGACGCAAATCAGAATTTGAATTTACGATTGTAATGGCATCTTTAATGTCATTGGCAGCACTGGCAATTGATGCATTGTTGCCTGCCTTAAATCAAATTGGTGATACAATTGGTGTGATAGATTCAAAAAACAATCAGTTGCTAATCACTATGATATTTTTGGGGCTTGGATTTGGTCAATTAGTTTCAGGTCCTTTATCAGATAGTATTGGAAGAAAGCCTGTTATTTATTTTGGGTATATCATTTTTGTGTTATCTAGTTTTCTCTGCATTTTTGCCACAAGTTTAGAAATGATGATTGTAGGTAGAGTTTTGCAAGGAATTGGACTATCTGCACCTAGAACTATAAGTATGGCAATTGTTAGAGATAGGTTTAGCGGTGATCGAATGGCTAAGGTTATGTCTTTTGTAACTGCTATTTTTATTCTAGTTCCTGTTGTGGCTCCTGCATTTGGTCAATTGATGTTAGACCTGTTTGGTTGGGAGGCAATATTTTATAGTCAGATAATATTTGGACTGTTTGTAATACTTTGGTTATGGAGGCGTCAGCCCGAAACCTTAAAAGAAGAAAATCGAAGACCAATGAAATTTTCAATGTTTATTGAAGGAATTAAGGAGTTTATGAAACACAAGTATTCTATAGTTTTTACGCTAATAGCTGGTCTAGTAATGTCTGCTTTTATGGTATACTTAAGTTCAAGTCAACAAATTTTCCAAGAGCAATACGGTTTAGTAGTAGAATTTCCATACATATTTGCTGGTATAGCACTTGGTGTAGGTTTGGCAACATTTCTAAATGGAACTTTTGTAATGAAGTTCGGCATGTTGAAGTTGGCAACTATTTTTATGATTGCAATAACAATTCTATCCGCAGCATTTGTTTTTATTTACTATGGAAAATCAAACCCTAGTATTACAGTGATGATAATATTTACTGCTGTTCTGTTATTCTTTCTCGGATTTATTTTTGGGAATGTAAATGCGCTTGCTATGCAGCCAGTTGGTCATATTGCTGGTATTGGCTCAGCAATTTTCGGTTTTGTTTCTACTGTTATGGCTGTTCCAATTGCAACTTTTATTGGTAGCTTTATTAGTGTCTCAGTATTACCTCTATTTGCAGGATTTGCAATTTGTGGGTCATTATGTTTGATTCTATTGCTTTATTTGAAGATAAGTGATAGGAAAGCTGTTATATAAGCTGGAGTACAATCATATGAATCTTAATTAATGCCACAGAGAGGTTTTATTAATCAAAGAAAGCATCATTGAAAAATGATGCTTTCTTGTAGTAGCGGGGACTGGACTCGAACCAGCGACCTCCGGGTTATGAGCCCGACGAGCTACCAACTGCTCTACCCCGCAATATATTTTTAATATTTAAATTTCTAAAGAACATTATTGCTTTTCCGCAATCAGGGTGCAAAGATAATACATTATTTTAAGAATGCAAAGCTTTTCATAAAATCATAAAAATTATCTGAACACAGATAACAACTAAAACCATTGCAATAGGATAGATTGTTGCATAGGCAATTCCAGGCGAATTGGTCTTTGTCGCTGAGCTTGCTGCAGCAAGTCCAGGAGTACTTGTCATTCCTCCGGTTATGCCACCAAGAAGTTGTAACACATCTATTTTTAGAAAGTATTTTGCAACAATAACACTAAGAACCATTGGAATAAGCGTAATAAATACTCCTGAAATAAACATAATAAACCCATCTTTTTGTAATGTTGAAACTATGTTAGATCCAGCTTCGGCACCAACAGATGCTAAAAATAATATTAAACCTATTTGTCGCAATATTTGATTTGCTGAGGTTGTCAACGAAAAAACCATAGGTCCTATTTTTCGAATTCTACTTAAAATAATAGCAACAGCCATTACGCCGCCGGTAAGTCCAAGTGATATCTCGAATGTTCCTATCTTTAAGTTTAATTTCCCTAATAAAACTCCCAATACAATGCCAATAGCTACAGGCAAATAATTTGATTCAAAAACCTTATTAGCATCATCTCCTAAATATTCGGTTACTTTCTTGATATCATCTTTTGTACCTGCTATTTTTATTTTGTCGCCAAAGTGCAGCTTTATGTTTGAAGTAGCACTAAAATCAACTCCACTACGACGTATCCGTGTAATAATTACATTATATTTACTCTGAATATGTAATTCGTTAATTGTTTTACTAAGCACTTTCTTATTTGTCACAATAATAAATCTAACATCATAATTTTGATTTAATGCTATTCCAAATTCTGTAGGTTTACCAATTAACTCCTGAACCTTTAAAAGTGCAGCATCTGTTCCTACTGCTTTTATAATACTTCCACTATATAAAATTGTATGTGGGTTAGGAGTAAAAGCGGATCCATTTTGTAAAATCCTGGAAATATTGGCATCTGTTGTTTGCCTAAAACTTAATTCACTAATTGTCTTACCTATTATTTCTCCTTTTTCAACTATAAAGTTTCTGTTTATTATTCTGGGATATTTTGTGTCTAATTCCTGATTAAAGTCCTTTTCTGCTTTTGAAACATCCATTTTAAATATTCGTGGAAGAAGCTTCACAAACAATACAACTCCAATTACACCAAAAGGATAAGCAATACCATAACCAATGGCAGCTTCCTTTAACTCAGACAATTCTGAAAGAGCCGCTAACCCAGGTGTGCTTGTCAATGCTCCCGTAAAGAGACCTCCTGCAAGTTCTTTCCCAAAATCAAAAATCAATGCAAAAACAACTGTTAATGTTGCTCCTGAAAAAACAATTACTGCTGTTAGTGATAATAGTTTTTTTCCGTCTCGTTTAAATGTCTCAAAAAATGATGGTCCGGCTTGGAAACCAATAGTGAATATAAATAGTACTAATCCTATTTGCTTAAAGTCTTTAGGGATTTCTAAACCATAATAACCAAAAACCATTGAAATAAAAAGAATAGCAGATACATCTAAACCAATCCCCTTAATCT
>Ga0075120_10001386_pt1 | contig 18872 bp, 3 predicted proteins | sample AntAceMetag02UKL_FD_69792 | JGI IMG/M metagenome (GOLD analysis project Ga0075120, IMG submission 69792) | Saline lake microbial communities from Ace Lake, Antarctica - Antarctic Ace Lake Metagenome 02UKL | ecosystem: Environmental > Aquatic > Non-marine Saline and Alkaline > Saline | place... | reverse complement strand
AATTGCGGGTATCTTTTTCACCTGTACCATTCAGGAGATGACGTCCATTTCTATACAAGCAGTGAATCCGAGAAGAATTCCAAGATGGCTGCTGGATTCTCCTATGAGGGGATTGTTGGGTTTCTCTATGCCTCAGCCGGGGAGGGTCTGTTCCCTCTGGCGCACGCAGAACATGTGGCCAACACCGACCATTTTTATACGATCAGTAAGTTCGAATTTGACAACGCCATAGACCTATCTGGATGGGGATTTGAGGACCGAGGCTTTGTTGGTTATGTTTCCTCATCCGGCCTGGAAGATCCCACTGCCCATTCAAGACCCCAGGCAAATTTCGGAGGTGTTGATCTCGGCAGCGGCGCTTTTAGGGGTGTCAACAGCTTAGATCTGGCCATGAAAGGCCGTGGGCCCACTCTAAGTTTTAGACACTACTACAATTCCCTGAATTTTAATCGATACCCCATGGGACAGGGGTGGAGTCACAACCTCTGCTCTTACATAATCGAGAGCATATCCGGCACAGATCCGAAGGTGTTTGTCATTTGGGGCAATGGTACGATTTCTGAGTTTACCCAATCGGGACCTGGTCCCAGCGACTATGTGGACGAAACAGGTCATCACTATCAACTGTCTCTTGTGGATGACGGGATAAATTTCGGTTATGACCTGTTAAGAAAGGACCAGAGGGTATATAAGTTCAGACGGTTTGATGTGTATCCCTACGGAAAAGACAGAATTGTTTTGCTTTCTGTGGAGAATTGGAAGGGGAACACGCATACCTTCAATTACGATAATGTCACTGAGGTGTCGGATCAATTAGGCCGTATGCTAAGACTCAGCTACTATTATCCGGAGGGCCTCCTCCAAAAGGTAGAAGAGGTTATCGGGGGTGTGGTTATGAGGTGGGTTTCATTTATCTATAACGATAAGGGCCTGCTCGCCTACTTCACCGACGCGGCAGGGAAACAGACAGAGTACGCCTACTATGATGAAGAGGGGAGTCCTCGTCATAATCTGCTCAGGACTATTATATATCCGAATGGGAACACCGTAGATGTTGAATATGACGAGAATAACAAGAAGGCAACTTCCATCAAGCTGGGGGATGATCCTGCCGTGCAGATTGCCTATCCAAGCCCCGGCACGACAACCGTGACCGATCCGTTTGGAAATATGTCCAACTATATACACGAGCATTTCCGCTTGATCAGAGAGGAAGGTCCAGACCTCAATCCTTCGCTTTTTGAATACAACGATGCCGTGAACCCCAGCAAACCCACGCGAACGGTGGATAGAAAGGGAAATTCCACCTGGTTTTCGTACGACGGTATGGGGAATATTACCCGAATTACCAATGTTGAGGGGAGAATAGCCCTGTATAATTACAACAGCAAGAACAAGCTTACGAGCCATACCGAGTTCCATGTCGAAGCGGCACCGATTACACCCACTGTGTACACCTATGATACCGATGGCAACCGCCTCAGGAGCGTTGAGAACCCGGAACATGAGATTAAGGGGTTTAATTATGATGCGAACTATCAACTCAGTTCTATGGAAGATGGAAGGGGCTTTTTCACCCATTATGCTTATGATGCCTATGGGAATCTCAGCAGTGTTACAGATGCAGAAGACAACATCACAGAATTTACAAATGACTACGCAGGCCGCACCACCTATGTGAGGGACGGCAGAGAAAAAGAGGCCTGGTATACCCACGACAATCTGGATCACCTCTCAGGTGTAAAAAACCATATTTTGCAGGAAACAACAATGAGTTATAATGATAATGGACTTTTGGAAAGTGTCAACTGGACAAATGAGGGAACAACCGCCACGACAGTGTATGCCTATGATACCGAAGACCGTTTGCAATCGGTAACCAATGCCCTTGGCCGGGCTGCTATTTACACGTATGATGTTTTTGGGATGATCGAGACAAGGAACGACTATAAGAATGACATAACAAACTATGGGTATGATGAAAACCACAGACTTAAAGAGGTCAGCTATCCCGGAGGTATCAAAACCACCGTCAATCGAGATATGAATGGGCGTATTACCTCGGTCTCATCGCCTCAAGGCAACAGTCTCTTTGAGTATAACGATCTGAACTTACTCAAAAAACACACAGATCCCCACGGGAACATACTTGAGTACGAATATAATGATGCTGGCCGTTTATCCGCGATGATCTATCCCGGCTCGAAACGTGTGACCTATCTATATGATGAAGCGGGCAGGCTCAAACAGGTAAACGACTGGGTGGGCGGAGCGACAACCTATCTGTATGATGAGGCGGGAAACCCGAAAGAAACCCATCGACCGAACGGCACAAAGGCGGTCTATACCTATGACCGGGCTTCCCGGCTGACCGGTCTTATGGAGCAGAAACCGGATTTGACCGCTATTTGTTCTTATGCATACGCGCTTGACGGGGTTGGAAATCATGAGACCGTAACGGTAAATGCGGCGCCTTTGTCAACGCCGCCCTTGGTGACAGATGTCAACTACACCTATGACAGGAAGGTTAATCGCTTGCTCGCGGCAGGTTCCAGCGCATATACATATGACCATAATGGGAACAGGATTGGCAGAACGGGTGCGTCAGGTTCTACTGAGTATGAATGGGATAATGAAAACATGTTAAAAAAGGCCGGATCCGTTGAGTATTATTACGATGGGCTGGGCAACCGGATCACAAGAGTTGATGGTGTTGCAACCACGAAATATGTCCTGGATATGAGTGGAAAAATGACCCGTGTGCTGGCAGAAACCGATGCCGGTGGAGCAATCATCGCCTATTACGTATACGGCTTAGGGCTTATCAGCCGGATTACGTCTGAGCCCAATGTGACGCGCCGTTTTTACCATTATAATTACCGGGGCGATACCGTAGCATTGACCGATGAAGATGGGAACATGGCGGATAAATACGCATATGACGGATTTGGAAAATTGATTGACTCAGAGGGTGATACGCCCAACCCATTCAAATTCATAGGCCGTTACGGCGTGATGGACGAGGGAGATGATCTTTATTTCATGCGTGCGCGCTTTTACGATGCTGAAGTCGGGAGGTTTTTAAGTGAAGACCCATTAGGGTTCGGAGCTGGGGATTGGAATTTGTATGCGTATGTGTCAGGGAACCCGATTCTATTATCCGATCCTAAAGGCACTAACAGGGAGGATACGGAGAAAAGAGCGCGTGCGATAAGCGCCCTGAAGGAATGGCAAGTCACAACAGAGCAACTATATTACGAAGAGCAGGCATATATAACAGAATTGCAGTTGGATTTCATAGAAGATGCTATGACGAATACTCCCTATCTTGGTACAGGGGTTAAAATCGGGTTAGGCATTACGTCAGCTTTTGATGGTGAAGCAAAGAAATCTACATTTTATTTTATTTCTGCAGGAATTTCACTGAGCGGCAATGTGGCAGATTATTTATCATCATCATTAGTTGAAGAGGCAGCATCTACTCTTGTATTTGATATAGGGGGCGCAGCGATGGATTGGTTGCTATTCAAGTGACATGTCTATCTCTGCTACTCAGGTTCGGCGGTTTTCGATCAAGGTTTCTATCTAAGTTTAATAGGTTAGAGGTTTCGCGGCAAGTTTTTGTATTTTTCCTGAAACAACGGGGGAAAGATCATTTGCGAGGTACAGACGTATGAAAAAATGGTATGATTTTTTATTGTTGCCGGGCATTTTCCTTTACCTGTTTATTCCCGTTATGGTCTTTGCCGGAACCGTGCGCTATACATACAACGACCTAAACCGGCTCATTAGAGTGGAATATGTCGGTGTGGTGGCTGTGGAATATGAATATGATGTGGCAGGGAACAGAATCTTGCAAGCTGCTGATTCGGACGCTGATCTACTGCGTGATAGCCTTGAAAATACCATGTGTACTGATCCCAATGACGCTGATACAGATGATGATGGTATCCCTGATGGGCTTGAAGACAAAAATAAGAACGGTGCGTTTGACCCTGGTGAAACCCATCCCTGCAACGTTGATACAGACGGCGATGGCATACAGGATGGCACGGAGCTGGGTTACACTTTGGCCGATATTGGACCGGACACCGATCCGAATGTGTTCCAACCGGACCTGGATCCTGAAACCGAAACCGATCCCTTAGATTCTGATAGTGATGGAGATGGAATTATGGACGGTGTGGAAGATCCAAATCATAACGGAAAGGTTGATCCCGGCGAGACAAATCCAGGGGTTTATGATCCCAATGCAGATATTTCTGTTGAAAAGTCAGTGGACAACTTCAGGCCATATATAGGGGATCATGTTGTTTTTACTATTACCGTTACCAATAACGGTCCGGATAATGCTACAGCCATCCAGGTCACTGACCAGTTACCTGGTGACAGATTATATTATGTAGACGATGACTCAGGCGGATTTTATGATCCCGCTACAGGCATATGGAGCATAGGCGGGTTTTTGAACGGGGAGACTATTGTACTTAAGATTACCGTGGGCGTTGATTTCGCAGGTCAAATCACAAACATCGCAACAAGGACGGATTCAAATCCAATGGACGTAAGCCCTGCAAATGACTGGGATGACGCATCTTTGATTGTGCGTGGACCTATGCCCTGGCTACAGCTGCTACTGCTCGATGACTAATTGGCTACGAGAAGGACACTGCTACAAAGAAATGTTCAAACCCCCAGAATTCAAGCCCTGCGAATAATGAAAATGATGCCATTGAAACAAACACTCTCTTTTCAACCGTCAATGCCATGACGATTGAAAAGGGGACACTTATCGTCGAGGGGTTGTCCTTGAGTGATGACTGAGGCCTGACCTCATTCTCAAGATCCCCCATTACACAGGAGGATGTAATGAACCTGAAATGCCTTCTTCAAATCTGAATTGCGAAGGCGGGTAAAGATAAGGGCTGTAAAGAGGCTCCTCGCTCTCTGCTATTCCTCAGCAATTCTGGAAATTATACCGTGGATTCCACAACCGCGCTCTCCGCCTTGTCCTGAAAATTATCGCCCATGGTTCACAGCCTTATGACTGAAGGAGCTACACCATTACGGATACCCAATAACCCTGGCCACCGATCACGGTCAACTGACCAACGGAAAATGTTCAGTAACCAAAAAGGAGTAACCAGAAAATAGCAGCCAGCGACCAATGACCAGTGACTAATGACTATGGAAATGAACAACATCAGAAAAGGGCAAATAAGTTCAGAAGGTAAAGATGTCTTCCATTATAAAATTAACCTAAAAAATATATGGTGAGGATATGTCTGTTTTGTTTAGAAAAATAGCAGGAACGTTTGTAATAGTAATTTTTTTCTCATTAGTTATGCCTCAAATAGCTAATGCGCTCTGCCCTTATGGTGATGTTATTTCTTTATCAATTGGGGTTTCAAAATATGATCAGGTTTGTAACAATCAGTATCAGCGGTTTAAGTTTCCAGTAACTTCTGGTAGGCAATATAAAGTTACCGTAACACCAACTTCTTCTTCCTATGACACTGACTTATACGTAGGTGCGACAAGCTCAGTTTCAGACACTACTAATTATTTTGCAAGCTCAACTAATGGAAGTGGGAATGTTGATACGGTAACATTCACAGCTAGTTCCAGCACAAGCACTTCAGGTTATGCCTATGCTGCGGTAAAAGCCTACTCATCAGGAACACTTTCTTATTATATCAAGGTTGAAGATGTTACTGTTTCACCGCCCAATACCCCATCAACACCATCATTAACTCAAATAAGTAACGGCATTCGAGTCAGTTGGGGCAGTGTCAGTGGGGCAACCAGCTACAAGGTATACTGGGGGACCAACAGTAGTGTCAGTGAGACATACTACTCAGGCATCTTGACTACGAGTTCTCTGATTTACGATCACACTGGTCTGAGTAATGGGTCAACATATTATTATCGGGTTATGGCCTGCAACAGTGCTGGCTGTAGTGGACTATCAGGAATCAGATCAAAAACGTATGCAGTGGTACCAGGTACCCCATCAACACCATCATTAACTCAAATAAGTAACGGCATCCGGATCAGTTGGGGCAGCGTCAGTGGGGCAACCAGCTACAAGATATACTGGGGGACCAACAGCAGTGTCAGTGAGACATACTACTCGGGCATCTTGACTACAAGTTCTCTGGTTTATGATCACACTGGTCTGAGTAATGGGTCCACCTATTATTATCGGGTGATGGCCTGCAACAGTGCCGGCTGCAGTGGTCTATCAGGTATCAATTCAAAGACCTATGCAGTAACACCTGGCACCCCATCAACACCGTCATTAACGCAAATAAGTAACGGTATTCGAGTCAGCTGGGGCACCGTGAGTGGAGCAACCAGCTATAAGATATACTGGGGGACCAATAATACTGTCAGTGAGACATACTACTGTGGCATCTTGACTACAAGCTCTCTGGTTTACGATCACACAAATCTCGACAGCGGCCAAATATATTATTACCGGGTAATGGCCTGCAATAGTTTCGGATGTAGTGGTTTGTCTGAGATCCAGTCAGCATCAGCCCCAAAAGCCGATCTGACTATATCGATGCAGACATTGCCCAGTGATCTGAATTTGCGCAATGCACAACGGGAAACAACCTATCCCATAACCTGCACAATAAGTCATACGGGTGGGCTTTTAAGACCCACATCGGATTTTGTCAGGGTTTATGTTTATATGAATCAGGATACTGATCCAATGACAGTCACTCCGGAGCATCTTGTTCTTGGAGATACGGGTTCTACTATGGACGTTCCGGTGACTAACCTGGACGATAGTTCGGAAACAATCTCAGGATTTAACATCCCTGTTCCAGCAGATATAGAAGGCCCCCACTTCATTCACCTGAAAGTAGATGGGCCTGAATATTGGAATGAGTCAAATGAGAGCAATAATTGGGCCACATCCTCTGATACTGTCGCAGTCTGGCGTGATGAGGTTCCTACGACTGCCAGTGACAATGGTATCCTTGCCAGGACTTGGGATAATCCTGATATCTACTGGATTAGTAAGTACGGTAAAAAATGGCCTCTTACCGGTATCGAATTAGATCCGAACAATTCCAACCCGGGGTATATCATGGAGCAATTGGGTTATACAGATCCCGAGGTCCATTGGTATCGCTCAGGGGCTTTGGATGGAGTGGGGTTGGCACGGGAGATTTTGAAGGACAATGACAACTTCGTGTATCGTAAACAAGGCAGTAGTCCTGAAGAATCCACCGTTTACATAGTTAGAAATGGTGTGTCTGACTGGTTTTTGAATTGGGATGCATTCATCAATTCCGAGTTTGGGACAGAAGATGTCTACTGGGCAAAGGAATCGGGTTTTGCGTGGATACAGTTATACTATCCCCCGGGGCAGATGATTGGTTTGCAACCGAGGATCAGGGTTGCGCCTATCAAGCTGATTTTTGATTAATCCGAAACGAGATGGGCTTAGTTTCTACAGAATTGGAGAGTTTATAATGGCTTCACCCATAAAATTGAGATATGATAAATTTCTATTCAGATTAATCCCTTTCTTAATCGTTATCTATGTTCTGATGCTTTCTACTTATGCGGTCGCAGAATCATGCGAGGGTAATTTTGAATACCAAGAAGAGTTGGGTAAATTGGCTTTAAGAGGAAATTATACTTACATGTCATTCGGCTATTTATGCCAATATAGCCAATCAACTCTTAATAGCTATCCTCATCTTCCTGCGTTTCATGCTGGGGTAGACTTTCCCGCAACTGCTGGAAAGGCGGTCTATCCTGCGATTGCAGGTATCCTAAAAAAAAGCTCTACGCCCAATTCGGTCTTACTGGTGCCTGATGGAAAGATAGACGGGAAATCCATAAAGCTATTTTATACGCACATTGATCCGATCACCACAAAATATGGGTATGTAACACCAGAAGAGCAGATAGCTACGATTCAAAACATGTCAGGATCTCATTTACATGTAGAAGTCAGAACTGATTATAGTGGGGACTATCTTTTAGGAAAAAGTAGTTGTTCTGATGGAAACTGTGACACCAAAACTGAGGTGTCTTCTCTGACGGTGGATCCTGGTAAGATAGTTCTATTAGGCGGTGACAATAGCCCAAATTGGTATTTCACTGATGACTTCGAAAGATGGTTTACGGGAGGCGTGAATAGTAGCGAAATCAATTCAAATGGTTGGATAGTGTTGAACCCAGAAAACGACCCCAAACTAATCAGTCCTTACCTATCCATCGAAACTCATCCTACAGATCCAAACGAAACAGTAGATCTGATTCAAATATTCGGCCGCAACAATAGCCAAAACAACATCGGTGAAATTTTCATCAAGACAGATATCAATGGCAACTATGTTCCCGAAAATTCATTGACTTTTACATTTCCAAATGCCAACAGATGGCACCTCATTCAAATAAACGTCCATGATATCCCCGGTTGGGATGAAGCCAATTTCATCCACGGGATTCGAATAGACCCGATCCGTGCTGTAAGCGCTACGGAAGAAGAGGTTATTTACATTGATTACATTCGGTTAAGAAAAAAGAAAGCATCCACCAATGTTGCCGATAAGGACGTACGTTGGCATCCAGATGGCGCTTTTTTGAAATCTGCATCCAGCAGTAGTGTCTATTTGATTGAGGGCGGGAAGAAGCGCCCGATACCGGATGGGGCTGCTTTTGAAGCATACAACTATGACTGGACAAACATAATCACTGTCAGAGATGCGGAGCTTGCCTGCTACCCTGATGGTGCGCCCATACCCCCTCCCATGTCGATTGACAGAGTAATCAAACGAGTCGGAGTTGATGAGAATGGAAAGCCGCTGTACCCAAAAGTATATTTTGTAACTGGAAATGATGAAGTTAGGAGACATATTGCCAATGAAACAGTCGCCGGGGAATTGGGGATTAATTTGCTTTCTGATGTCCAAGAAATGAGTGAGACTGAACTGGCTTTATATGATGAAGGGCCTGAAATCACATCGATCTACCCGGAAGGGACACTCATAAAAGCGATGAATCTGCCCGGGTATTATATCATCAGCAATGGTGAAGCCAGACAGTTTTCAAGCCTTTTCGAGTTCGAAAAGCTTGGTTATTCCACCTCAGATGATGATGAAGACGGTTTGTGCGATTCTCTCATTGAGACCAAAAACCTGCCCCAGAGTATATCGGCCCATCCGGTGGATGCTTCCAGCATTTATCAATGTGGCGGAGAAGGAGGGTGTATTCCCGTTATCAACTGGCCGATAGGCGGCGAGATTTTCACTGGAGGTACGGCGCGTGAGACCAATTATACCATACTATGCCCGGATCAAGTCTCAAATGTCGTCTTTTCATGTACTACTGACGGATATGTGACTCAGCAGATCATCAACCAGGATGCCCCTAAAAATTCTGTTCAAACCTGGCACATTCCGGATGTGACAACAGAAAAGGCATCAGTAAAAATTACCGCATATGACTTGAATGGCCGGCCTTTTTCCGCAAGTCCCGAGCGCTACATCACCATTGAATCAAACGCTGTGCCTGGCCAGGATTATTTTGATATTTATAATGATGGCGGCATTGACCTTGAGGTTTCTTCGGTCACCCTTGAAAAGGGTTCAGCCTGGGCAATTCTCAACAGCAACAATCCTCTGCCTCCAGTCGCACCACCCCTGATCATTGGCGCCAACAGCAGTTTGCGAATACCGGCAGAGGTCAATAAAGCCGGACTTTCATCTGGATTATATACCGACACGATCCATATCGTGTCCAATGATGCGAACCACCCTGAAGCCACAGTTGAGATTGAATTAAATGTCAAGGCTGAAAACAGTGCTCCCGACGCTCCCATAGACTTAACTGCCATACCCGAAAACTGGTCAGGAGCGAACACACTGTCGATTCGATGGACTGATCCCGAGGACCCCTCAGGCATTATGGGTGGATACTACAAGATTGGTTCCGTACCCAATTACAGCACGGATGGCGTCTATTTTGACATTGGTGAAAAGCCGCTGCAGATACCCATGTTGTCAGATGGCATTTATGATGTATATGTCTGGCTCAATGATGGGGCCGACAATATCGACCATAACAACCATGCAATGGTCAGAGGCCTTAGAGATACAACGCCTCCACAAATCATTCAGCTATCCCCATCGGAAAACACCTCTCACGTACCCATCCATACTTCCATTTCCTGCTCCCTGAACGATGAATTCTCAGGTGTTGATCCAGGCAGCCTCACGATGATTGTGAATGGCACAACTGTCTCCCCCCAAGAGATTTCAGTGAATGGCAAGAATGTGTGGGTGCAGTATCAGCCGGATACCAACTTCAATTTTAATCAAACGGTCACCGTTTATTTGAAAATAAGCGATGGCTCGGATCCAATCAATTACATTGAAAAAGAATACACCTTCAACACATTCAGCTCCGATGACGATGCGGATGGTGATGGTCTGACCAATGGGGATGAATACAACCACGGCACCGACCCTCTGAATTCCGACAGTGATTTTGATGGCATGCCCGATGGGTGGGAGGTGGAAAATGGCCTAAATCCCAATTCATCGGATGGTGTGGATGGTGCCGAGGGGGATATCGACGGAGACGGGCTGAGCAATATTCAAGAGTATTTGGTTGGGTTATACTACTCGGCCGAATCTGCCATCATTTTGGATGCGCCAACAGGCTCGGTGCAGGTCAACAGTTTCACCATACACATTGGTGGAAACGGCGTTGTGGCTTATAAGTATCGCCTTAACGCCGGTTCATGGCAGGCCGAGGCACCTGTCACCACCGCCATCGAGTTGTCTGATCTGGCCGATGGCCCACACCAACTTTATGTCATTGGAAAAGACCAAAATGGGTACTGGCAGAGTCAAAACTCCCCCACCACTGCTGTATGGACCGTAGACACTAACGCTGAAAGATATTCGTTATCCAACAGTTACATCTATTTGTCAGGGACCGATGGATATATTGATCATTTGCAGGTTGACCCCACTGGAAGCGGCAATTACGGACAGAACATTATCCATGCGAATGGCAAGGTAGACTGGGAAATTGACGGTGGTACTTTTTCAAATCCCAATACTACGGTTCAGGATCAAGAGGCGGACAGGCTTATCCTTAACAACCAGGCTGGGGCGTTGTGGGATATCGGTTTGAATGGGAATCAGTTTTCCAGTTCTCTCAACCTTGTCTACACGCCCGGTCATGTTGAATTGCATCTTGATATGCCGTATGAGGATTCAGGGTATTTTGATTATGCACAGCGGTACCATTGGGAACTGGGGAATAATCATGACGCATCTGAAATTCCTTTCAAGACCTTCTACAGCCAGACTGGCAACTCCCGAACTATCGAGTACTTTATGCGAAATGACGATGACGGTCATTATATGAAATTCCGCACAAACTCCCTTGATGACACCCAACATGAACCAACATCTGGTAGTAACCGGCTGATCGCCATAGGTACAGGAAGCTTTGACATCGACTTCGAAAACCTGCCTTCTCATGAAATATGGATGGAAAAGACAGGTAACATGCTGACCCTATGTTCAGGTCAAGACACAAATGAACAGACGATCAACTTTGATTTTAAGGTAACCCAAGTCGATGAATTTGAGGGTATTGACGTCAATGAAAACGGCGACAAGATGCCGTATTTTTACACCTCAGCTAATGAAACCATAACGAACGTATATGGAGGGACATATACATTTGATGAACTTCTGAATCGCTTTTACCGTCAATCCGCATTTTATTACACGGATGTGGGGCTCAATATCTGGTGGAACTGGGCATCGCAGTACACAGGGTTTGTGAACAACTGGTATCGAAATAAACTAAAGGCTAACTTGGCGACCTGGGAGCAGGGCGATGATGGTTACGGACACAACGGCTATATGTGGAGCTGGCCCGGAAACAGGGAATGGCCTATGGGCGATCTCTATTTGACATACGATTTTCGGTTTCTAAATACGAATGCTCTGTTTATTCAGGCTGTATGGAATTACTACGCATGGACCGGCGATGGCGCCTTTCTGAGTGGGCAGCTTCAGCGTCTGAGAGATGCAATGGCATATCAGTTAGACTGGCTCGGCGGCAACAGCGAGTACCTGATTAATGGTCATAATACCTATGATACGGATCACGGAGGCATACACAATGAAGACGTGGGGACCAATTATTGGGATATTATGCCTTTTGGCGGAAAGGATGCTTATTGCTCTATAGATTTCTATAAATCGCTGAATTCTATGGCACAGATAGAATACGCAGTAGGCAACATGGCCGAGGGTGATTCCTATGTTGCACTGGCCGACCAGGCAGAAACTGCTTACAACGATACCTTCTGGTCTGTAACGACCAACCGATATGTTGGGGCCATTGACCGACTGGCGGATGTCCATGACTTCGGTTTTACCTTTGTCAACATCGAAGCTGTGGCTGCCGGTATTGCCGATTCAGGTAAAGTGAACCAGATTTTCAGTTGGTTGGATTCTGGAGATATATACAGTAAGTGGAAATTTGCACCACGGACCAATACAGCCAGCACAAAGGATCTGTGGCGGATTCTCAACAATAATACTTATGAATGGGGAGCCCAATTGCAGGATGGCGGAGCCAATCTTTATGTATCAGGCTATGATGTAATTGCGCGGGCAAAGAATGTCGGTGCCGACGATGCCTATGGCAGGCTCAAAGCGATTCTCAGCAGATACAGCGAACCAGATAAGCTGACTGGCGGGTCTCCCACCATATTTGATGAGACGATTCAGGGAGGAACGGTTAAGTCTGGATCCCTGGGTCTAATGAGCCACGAATTTCCGGAATCGGGTGTGGCCGGCTCGGCATTTCTATATGCTTTCATTGGTCTGGAGCCTAAATGGGACGGGTTACACATTGAACCTAAGCTCCCTGCAGGTCAAAATTATATCGGTGCCAAGAATATTAACTACCACGGAATGAACCTCAATTTTCACATCACAGCCAATACCATCCGGATTGAGTGCACCAAAAACGAGAATATTGGAGACAGCTTTTATGTGATCAACGGCCAGCGGAAACAATTCCCAACAGGAACATTCGTGAGAGATGAGAACTATGGTGATGATACTGAAGGCCCATCCCTATCCATCACCAGCCACAGTAATAATGACACTGTTTACACAGCCACCATTACGCTTGAGGGGACGGCCAGTGATGGGGGAAACGGCGACAACGGCATCCAGCAGGTGACTATCAATGGCGTAAGGGCCAGTAATGATACAGCAGCCGGGAGCGGCACGGCAACCTGGGGCAAGGATATATCATTAGATTCTGGCGATAATGAGATCATTGTTATTGCCTATGACGACAGCCCCGCCAACAATCCCACATCGAGTACAATGAACGTGACCTATACTCCTCCTGCAGTCGCTGAAATAGCTCTAAGCCTTACATCACTCTCCAATACCTGCTACCAGCACCAGAATGCCCCTGATCAGACATTTGAGGTGTGGAACTCAGGTGAAGGCACCCTGAACTATTCTGTCAGCACGGATGCGCCCTGGGTTTCCTGTGTTCCCTTAAACGGAGCCTCTACCGGGGAGCATGACTCGATCACGGTCATATACACAACCTCGGGCCTCGTCCCAGGGCAACATTTCGCCACCATCACAATCACCGATCCGGGGGCGAGCAATTCCCCCCAGACAATCGCAGTGACCCTGACCGTTGCTTCGGGAGTGCCGGGAGCTCCTATCCCTGATACGGGCCAAACCTCGAACTATACCGGCACATTCGGAGAAGATTCAGACTACCTCATCAACGCACCCTCTTACACCAAGCTGGATGTCAATGGTAACGAACTGCCGGATTCAGCTATAGAATGGGTCATGGTGCGGGACAATGTGACAGGGCTGATCTGGGAGGTAAAGCAGAACAAGGATGACGTAGCCAACTACGATGATCCCCATGATGCGGACAACGAGTACACCTGGTATGACAGCAATCCCGCAACCAACGGGGCGAGTGCCGGAACACCGGGGGATGGCACGGACACGGAGGATTTTATTGCTGATCTGAATACGGCCAATTTCGGGGGCCATTCTGACTGGCGGATTCCCACCATCAAGGAGTTGGAATCCATTTTAAACTTGGAGTTCTCGATCCCTGCCATAGACAGGGACTACTTTCCAAATACGATGTCTGAAAATCATTGGTCATCCACTCCCTACGAAAACTCAACGACCCATGCCTGGTATATCTCTTTTTACTACGGCCTCGACAGCACCCGCAATATGACTTATGGGCATTATGTCCGTGCGGTTCGGGGTGAAGTGAGAAACACAGTATTTATTGATAACAGCGACGGCACGGTCACGGATACGAGTACCGGTCTCATGTGGCAGCAATCCATAGCCGGCCCAATGAACTGGGAGGCCGCGATTTCCCACTGTGAAGGCGATTCATTGGAAGGATATGAAGACTGGCGCCTTCCGACCAGCAGGGAACTCCGCTCCATTGTGGATTATTCAATAAGTAACCCTGCTATAGACCCCAATCCTTTTCCAGACACACTGCCGAACCAATACTGGTCGTCAACTACGCGGGTCAGCAATGATGCTTATGCCTGGAACATCGATTGGCTTAAGGGTAATGGTCCCAGCAACGAGAAGTCAAACAATTATTATGTACGCGCCGTTCGCGGCGGCCAAAATGAAATGCCGGGCCATCTGTTCATTCAAAGTCCGTCTCAGGCCTCAAAGTGGGAAATCGGCAGCTCAATGCCCATAAGATGGGATACGCAAGAAATCCTTGGAAATGTGGAAATATTGATCTCTCGCCAGGGTGGCAAAGATGGCACGTTTGAACCCATCGAAGAGACGACCGAAAACGATGGTTTATACGATTGGACCGTAACGGGTTCTCAGACTGTGAACTGCATGATCAAGATAGCGCCTATCAATGAACCGGGCAAAGGAACCGTACAAGAAATTTTCACCATTTCCTTAACCACACGGCCAACTGCCACCATTTCCGGTGTCCCACAGAATCCAGCTAATACAACGAGTGCGACGCTTACCATAGGCGGAGAGGGAGTCACCCATTACAAATACAGCCTTAACCAGGGGGCCTACAGCGATCAAATACCTATAGCAACGGCCATTGAGTTGACAGGACTTGAGGATGGAGGCTATACGGTCAATGTGTTTGGAATAGATGCCCTTGGAAACTGGCAGAGCGACGCCACAACCGCTTCCTGGACTGTCGATACCACAGCTCCGACAGTCACGATATCGGGCCATCCGCCGTCACCTACCAACTCAGACGCAGCAAGCCTAACCATCGGTGGGGAAGGCGTAACGCATTATAAATCTAAATTAGACGACGAAGCCTATGGGAACGAGATAACTGTAGCAACCCCAATCAACTTGACCGAGCTGAGTGACGGAAGTCATACGGTCTCCGTCATAGGCCGGGATGAAGCGGGCAATTGGCAGGCAGAGGCAAGCGCTACCACAACAACCTGGATTGTAGATACAACGACACCAATGGTCACTGGCCTCTCGGATGATCCCACGCCCACCCAGAACAAAACATGGACATGGGGTGCAAATGAGGCCGCCTCGTTCAGATATGCCATTGACCAGATCGAAACTTGGACCCCAACGGGTGGGTTTGACGCTACAACGAACGCGACAAAAGCAGATGGGAATGGGGCATGGTATCTTCACGTTCAGGCAAAAGATACAGCAGGGAATGAGAGTGCGGTAACAACGGTTTCAGCAATTCTCGACAATACGGCCCCTGCAGCCACCATTTCAGGGACATATACCAGCCCCAGCAATCAGACGGGCGCGGCCGTAACGGTCAATGGAGTGGGGGTTACGCATTACAAATATAAGCTGGACAGCAGTGCCTATAGCAGCGAGACAGTGGTAGCAACCCCGATCAACCTGACCGGACTGAGTGACGGAAGTCATACGGTCTCTGTCATCGGCCGGGATGAAGCGGGCAATTGGCAGGCAGAGGCAAGCGCCACTACCGCTACCTGGACAGTGGACACAGTCGTCCCCACCGTTACTGGGGTCTCTGATGACCCCACTCCGACCCAGAGTAAAACCTGGAACTGGGATGCAAATGAAGCGGCCACGTTCAGATATGCCGTTGATCAGAATGAAACATGGACCCCGGCGGGTGGATTTGATGCAACATCGAGTGCGACAAAACCAGACGGGGATGGAACATGGTACCTCCATGTTCAGGCAAAGGATACCGCAGGAAATGAAGGTACGGTAACAACGGTTTCAGCAATTCTCGACAATACGGCCCCGGCAGCCACCATTTCAGGGACACCTACCAGCCCCACCAACCAGACAGGCGCGACCCTAACGGTTAATGGCGAGGGGATTACGCATTACAAATATAAGCTGGACAGCGGCGCCTATAGCAGCGAGACAGCGGTAGCAACCCCGATCAGTCTGAGCGGATTAAGCGACGGGAGTCACACGGTTTCTGTCATCGGACGAGATGAAGTGGGCAACTGGCAGGCAGAGACCAGCGCTGCAACCGCTACCTGGACGGTGGACACAGTCGTCCCTAACGTTACTGGGCTCTCTGATGACCCCACGCCGACCCAGAGCAAAACCTGGAACTGGGATGCAAATGAAATGGCCACATTCCGATATGCCGTTGATCAGAATGAGACATGGACACCTTTGGGTGAGTTTGGTGCCACAGCGACCGCCACAAAATCAGATGGGGACGGAACCTGGTATCTCCACGTCCAGGCAAAAGATGCCGCAGGGAATGAAGGCGCGGTAACAACATTTTCAGCAATTCTCGATAATACGGCCCCTGCGGCCACCATTTCAGGGACACCTACCAGCCCCACCACCCAGACGGACGCCGCCCTAACGGTCAATGGAGTGGGGGTTACGCATTACAAATATAAGCTGGACAGCGGTGCCTATAGCGGCGAGACAGCGGTAGCCAGTCCGATCAACCTGACCGGACTGAGTGACGGAAGTCATACGGTTTCCGTCATCGGCCGGGATGAAGCGGGCAACTGGCAGGCAGAGACCAGCGCTACAACCGCTACCTGGACGGTGGACACAGTCGTCCCTAACGTTACTGGGCTCTCTGATGACCCCACGCCGACCCAGAGTAAAACCTGGAACTGGGATGCAAATGAGGCTGCCACGTTTAGACATGCCGTTGACCAGAGTGAAACTTGGACACCGACGGGTGGGTTTGACGCTAAAGCGACCGCAACAAAACCAGATGGGGACGGAATATGGTATCTTCATGCCCAGGCAAAAGATGGCGCAGGGAATGAAGGGGATGTGGCGACTGTGTCGGCGGTTCTGGATAATACGGTCCCAACAGTATCCATACAGAGGTCGCCAGACCAGGATACCCATCATGGTGATTATACTCTCACCGTAAGCGTCAGTGACGGCACGGTCGAATACAGTCTCGATACTGGGCCGTGGACATCCTATGCTGATCCGGTAGTGGTCAGTGAGGAAGGGAGTCACAGCTTTGAGGCTAAATCAACTGATGAAGCAGGCAACGCAGGTGAAGCCGCCCCCGTTACCTTCACCATTGAACACCGGGCCGATATCTCCATTGAGAAATCTGCGGACAATACGAAGCCTGATTTAGGTGATCATGTTGTTTTCACCATCTCGGTAACCAACAACGGGCCGAATCCTGCAACAGGGATTCAGGTCACTGACCAGCTACCCGATGGAATATCCTATGTGGTTGATGATTCGGGGGGATTCTACGATTCGGTAACAGGGATATGGAATGTTGGGGATCTTGCAGAGGGAGAATCCGCTACCCTTAAACTCACGGCAAAAATTGAGCACCGGGGGAGTATCACCAACACTGCCGCAAGGACCGCATCAAGCCCACAGGACCCAAATTCTGGGAACGATTCAGATGATGCTATTCTAAAGGCGGGCAGCAAGGCAATGCCTTGGATTTACTATTTACTTTTTGAGTCGCCGTAAAATTTAGATATAATATGCAAAGGTATTTTCGCTGGCCAGATCGCCCGTCAAACAATAACGAGTCTATCGGTCTTTATTCCAGATGAAATCGGGAAGATTTTAGGATTGATTTGCTATTTTTCATTTTGAGCACAGGCTGGAAACCAACATTTGTGTTGCTATTGTTCAATTTCTCTGAATTCAGAGTTTTGCAATCATCCATCTGTTCGATTTTACAGGTAATGTTAGGTAAAATACGCTAATCTTTACAAACTGCGGCCAATATGCAACAGGCTTGGTATCTTGTTATGCAAGCTACCCTTACAGTTTTGTGGCCATTGATTTATTCATTTTGCAAATAACCAATAGAAGCTCAACTTCACACTTAATTTTGATCGAAGGGATACAATGAAAACAAACAGACTTCTTGTAAGTCGATTTATCTTTCTGTTTCTTGTCCTGACACTGATTTTTGTTTTTACATCTGCCTTTGCTGCCACAATTCGTGTCCCTGTTGACTATTCTACTATTCAATCCGAGATTGGTGCGGCGTCTGCCGGGGATACCGTTGTGGCTGATAAGTATGATGAATCCCGAAACAAAAATGAAATGCAAATCAGAGAGGGCAAGGCTATAGTATTACTTTCTGAAAAATTGCATCGAAAAGAGAGTGCCAAACACAAGGGAAACAGGGTAAGGACTTATTTATATATTAGGTCTGAGCGTCAATCAGAATCAGGTCCATCCAAATTAGCTGTTGCTGAGGATAATACACAATCACTTATGATTTCGGAAGCATGTCCATTTCCTCCTGTCCCACCCGGTGTCACTCCCATGTTTGTTGAAAGAACGAATGCTGGGATTACAGACCAAGCT
>Ga0075120_10001382_pt1 | contig 18895 bp, 9 predicted proteins | sample AntAceMetag02UKL_FD_69792 | JGI IMG/M metagenome (GOLD analysis project Ga0075120, IMG submission 69792) | Saline lake microbial communities from Ace Lake, Antarctica - Antarctic Ace Lake Metagenome 02UKL | ecosystem: Environmental > Aquatic > Non-marine Saline and Alkaline > Saline | place... | reverse complement strand
TGCTTTTAATCGAATGGTGAAAGGATTGGTCAGTTCTCAAAATGAATTGGAAAGATCACATCAACAACTTGTCCAGTCGGAAAAACTGGCTGCAATCGGGGAACTTGTTGCCAGCGTGGTGCATGAAATGCGTAATCCGCTTTCTGCTATCAAAATGAACTTAAGACTGCTTGAACGCAAGATCTGTGATGATCCACTGAACGCCGAACATCTGCAGCTTGCATCCGGTGAAGTAAACAGGCTTGAATCCATGCTAAGTGATTTACTTGATTACAGCAAACCTCTTTCACTGGTGATTACAGAAGTAAATCTTTACAATCTTACAAAACAATCGTTTGAATTATTGAACGAAAAAGCAAATGCGAAGAATATCCGCCTTGTTCTTGACGAGTATGATGAATCAATAGTTATGCCGGGTGATGAAGAGCAGTTATTAAGAGCATTGATAAATTTGATCTCCAATGCAATCGAAGCCTCTGAACAAGGGGAGGATGTAAAAACTGGGTTGTATAAAACTGACAATGAACAAATTGTAATTAACGTTATCGACAATGGTTGTGGGATGAATGCTAATGCTTTGGAAAGGATGTACGAAACATTCTACACAACTCGAGAAGAAGGAACCGGTCTTGGAATGAATATCGTGAAGAAAATTGTTGAGGCTCATGATGGATCTATTGATGTTATGAGTACAGAAGGCAGCGGGACAACCGTGCGTCTAAACTTTCCATCTGGAGAATAAAATGGCTACGATCCTGGTCATAGATGATGACAAAGCCTTCCGCCGTACACTCGAGCTGACCTTCACCGATCAGGGACACCGGGTTATAACAGCAAAGAATGCCGGTGAAGGAACTGATAGCTGGAAATCCGTAAAACCGGATATAATCCTGTTGGATCTAATGCTTCCTGACGGCAATGGGATCGATATGCTCAAAAATGCCTCAGCAGAGGGACTTCATGGAGCTGTCATCATGATTACAGGTCATCAGGATCTTGACCTGGCTATCGAAGCAATGCGGAACGGGGCACACGATTACATTCATAAACCATTGAATATAGACGAACTCGAAATAGCGGTTGATCACGCAATAGAACATATCAATGAAAGAAAAAAGTTAGCGCTTGTAGCGGACCTTGCCAGTAATCGTTCGGGAGAGAAACTTGTCGGTAACAGCCGGGCGATGATAGAGATTCATAAGAAAATCGGTCTTGCAAGCCGTGGGAATGCAAACGTTCTGATCACCGGTGAATCGGGAACGGGAAAGGAGCTTGTTGCGAGGGCAATACACCGCTATACTTCTCCAGGCGAACCGTTCATCCCGGTTAACTGTAGCGCATTAGTACCAACATTACTCGAAAGTGAGTTGTTTGGACATGAAAAAGGCGCTTTTACCGGAGCGGACAAAAGCAAACCGGGACGTTTTGAATTAGCAGGCAAAGGTACTCTTTTCCTTGATGAAATAGGTGATCTTGACCTGGCACTTCAAGTAAAACTCCTGCGTGTCATGCAGGAAAGGAATTTTGAGCGAGTCGGGGGCATGAAACAGATCAACTTCGACGCGAGAATAATATCGGCTACTCACCGAAATCTTGAGGTGATGATCCATGATAGGCAATTTCGTGATGATCTCTATTACAGGTTAAAGGTAGTTGAAATCGACATTCCTCCCCTCAGAACCAGGATCGAGGATATTGAAGCGCTGACTGAACATCTCCTCATCCGAATCAATCGGAATTTGCGTAGAAGTGTATCCCAGGTCCCTGAAGATATTATTGAAAAATTGAAGAAATACAATTGGCCCGGAAACGTTCGTGAATTAGAGAACCGTTTGACCGCCGGAGTGATGTCGTCACCCGGTGATACTTTACAGATCGAATTGCCCCAAAAGATAAGAACTGAACCTCAGATAGATCAAAATACGGGATTAGAAGTCTCATGGCACCGTAGCCTTGCCGAGATTGAGAAGGAACATATTGAGATAGTTCTACGGAAATGCTCAAACAGATTGGGCAAAGCTTGTTCCGTTCTTGGCATATCACGACCAACCCTGCGTCGTAAGATGGAAGAATACGGATTGAAGAAAAATTGAACGTTTTGTTCAATTATTAATTGTTCATTTGTTGCTATCCGGACTTCCTGTAATCACACTTACATAACAACCACATCGTAGCACATAGTTAATACACACCTTATGACATTTCCTGATGTTGGCATATTGATTGCCATCTTGTGCATAGTGATCAGTTCATATTCATTGTGTTTTTTGGAGTGCTGAAGCCATGCTTCAGCTTTCATCCTGCAAAGCCACGCTTTGCAATTACGAAAGTGTGACTTTCGTATTAAAGGCGCAAGCTTGGCTTGCGCACTCCATATTATATCCATCATCGCATATGAACTTATCCACTGTATAATGGCTTCGAAACATCAAGCGGGTGAATTTTTCAGGATTAAAAATGACTGGAACAATCAGAACAAAAATAGCAATCAAAATTCAAGTGTTGGTTGCCTTGTTTGTATTTGCGAATTTCACATTTGCGCAGGTTTTAACACTTGAACCGGCACTGCACGATCACATTCAGGAGGCGTTGCAGAACAACCCCGACCTCGAGAGCTGGGCTGCGAGAATAGAGGCAGCGGAAGAGAAAATCTCACAAGCCGGGGCTTGGTCTGACCCAACAATTTCCGCCGGTCTGATGAACCTCCCGGTCAATAGTTTCGATTTTAACCAGGAAGCGATGACCGGTGCATGGCTGACCTTGTCGCAATCAATACCACTCAATCGGCGTTTGAATATTCAGAGTAACATTGCATCGCTGAAAGTGAACGGAATTCAATCAGTTTATCAGAACCGCAAATTAAACATATCAAAGCAAATCGCTTCGACCTGGTATGATTGGGTGTATCTGAATGAATCGGTATCCATCATAGATACAACTATAAGGCTGTTTGATCAGATTCTTGATATATCAAAAACGAGGTATGAAACCGGCAAAGGTTTACAGCAGGATTATCTTCGAGTTATGACAGAACGGTCTCGAATGAGTGACCGCAGGGCAGGTTTAATACAAATGAGACTCACCACCGGACGCAGATTTTCTACGTATCTAGGGCGCGATCCTGATAATGTGCCTGATACTCCACAAGCAATCCCGATGGATTTCAAATCATTGGATGGTATTGATTTAACTAATAATCTGCTCTCAAATAATCCGGGCCTCAGGGCATCGAAAACAGATGTCGCCGTAGCGGAAGAACAGGTTGAATTGAAGAAACGCCTATGGTATCCCAATCTGAAATTAAGCGCCGGATACGGTTATCGCCAGGATGCTGATAACGGAATGAACAGACCCGACTTTTTTACCCTGACAGCGGGTTTATCAATCCCTATTTATGCATCATCAAAACAAAGTGCCGCTGTGGAAGAGGCGCGGGCTGTGATTCGTCAGTCGGAAGCTTTGGATCGTAATTTGAAATTGCAATTAAACTACGAACTGCAAGCATTGATTGATCAAGACAACAGGCTTGCAGAACAGCTAAGAATTTACCGTAATGAGATTATTCCACGAGCTAATCAGACCTTAGCTGCATCGACTTCTACCTATTCAGTAGGAAAGACTGATATCGAAGCGCTGTTGATGGCTGAGACAGCATTATTCAGCTCACGGTTGGAATTACTTGCCAGGATCAGGGACAGGCTAAAAGTACGTGCTGGAATCGCCGCATTGGTGGGAAGCGCTGAACTTGTGCAATTGCAGAATTAATATATACTGATGATTTTTCTCGAGCAATTTTATAAAGTCGCAAAGGTACGAAAAAAACAACTGGTTTAAGAAGGTGATAAGATGTTGAATAAAAGAGCGATACGCTTTTCCATTTTCGGTGCAATAATACTCCTGGTTATCATAGCAGGAACAAGTTTTATTGTTAGAAACTCGGATGCAGCAGACAAAACTCAAAATTATGATGACCTGCATGTTGGCTCAATGCATCCCTGGATTGCCGGTGAAGGAGCAGGTGAATGCAATATCTGTGGAATGGCGCTGAGTAAGGTAGATGGTCATCAAGATGGTACTCCCTTGCCACCTGTCGATAATCTTTATGTCAGCCCTTCAAATCCGATGTATGTGCATGAAGGGCCCGGTAATGATCCCAAGACAGGTGATAAACTGATACCGATAAAAGAGTCGCCTTATTACCAGGAACCGGAAGATAAACATTCCCAGGATGTGTCTTCTTCGATGGATGAACATGATCACAGTAAGCATCAAACTTATGATAGCGGTTCTGCCGGATCGGCAACAGATGAAGCCTCAAAGTTATATACATGCGGAATGCATCCGGATGTGATCCAGGAAGAGCCGGGTACATGCCCGATCTGCGGAATGAACCTGACTCCTATAAAAAGTTCAGGTTCCTCGAGTGGTTCAGGTGAGAGAACAGTCGCCTACTGGGTCGCCCCGATGGATCCCGGCTATATATCCGATCAGCCAGGCAAATCGCCAATGGGTATGGACCTTGTACCGGTATATGAAAATGAATTGAACGAAGGCACAGTTCAGATTGATCCTGTTACCCTTCAAAGTATCGGTGTTCGCACGGAAAAGGCGCAGCGACAGAACCTTACGAGGACGATTCGATCCAATGGCATCATTCAGGTGGCAGAGGATACTGAATTCAAGCTGAATTCAAGGGTTTCAGGCTGGGTAGAGGAGTTTTTCGTTTCCCGTACCGGTGATTATGTGACCAAGGGTCAGCCCATGCTTGAAATCTACAGTCCGGAATTAGTTGCGGCGCAGGAGGAATTCCTGATTGCCTTAAATAGTATGCAGGATAATAGTGAAATTGACAAGGGAAAAAATAATTCCGATACCAATGTTCTATTATCAGCAGCTAAACGCAGACTCCAGTTGTGGGATATATCCGACGAACAAATTGATATTCTTGAACAAACCCGGAAAGTGAAAAGATCAATGATCCTGGTAAGTCCGGGGAATGGGATTGTTCTGCATAAGAACGTCGTCAACGGATCTGCAATAAAACCCGGAATGGATTTGTTCCGTATTGCAGACCTCTCAAAGGTATGGGTAATCGCGCAGATTTATGAATACGAGTTACCCTGGATAAAGTTGAAAGATTTGGTTGAAGTAAATTCACCTTTTGATCCTTCTGTAAGTGTAAAAGGAAGAATCGATTATATCTATCCCACACTTGACCCTCGCACTCGGACCGTAGATGTTCGAATTGTACTTTCAAATCCCGGAATTCGCTTCAAACCTGAAATGTATGTTGATGTTCATATCAATACGTCATCTCGGAACGGAGTAATTGCTATTCCGAAATCTTCGATAATCCGTAGCGGCGAAAGAGATATTGTTTTTATCCAGCGGGGACGCGGTCGATTTGAACCGATTGAAGTAAAGATTGGTTTGGAATCAGGCAGGTATTATGAGATCACTCGCGGAGTACACGAGGGTGACGAAGTTGTGACATCAGCGCAATTCCTTCTCGACAGCGAGTCCAAACTCCAGGAAGCAATCCAGCGCCGTATTGAACAGAGACGACAAATGAAGCAGGCTGGCAGTTAAAATGAATATTATTGAGCGCATAATAGACGGAAGCATTAAAAACCGGTTGCTGGTTATCCTTGTGACACTTGCAGTTGTCGGTGTGGGAGTTTACTCATTGCTCACTATTCCGGTTGACGCTATCCCCGATCTTTCGGATGTACAGGTTATTGTGATAGCTGACTATCCGGGTCAATCGCCCCAGGTCGTGGAAGACCAAGTCATTTATCCCCTCACTACAGCTTTACTTTCAGTTCCCTATGTAAAAGATGTTCGAGGTTACAGTTTCTTCAATTTCGGAATGGTTTACCTCCTGTTTGAAGATGGTACAGATCTTTACTGGGCAAGAAGCAGGGTATTGGAATATTTGAACCAGGCAGCACAACGAATGCCGGAAAGTGTCACACCCAGGCTGGGTCCCGATGCAACCGGGTTAGGTTGGATTTTCCAATACACACTTGAATCGGATAATCATTCCTTGGCAGAACTCCGTTCCATGCAGGATTGGTACATGCGTTATGAATTGCAGACCGTGCAGGGAGTGTCTGAAGTTGCCAGTGTCGGTGGATTTGTCAAACAATATCAAATTACGGTTGATCCCGACAAATTGGCTTCACTTGGCATCCCGCTCAAGAAAGTAAAAATGGCGGTAAAAGCTTCCAATAATGATGTTGGCGGTCGATTGATCGAGATGGCTGAAACGGAGTTCTTTGTACGCGGTTTAGGTTATTTGAAAGGCGAAAATGAAGAAGAAATCATTAATCAGATAGAAAATATTGCCCTTGGCGTAAATTCGAAGGGCTTCCCGATCCTGCTCAGACAAGTCGCACATGTTGCTGTCGGTCCGGAACTAAGGCGTGGAATTGTTGAGTGGAATGGTGAAGGTGAGGTTGTCGGTGGTATTGTCTTACTCCGGTTTGGCGACAATGCATTAGCAGTAATAGAGCGTGTCAAGGAAAAACTAAAAGATCTTGAAGCCGGTCTGCCTGAAGGTGTCAGGATTGTAACCGCCTATGACAGATCAGACCTTATCCATCGTGCGATTGACACACTTAAGGAAAAGTTGACAGAGGAAATGATAGTTGTAGCTTTGATAATAATTATTTTTCTCCTCCACTTCCGTAGCGCGCTGGTACCTATTCTCGCATTGCCTGCCGGTGTGTTGATATCGTTCATGATGATGAAAATAATGGGGATAAATGCGAATATCATGTCATTAGGCGGAATTGCTATCGCGGTCGGGGTGATGGTCGATGCATCCGTTGTGATGGTGGAAAATGCTCATAAACATCTTGAAAGAAACGTAGGGAATAAACCGCATAGCCAGATCATTTCAGAAGCGGCGCGCGAGGTAGGTCCCGCCCTGTTTTTCAGTCTCTTGATTATAACAGTCAGCTTTTTCCCGGTATTCAGCCTGCAAGCTCAAGAGGGCAGGCTATTCTCACCGCTTGCATACACCAAGACATTCGCAATGGGAGCATCAGCGATTCTCGCCATCACAATAGTCCCGGTTTTAATGGTGATTTTTGTTCGTGGCAAAATCATGCATGAAGACCGTAATCCATTATCACGTTTTTTCATCTGGCTCTATCGTCCGCTAATCAAGAGTGTACTGCGTCTGCCTGTCGTTGTAATACTTGCGAGTCTTCTTCTCATGGGCATTACCCTTCTACCTTACAGTAAACTTGGCAGTGAATTTATGCCTCCGCTGAACGAAGGTGATTTGCTTTACATGCCTACGACGCCACCCGGAATTTCGCCCGAGAAAGCGCGGGAATTATTACAACAAACGGACAGGATTATAGCCAGTTTTCCTGAAGTCGAGCATGTATTCGGAAAAATCGGACGTGCTGAAACCGCCACAGATCCGGCGCCCCTGTCGATGATCGAAACGACAATTATACTGAAAAAAGACAAGTCAGAATGGCGTGAAGGTGTTACGCTTGATTCCCTTATCAAAGATCTGGATGCTGCAATCCAGTTCCCCGGACTGACTAATGCCTGGACTATGCCGATAAAAACCCGGATTGATATGCTTTCGACAGGGATAAAAACTCCTGTAGGCATTAAAATTATGGGAGACGACCTGGAAAAGCTGGCAAAACTTGGTGAAGAAATAGAAGGTATTGTTGGTCCGGTTCCGGGCGTTACATCAGTCTATGCCGAACGCGCGGTGGGTGGAAAATATATTGATATAGATATTGACCGTGACCGAATAGCACGTTACGGATTGACAACCGGCGACGTCCAGGAAGTTATCATATCCGCTATGGGCGGAATGAATGTCACATGGACTGTTGAGGGGCAGGCGAGATACCCGGTGAACGTTCGGTATCCCAGGGAGCGACGTGACGATCTGTCAGACATCGCCCGAATAAGAGTTCCTGTTCCAGGTGGTGGACAGATTCCGCTTCAACATCTCGCCTCCATCAAAATTGTTGACGGACCTCCCATGATCAAAACTGAAAATGCGAGGAAAACCGTCTGGGTGTACGTGGATACTCGTGACAGTGATATTGGTGGATTTGTACATAAATTACAGGATGTTGTGAACAGTGAAATTGAGCTTCCTGCCGGTTATAGCATCGTCTGGTCCGGTCAGTTTGAATACATGGAAAGAGCCGGCAAACGGCTGAGGCTTATCATCCCATTAACCTTACTGATCATCTTTTTCCTTCTCTATGTGCATTTCGGGAATGTGACCGAATCGCTGATAGTTATGCTTAGCCTGCCTTTCGCAATGGTTGGCGGGATATGGTTGATGTTCATTCTCGGCTTCAACACTTCGGTAGCGGTTGCTGTTGGATACATTGCTCTTCTCGGATTAGCTGCGGAAACAGGTGTTGTGATGCTGGTGTATCTCGATGAATCCTTCAAACGTTTCACCAATGAAAACCGGATGCGGTATTATTCTGACCTGAGAGCATCCATCATGGAAGGAGCTGTAGATCGAGTGCGTCCAAAATTAATGACCGTCGCTACAACTTTGATCGGTCTGCTTCCGATAATGTTTGGAACTTCGACAGGATCGGAGGTGATGAAACACATCGCCGCGCCTATGGTCGGTGGATTGATATCTTCAACAATCCTGACATTATTGATTCTTCCGGCAATCTATTACCTGGTAAAAAGAAAAGAAGTAAAACCCGATCCACCCAAGGCTGAGGATCAACATGAGGTTACTGGAACTCCTGATCCGGCATAGGAATTGGAAACTATTGCTTCATACATGAGTTTAATAGTGTCCCTAACGTTGGATCAGGAGAGGTGCTGCTGTTACAACAAGCAGAATCCAAAATTGAAAGATTCATTCAATGATTGAACAAATCTTTCTTAAACAGATTATACAATCATATTTGTAGTTGCAAGTTATTTCTACACTTACAACTGGCATTCGAGTTGCAATATATAGATATAACATTTAATCATTAAAAACAAATTGGAGAATATGATGGTAAAATACATAAGAATCATAGCTGCTTTAGCAGCATTAGTTTTCGTTTTTGGAATTGCAAGCAATTCTTATGCTTGTGCCAATTGCAAAATGCACACTGCTCACGCGAAGCCAATGGAAAAACATAACGAAACTCATGGTGAAGTAGATGCTGACGGCAAAGCCAAAGACGCTACAATGAGTACGGTATTTTCTGCTGAGCATCTTTTTACCTGCCCAATGCACAAGGAAATTATCACCGATAATGCCGATGCAAAATGCTCATTATGCAATATGAAACTTTCAGAACTCAGCGCCGAAGATGTCAAATCTTTGCGTGATTCCCACCCCGTTGGGTGTCCGATGGATCCGGTAGTGGCTAATGGTAAAAGTGATACCGAGAAATGCTCGATGTGCAAAATGAAACTTATGGAAATCAAAAAAGATGAAATGAATGAAAACAAAGGGCATGACCATAAAGGAATGTAATATTTAATATTATGAATGCAGTATCCAATTAATACAGTAACTAATTCAATACAATTGATTCATCTAATAAAAAATAATTCAATAATTGGTTAAGTGCCCCCCTGCTTAACCAAGCAACGCCGGCATCTTTCATTAGAGTGCCGGCGTTTGTTTTTGATTAGAGAAAATTATAGCTCAATCTATAAATCACACAAAATTGTCAATATCCTGCTTGATCAAGCATCAAAGGAGTCTATTTCATCAGAATCACTTTCCTCATTTCGCGAATCGGTCCCGCTTCAAATTGCAGGAAATACATTCCACTCGCTAAATCAGATCCATCGAAGGTGATAGAATGATGACCTGCCTCGAAAGTATGATCGACAATATTCGCAACCTGCTGTCCCAACAAGTTATATACCCTGGCTTGAACAAGTACATTTCCCTTCAGCGAGAAGCTGATATTTACAAGCGGATTGAACGGATTGGGATACACTCCCTTGAATGCCCATTCGAGGGGTTGTTCTAATTCTTTCGGCTCAACAGCTTGTGTTGTGTCGGGAATAATCATTGTGACTTCAATATAATTGTTCTCCTCTTCGCAGGCGTTATTCTCAAAACCAACGAAGAAAGGATATTCACCTATGGGAAGATCAGCACCTCTGAATACTAAATCGATATCAGTTTCGGAGTCACCCTCAAGCTCACCATCGGGATTCGAGATTTCAAAGTATGATGTATTACCTTCGATTACCCACGATTGAATTGCATCCTGCGGACCGCCATCCTGCAAAGTCACAAAAGTCCAGATGAGCGGATGCCAGCTTCCGGATACATCAGCACCAATCGGGACATAGCCATCGTCAAAAGTTCTATACTGGAACATCAGTTCTGTTTCACCGGATTCAGGGTCCATTCTGATCATTCTTGAAAGAGTATCGGCTACTGCCCTGCCGATAAAATAGAGGTTAAACTCCGCATCATCATCAGGATACCAGCCAACACCACGCGGTGAAAAATCCTGCTCATATTCATATACAATTTCGCCTTCATAATTCAACGCATAGATGTTGGAATTCACTTCACCCGTCCAAAACAACTCATTATCCGGATCAAAAGTTAAAAAGCGGGTATCATTAACAGGTATTTCCCAGGAATCCACCAAATCTATCGAACCTTCGTTATTTCCAAGTGTCGGTCGCACCTCCATTTGATACATTTTATCATCATCAATTCCATACATGTATTCCCCGTCCCATGCCAAACCATAAATTCCCTGAGCGCTTCTTTCGTCTTCAGGGACAGGTTGATCAAAAGTTGCGATCAGCTCGGCGTCATAACGACTGTACTGATAGATTTTGTTAGCCCCGATGGGATCGAAATTATTGGAACCGGAGACATAAAAGAACCTGTCAACAAATACAACTCCCCTGTGTCTGGTCTCATTTGGATCAAGTTCATACGACGCGGCGAAATCCCAAGGTGAAAAGAGATCATCCAGCTCATTTGAATTCCTGTTCCTTAACAGATCAGGATTCTCTCTCGGATCCTGGAGAAATAAGGTAGCTGAGTATGTGAGAACACCATTGCCGTTATTGATCAAAGCAACTGGCACGGTGATTTCATCCACATCCTGGAGGTCTTGATCCAGAACTGAAGGATCAAGTTCTATTTCCGGATGTCTCAGGGCGATATCGACCTCTGCAGTTTCATCTTCAAAAATCTCAATGTCACCATGTGAAATGGGATTGTAACAATCGATATCGATATGAAACTCCCATGTCCCTATCGGGATTTCATCAAAACTATAAAAACCTTCAGCATCTGTAACGGCAGAATAGGTCGTATCCGGTGTATAAACCAGTATATCCTCCATCGGATCACCTGTAGCTAAATCCGAAACAGTACCCTCAAGAGTTCCAGTAATCAAGGCGACATTAGTAGAGAATAGAATTGCAAGTCCCTGGTCGAAATTATTGGATGAGACTGCGCCAGGCGCAGGTCTGTTGTAATAATAGTAGAGCAGACCATCGTCCTGCCTTCCGTTCTCTATACCTGTTGTCCAGTATGGAACGTCATATTGCATACTGTTTGTGGAGCGGCCAACATCATCAAATTGAAACAGTATATCGTTATCACCTGAAAAGGTTGGTCTAACTTGTTGGCTTAGGAAAACTATCTCGAACCTGTTATTCTGCCCCCCGGCAGTAACATTATACCACTCCACGATGAATCTTCCATTGGGTTGATCATAATACGTGAAGACTCCAGAATTGCCAGTTAAACGTAAATCATCCCAGTAAGCGGCAATCATGTAATAAGGTCCATCAGGCGCCGGGATAGTCCAGTTTCTTGAATGATACATATCCTCCTGGCTGCCCATTGCAACCCAGCCGTTTGTGCAGACCGTCAACTCATCAAATTCTTCACCGTAATACTGGATACTAAATGGAAGATCAATGACAATGGATTCATCCTGATTCTCAATGCCGTCACTGAGGTTAAGTTCATCTCCTTCAAAATCGTTGTTATTTGCATCAGGATTTATCTCAATCCAATCAAAAGTTGGGACAATATCGTTGTATCCTCTGTCAGTATTATCAAAGGCATAATAACCGTACCCATCAGGACCGCAGGGATCGGACGAGCGCTTACTACCAAGTTGTACAGTTATTCCAACAGTATCTACTTGTCCCGATTCTGTTGTCATAACTATACTCAAATGTGCGAAGTATCCCGGTATCATCGCTTCGTGAAGCAAAATCTCAAAGGTTCCCCGATCATCATCTCCAATATCCATTGCGTCGAAATCGGCTTCTGCTTCTGTAACCCTGACAAAAGGTTCATTACTGATCAATTCACCGGTTGCGTCATCAGCATCGCTACCGCCAACATTTGCGAGTTCTATTCTCAGATCAACCGTTTCCTCAGGTTCCATATCGCCATCAACATCAATATCCGTCATGGCGAATTGAGGAGCGGCTACAGTTACAGGATAGCTGTCCTCATAAGTATCATCATCCGTTTCAGCTTCCAGGTCGATATGTAGAATCCAGTCATTTTGTGACTCAGATGCAATTTCTATCAGGATCAAACCGTTTCCGGCTGTAGATTGCCCGGCATTTAGAGAAGCGATAGTTACACTCCCCTCAACACTTTCCACCCAGTCATCATCCGTTGATCCGGTGAACTCGATATTGGTCTCCTGTGCATTTCCGAAATTCTCTGCCTGGATTTGAAGCCCGACAGTTTCACCTGCTTCAGGAATACCGTTGCCATTTCCCTCCGTACCGTTGTTGCCGTTATCAACAATATTAATAGAAGAGAAACCCACTCGTGAATTTGGAGAAACAACTTCAACTTCAACCTGGTTTGGAGCAAAATTCTGTTTGCTGATGGTCAGTATAGCATCACCGGAATAACGAGCTTGAATGTCAAGAGATACATAACCCTCATTGTCTGTCACTCCCCGGACAATTATCTCTTCATCATCATCAACTTTGTAAAAAGTCACCCACGCGTTTTCAATCGGATTTTCGTCTTCGTCCTCAGCGATTATATCGTAATTATTCATACCGAGTTCGATTTGATCCTCTGCAGTAACTGTAATTTCCTCCGGAATAGCAGTCCAGGTCCACACAGTAGGATCACCCATCAAATTGAAATACTGCGCCCATATACGCCAGCCTCCATTGTTGACGGTTTCATAATTATTCCATCCATTATATGTAGATGTGAGCTTCATGTCTCCAATCGTTAGCATACGGAGATCAAGCATTGCCCAATATGCTCCAGCGGACAATACATGATTATAGTCAGGCCGGGTGCCGGCTGTTGCCGTCCCCATACCACAAATACCACCGGTAGGTGAATTAATAGAACCTGACAGCATATAGGCTTCACTGATTCCAAGACCATTTGACCAATTCCCCGTATAACATGTAACGTCAACCACTACTGGAGTCATAAAATCGTTGTCGAGGCCTGCGATTTCATTGACATCCAGACCGCTGGAGATATACCCACGAGCAGAGTATAGACTGACACCGTCATTGATTTTCTGAATCGCAAAATTATTGCCCGTGTCACCGCGTCGCCATGTAGTATCAACCTGTGTGTAACCAATATTCAGCATTGCATGACGGGCATAACGCAACATCAGCATTTTTGAATTGCCAGAATGGCCGTCCGAAACATTGACCATACCTCGAAGATACCAGTCAGTATTATTGAGGTTCGGATCACGCTCATAAGCGAGAACCTTGTTGATATATGCGCGAAGCTGGGTGTCGGTCTGGATGGAAATTCTTCCGATTCCAACATCAGCAAGCAGATCACCTCCTGCAAGCAGGGCATAAGATTCATCACCCTGATAATTCCCGGTTCCAGTACCCGGTTGAACAGAATATGTGCCTTGATCGTCACCGATTATCACCACATAATCAAATGGTGTTTCAGCATCTTCATAGCGGTTTATCAGTTCAGCCCGAATTGCTGTTCGATTCCATTGCACGTCATCATCAGTCAATAGCTCCAGTTCCCAACCTCTTTGCAGTTTCCATTCAAACCAAGGCTCCATCAGGTTCATTAACTGCTGACTGCTTCTCATTACTACCTGGACACCACCCCTGTAGAGTTTGTATTCATCCAGTTCCGATTCGTCCCAATCTAAAAAAAGTCGATAGAGAGGAAGCTTTGCTTCGCTGATAGCAACAGGCCAGTGATCGATTGTATTACGTTCATCAGTCCCCTCGAAATGTATGGCGACCTGGATGTTATTATAAACGCGCACTTCACGCAGTGCGGTGTTCACCTGAACAGGATTAATGGCTAAACTTCCAACCCTGAAATCGCCGAATATGGCAGGCTCCCCAGCCTGGGCAACAACAGCGGGATACCAGTCATCAGATGGATGAGGGTCCTTAACCAGGTTCAGTCCCTCATGATCACCGGTAGAAATTGCGTAATCCATGTCGGTATAGGTTTCATAATCGGCTTCGAGAACCTCTATCCTAATTCCACTGCGTGGTGGGATGCGAAACATCCTCGCGGCTATCGGTACTGACGGTTCACCTTCCACCTCCAACATCGCCCCGCCATATATTTCGGCAACTTCAACCGGATTCTCACCTGTACCCCCGGTGCTCCAGATAATCTCGTTGAAACCGAATGTCAGCGCCATCCCATCATCCGTCAAAGTCAGCTCCTGAACGTTAAGCGGCAAAAAATCATCAGCAACATTATTGTTGTTGACAGCACCGTAGCATGCAATTGAAATCATTAAAAACGCAAAACAAACCGGTAACACATGTCTCATCTTTTTCTCCGTGCAACAGTGAAATGAATTATGAAAATCAGAACTTGAACCAAGGTTTTCTCAATCTTATAATTTGCATCTGTTTTTTGTTTGAAGCAAGCTAATCTGGGAAAAAATGAAACCTGAAGGATTATTTTGACTATACTTTTTCAAAATTCTACCCTCCGATCTGGCTGGAATCAATACTCTGTGCTGATTCTCATAGGACTATCGGTTTATATTTCAGAAGTTTAAATTTCTAAATTGGTTAGCTGTTAACCTCTAATTCCTTTCCTAACATTTCCTTTTCTGTAAAAGATAGTTTTACTTTGGAGGAGAACTGCTCCTCAATGAAGTACTGATATAACTTCAAGCATTATTGTAATCAGTAAAAAAACCGATGTAATTCACCTCCCGTTATCTTGACAACAAGTATGCTTTTAACGTGTCGTAACTATGTGTAATTTCAGTGCTATAGTCTATTTAAAGGTCAAGAAGGAGAAATACGTGTTTAGACAGAACAAATTGCATCTATGTACAAGAAATATTCTGCAATTTATAATGACAGTATCTCTTGGATTCGTTGTAGCAAAAGCCGAAGAGGATGTGAAAACATTTGTTGCAGTTATGGACCTTCGGATATCGGGTGGAATTCCAGAGAGTTACCAGGGGACTCTTTCCGACCGACTCAGGATGGAGCTGCACAATACGGGACGATTTAATGTTGTTGAACGTAATGCCATGGATACAATCCTGGAGGAGCAGGGACTTCAGCTTTCCGGCTGTACGAGTGACGAATGTGCTATCGAGATGGGACGACTTCTCGGGGTTGAGCGTATGATTGCCGGTACAGTTGGAAGAATTGGGCAATCGCACTCCGTAATTCTCAGGTAACCAAAGCCTTTATTTCAATGATCCGACTGACGCTGACAATGGAAATATCCGTTGCAGGTTTGATCAGATCTCCCTTGGGAGGTTTGAGTACAAAGTCTATATGGAACAAGGCGGTAATTTCTCCCAAGTTAGTGCCATGGACGGTGGCGGAACAATGTTTCTAACCCAGTTCACTTCAAACCGCAATATCGCATATGCGGATGTTGATGGCTGGCATGTTGCGACCACTAACAACTTTAATGAGTGGGTAGAAATTGCCATCGAATTTGATATCGGCAACGAAAATTTCGATCTTTATGTGAATGGTGTTTTGAGAGCTGAGGATCGTGGTTTCAACGGCTTTCCACTACGAGCTACAACCTCTATGTTTGAATTCTTTATGTGGGATAATAATCAGGTTCCAGGAGCATATGTGGATGATCTCAGGATAATCGATCTGGAAGAATAAACTGATTATAGGATATGACTTTAGTTGAATGCAGCAGGATTAATTCCTGCTTTATACATAATTGTTAGTTTACAACAACCTGTCAGTATGAAGCTGGCAGGTTTTTTTGTGAATACATGCAGTTTGTAAGTGCCGGTTTTATCCACCCGCTCTCTCAATAATCATTGTGTTTTTTGAGATTCAATTATCTCTTAAATACATCGGGAGGACAGATCCCTCCCCTGTGATCCCGTAGACTTTTCAATTACATTAGTTTAAAAATATGAAACAAACCACTGATCTTATTAAAACATACGATTTATCCGGTTGTGATCTTTTTCTCATTAGATTTGTTTTGTATATTCCTTTTTTGTGGCCAACATAGATTTGAAAAACCACTTATCATCTATTCAATTATTTGTTTTTTTATCGGGAGAGACGATGAAAATATTTTTCCAGTTTTATCTTCGATTGAGTATAATTCCTATATTATTAGTATTTTTCTTGAGCAATGTTACAATTGCACAAGACAAAAAGGTGGCAAAAAGACTCAACGTTGCCGTACTCGATCTCGAAATTTCCGGTGGCATCCCGGAGATCTACCAGAAAACTTTATCCGACAGGTTACGCTTGGAACTCCTGAACACCGGTCGATTTAACGTGATCGAACGTAACGCCATGGAAGAAGTACTTGGTGAACAAGGTTTCCAGATGTCGGGATGTACTTCTGATGAATGTGCGGTTGAAGTAGGACGTTTACTTGGCGTCCAGGGTATCATCGCCGGATCAATTGGAAAAGTCGGTAATACTCATTCTATTATTCTCCGTCACATTAATGTAGAAACGGGGTCAATTGTCAACTCAAAAGGTGTTGACTGTTCCTGCCCTATTGATGAAGTGCTGTCGACAAAAATCGGTGAAACTGCAAGACTTCTCGCCGGATTGGAAGGACAAACCGCAACTTCTGTATCTGGTGAGGGTGATCTCCTGATAAAATCAACACCGTCAGGAGCAATTGTCTACCTCGATGATCAGAAGTTGAAGGGATTGACTCCATTTGCCGTAGAGAAATTAACAAAAGGTAAACATACTCTTCGTCTCGAACGCGGTGATCTTGTCGGGTCGACCACTGTTGATATAATTCCCGGACAGATTAACCGGGTTGAGGTACCGATGGAAGTCGGTGGTGAAATATACATCACATGCAACATCGAAGCGGCTGACCTAGTTGTCAATGATACAAAGCAAAAACCCGGTTTTCCCGCAAATCTGCAAAAATTAACCCCCGGAACATATGAAATTGAGGTTACCCTGCCGGGATATACAGTTTTCAAGAGATCTGTTTTGATGAAGCCTGAACAGAAAGTAGAAGTAAAAGCCGAGTTGAAAAGACAACAGGGTACTATCAATTTTGACCGTCTTCCAAAAGGTACCATAATTACTCTCGATGATCAAAAAATCGGATCAGCTCCCATACCCGATAAACTGGTTGATGCCGGGTGGCACATAATCAATATCAGCCGTAAAGGATATACCGGCAGCATGGATAAAGATATTGAGGTCAAAGTTGATGAAACTTTTGTGGTTGAATTCGATCTTCAAAAAATCAAAAAACAAGCAGCACTTGAAAAGCAAGAGGGTAAGATCAATTTTCGTCGTCTCCCCAAAGGTACAGTGGTAACTCTTGATGATAGGAAAATTGGTTCAACGCCTCTCTCGGATAGAACAGTGGATGCCGGCTGGCACATTGTCAAGATCAGTCGTAATGGATATACCGGCAGCATTGATAAGGATATTGAGGTTTTAGAAGATGAAACATTCGTTGTTGAATACGATCTTAAACGGATCAAAAAACGAGTGGGCGGCGCGAGCGCACTTCCAAAATCTCTACTCTGGGCTGGATGGGGTCAGATGAGTATAGGGCGAAAAGTACCGGGAATCATTTATGCTATTGGTGAAGCCGGCGCTGTTGGTTTCTTAGTGGTCTCTACTATGTCATATAATAAAAGCGTGAATGATTATAACGATGCACGTGACGCTTACGACAATGAACCTTTAGGTTCACTAAACTTCGATCAATTATATGACGACCGTGTGAAAGCGCATGACGATTCTGAGAGTGCGAAGGGAATGGTTGCCGTCGCAGGCGGAATTGCGGGTGCGCTATATGTCTGGAACATTATTGACGCGTTGATATTTAAGGGAGATGGAAGCGGTGTAGCATTTAATGATGATACCGGCACGGCTGATATAAATTTTGCAACGATAGGCGATTCACAAGGTAAACCGGCAATCGGAATTTCGCTCGGAATAACATTCGGTTCAACCGGGAGGACAGAACGGTGAAAAAGCTATTAAAAGTCCTCGGGGGAATCGTTATTGTAGCAGCAATATTTGGAATATCATGCCAGGAGCTTCCAACAGACGAAGGTATCCGGGATAATCCCTATGACCCCGAATATGGAGATGGAGTTGAAAATCCCGATACCCTGCAGAACCATCCTCCCCAGGAACCGTTTTATCCAAACCCTGAACATGAGGCATCGAATATAGCGACATCCACAACCTTCTCTTGGCAATGTTATGATCAAGATGAAGGCGATGAATTATCCTATACTGTTCATCTTGGAACTGCTGAAAACAACCTCGATATGGTTGGACAGGGGATACCAGAACTATTATTTACGCCGGAAAACCTCGAGACGAGCAGAACTTATTACTGGAAAATCCTGGCAATGGACGATCATGGTGGGGAGACCCAAGGTGATACCTGGAGTTTCACAACAGCAGAAGCAGGACAGCAACCTCC
>Ga0075120_10001381_pt1 | contig 18901 bp, 19 predicted proteins | sample AntAceMetag02UKL_FD_69792 | JGI IMG/M metagenome (GOLD analysis project Ga0075120, IMG submission 69792) | Saline lake microbial communities from Ace Lake, Antarctica - Antarctic Ace Lake Metagenome 02UKL | ecosystem: Environmental > Aquatic > Non-marine Saline and Alkaline > Saline | place... | reverse complement strand
TCAAGATGTGGGATATACTGTGCGAAGGGGTGAGCGAATCGCTAAAGAAAACAATTATAGACTTATAGATTGAGTTAATTACTTAGTGATGGACGTCCCCCAGTCCACTTTGCCACGTTCACGGCAACTTCACTGCTTTCCGGGCTGCCCCCTCAACTGAACGTTATAGACACAACATCCGAGGTTATTATATGAACAGTGAAAAAATTCTGTTTCAATCGATTGGTATCATCCATTCCCCACACCGAGTGCTTGCTGACATTCCTATACAACCTGTTTTCTGTAATGACATCAAAGGCACAGTTGTTTTGGCTTATGAGTTTGCCGAAGGATTAATGGACTTGCATGAATTTTCCCATATCTTCCTGTTCTATTATTTCCACCAATCTCAGAAAACGTGTCTGCATGTAAAACCATTTCTTTCAGATCAGGAACACGGTATTTTCGCAACACGTGCCCCGCATCGTCCTAATAAGCTGGGAATGAGTTTGGTTCGATTGACAGAGATCGAAGGCAATGTCCTTCATGTAAAAGATATCGATATACTAGACGGAACACCGTTAATTGATCTCAAACCATATATACAACGGTTTGATTCAAGGGAAAATGTCCAGTCAGGATGGCAGGTTATTGTTTCTGATGATACCGCATCCGTTCAAGGACTTAGAAATTACAAAGAACAAGAATAGAATCTCTAACAAATGTATTAACCGGACTGCATATCGCCGCTGCAGATCGGAAGTTATGTGATCTTGGCACATTCATCTTAAATCAAAATCCGTTGTAGCAGCCGGTTATACTGGTGTTATGGGCAATGAATAATAATTATGAAATGTAGTGAGAAATTAGAAAATTTCCTTAATGAATTGAAGAATGATCTTCCTCCTTTTGAGAATGCAGATTTTTCTGATATCAACTGGTGTAATCATGAAGGAGAGAATGCTCTTCATATTGCTGTCATACGTAACGAATATGAAATTGCCAAGGAATTGATTGAACAAGGGATTGAAATCAATGCAAGGGGAGATCTCGGTCATACCCCTTTGCATGAGGCTGCCTCCATGGCAGATATAGATTTAGTAGAACTTCTTGTGGAATCCGGTGCTGACGTACACGTACTAACGGAAGGAGAACCCGCTTTTACTTTAGCCGGATATTCAAAAAAAGATGATATTTGTGAATATCTTGCTGCTGTAATGAAAGATGTGCAAATCAAAGATCGAGCTGTATGGGCTAAGGCTCAAATAGCTTATCTTAAGCGGGAAATCAAAAGAATTCAAAAACAGAATGGATTGTAAAACCCATAACAATAAGCGTTATAAGAGATAAGAAATGACCCCAACTCGTTTTCTATTCACAATAACTCTAATGGTAGGACTGTTATGGTTATTAGGGTTCGTTATTGAGCCATTTGTTGATAGAGAGCCTTCAATAATTACTTTAGCGGCTATGAGTATTGCTATCTCATCCGTAATTTCATATCTACTTTACAAATATTGTCCTAATTTTCTCAAAGTTGAAGTTAATTGCAAAGTTTCTGTCGTTAAATATTATATCCTGAGTATTATATGTTCATACTTTCTGTTAATTCCTGTAATAGGAATAGGAACATATTTACAAGTCCGAATCTTCGGAGATATCAATCATAATGAAGCTCAAATGTATATTATAGTGATGGCAATCTGGTTTCCTTTATGGTGGTTTATCCCTACCGGTTTGGTTCTTGGTTGGGTATTCTATAAAAAAAGAGTATCTCGCTTGATGCAAAATATGAATTAATTGCAGTTTTTAAGATGAAGGAAAGAAAAGGAATCGGTGATCATGAAAATAGAAGTCAGTGGCGTTCAAATCAATTGCGAATTGTCAGGAAATGAAGATGCCTCAGTCGTTGTATTGAGCCACTCTTTAGGGGCGGGCATGAATATGTGGAATCCACAGCTTGAAGCGTTGGAACCGGAGTACCGGGTTTTGCGATATGATATGCGCGGCCACGGTGAAAGTGATGCACCGGAAGGCGCCTACTCCCTGGAGCAACTGGCGGCGGATGTGATTGGTTTGCTGGATGCACTCGAAATAAATAGGGTGCATTTCGTGGGATTATCCATCGGGGGTATGGTCGGTCAATGCCTGGGTCTGAATTATGCCGCCCGTTTGAAGAGCCTGGTCTTATGTGATACGGCATCCGTTATTTCCGGGGAGGCCCGGCCGATGTTTGAAGAACGCAAACAAGCAGCCCGCGAAAAAGGGATGACGGCGTTAGTTGACGGTACCATGGAGCGATGGTTTACCCGGCCATATCTCAACGCGAATCCTCCTGTGGTCGATTTGATTCGCAAGCAATTTTTGGCAACACCGGTGGCGGGTTTTATGGGGTGTAGCGATGCCATCCTGGACCTTGATTATATTGATCGGCTTTCTGAAATCAAACTGCCCGCCTTAATACTGGTGGGTGAAGATGATCCCGGAACGCCGGTGGTCGCATCAGAGGCCATTCATGCCCGCATTCCCAACGCCGGGTTGAAAGTACTTCCCTCTGCCTCACATCTTTCCAATATTGAACAGGCTGAGGCGTTTAATTTCCACCTGTTAAATTTTCTGAGAAATCAATCCGATTAGTCGTTTATGGGGTAAGTTTCAAATTTCGAGTTTCCTCGTTTCCCTTGCTCCCAACACGGCATTTCGGTACAGTCCCGCTCTGAAAAGACAAATTTTATCATGCCGGAATCCATTTTATGAAAAGAAAGATGGCGAAAAGCGAAAATGCCGGATTGTTTGTTGCCAACAAGATCCGCTTGCCTGCCTGCAATTCATTGTTTCATTGGTGAATTGGCACAAACCGCGGGTTTGCCTTCCCAGGATATCGATTCTCTACAACTTGATGCAAAATATGAATTAATTGCAGTTTTTAAGATGAATAAAAGAAAAGGGGTCACACCTATTTATCTTCCTTCCTGTGTGGCGTGATGGCATATATTGGGGGTGTCAAATAAAATAGGTGTGACCCCTTTTTCCCGTTTGACCACCGAGTGGTTTGACAGGCTCGTACCGGTCCTCCGAAGTGCGGACCTCCTGATCGCTGAAAGCTATTTCTTCGAAAAGAAGATCAAATTTCACCTCGACTACCACACCCTCATGGAACATATGCCGCTACTCTATCCCAAAAAACTGTTCCTCACCCACATGAGCCGGAACATGCTGAACCACCTGTCTGAAATCCGTGAGGAAGCCGCACGGGACAGCCTGCTTATCAGCCTGTAAAAACGGGATCTGCCCCTGATTATGCTAGTCCCCGCAGGTGCATGTCTCCCCTGCGGGCGTTTCGGCATTTAGGCCAAAGCATGTTTGACCCTCCGGGCAGTCATCGCTCGTGTTGCAACAGGTCCGACAATTATTGTCCGCATCAGACCAGCCGTTTCCACAACGCTTTGTCGGAACCGGACACCAGCATTTCTGCCCCCCGGGTGAGGGTTCGAGATCGGTGTAACAGGTCGGATAGTCACCCGGACAGTCCGCGTTCTCCTTGCAACAGGGCCGGCAATGATTGTTGGCATCGGCCTCGTCCGTTCCGCAGCGGGATGTCGGATTTGGCGGCACATATGGGGTACACTGAACATGTGGCGACGGTTCCAGGGGCGGTGTAAAGAGGGTTTCGGTGTAGTGTTTATAGTACACGATCCGCCACTGGGTTTTTTTCCAGAAATCATACTCAGGCCGGCAGCATTCCAGATTTCCGTTGATAATCTCCACAGTCTTTCCGAAATCGTTGTAGTTAACAATGGCGTCGTGACAGGTCGTTTTTTCTTTCACGGTTGTTTGCGACGTATCCAGGCCGCCCACATGATTCATCCAGAAATTCAGTGATGCAATCCAAGCCGTATCGCCCTCCAAAATTTTCCCAGGGTCCTTCTTGAGAAATTCGGGATCCGGAAACCTGTCAGGATCAAGCTTATTCAGTGCCTGGCCCGCCTCTTCATAGTTCACCGGATTGGTGATCTGCAGAGCCCCGCGACCGAAGTACCCGTAGGGGCAGGCGGGATATGTATCATATGGCGGCGCCAAGCCCGTGCAGTAGTCGCAGCAGCTCTGTTTTTCGAGGCTGCAATCGGGATAGACACAAGGGACTTCACTGTCGAAACAGAGGCCGCCGTCCGTGTTGGGATATACGGCGCCGTTGGTTTCAAGGGATGCGTTGGCAAGAAAAGCCGCCAGTTCCTGCTTGTTCGCTTCATCCGAGTCGCTCCCACAGAAGTCCTCAAAGTGAAGGACCGCGGTTAGTAAATGCGCTCGGCTCAAGGTTTCCCGCCCGCCTTTACAGGCTGGGTCGGTCGCGGACATCTTAAAAGTTTCCGCCCAGGATTCATCATTGGGGAATACGGTTTCGACGAAGTGAATATTTTTACCGGCAACTCCCAAGGTGGTGGAACTGTCATCGGAGCAGCCCACACACCAAACCAAAAGGACCAGCATCAGCAGTACCCATTTTCCCTGCTCAAATTTTTTCCGCATTTTCCATATCCTCCTTTTCTTAGATCTTCGATAAGCATTTGGTGCCACAATTCCCTGTAGGAGAACACAGTTTTTGCCCTGGTTGCTACAGATCCTTAGGAACCGGCTTCACTGAAAAATCTCTGCTGCCGTCTATGCCACGCTGCGTAATATGATGGGGTATTCCCGGTGCGACTGCTCCGGCTATCCGTGCCATGATTAAAAAGAAACAAATATGCAAGCTATTGTCAATAATTATGGTGTCCCCCGAATTTCCCTGTTGGCGGTCAGGGAACCGATACGGGCCTTTTTTCGGATGACTTGTTTCCCGGAATTCTGCTAAAATTGCCGGCAGATACCAGGAGAGGTGCGTCAGACCATTTTACTGACCGTTAAGCCGTCCGCGTAAACCACATCACCTGAGCCACGGGAGGTACGAAGATGAATTTTCCGCTCAAGGACCTTTTGAAACAAGTTCCCTTTCTCCCCTTTTTTTGCTGTGCAGTCCTGTTCATGGTCCTGGCCTTTTTCTCAGTCGTTCCCGCATGGGGAAAGTATAACGACTACGGCGTCAACAAACCCAGCGCGTTTAGGGATTATCAACAGGTCATGATCTGGGACAGCGAAATTCTGAATGCCCTTCAGAGGCTGAAGGGGACCCTGATGTTTTCCACCGGCAGCTGCTTTTCAGGGGGATTCGTGGACGATCTGACGCAACTGGTTCATGCCGCGGTGGTAACGGCCAACAACTGGCACGGTTTCGGAATTTCCGTCTGTGATTTCCTCCCGGGTCAAACGGACACCCGGGGGTTCCATGACGACTATATGAATGCCTTCAGGCAAACGGGCCAGGGACCGCCCACCTTTGAAATCGCCTATCTGGCCGCCCGGGACACAGTCCGGGAGACCGGCGGTTACACCTGGTACTGGGGCGGGGTTGAGTTTCCCCAGTTCGGCGCCGGCGGCAACGGGGCGGATGGCACTCTGGTCTATCAACCCGGGAACCGGGCCATTTTGTTCAGCGGCATGTGGGCGGGGAACGAGTATTACGTCACTTCTTTTGATTACACCATTGCCGGCGGGCGGGATATGCTCATGAACGACTACGGCTGGCCTGCCGATGCCATCATCACCCTCTTTTCGGACGGCAAGGCGCCGCCGGACCGTCCCATATCGTGGTCTCTTTCAGGGGCCGGCACCAAGGAAAATCTTTTAAACGCCATGAAATCCGCGGCGGCGGATCTGGGCCCCGAAAACACCCTGGCGGTTTTTGTCATTGCCCACGGGCGCAGCAGTGCCGCCATGACCAGCCGAATCAGCGATAACGGGCGCACCATCGAATATCTGCTCATTCCCAACGGCCGGAGCATTGCTCCCGAAGGCCGCATTTATCCGGCTGCCGATTACGGGTGTACCCAGGTGGAAATCACCGGTCTGAAAGACATCTGGCCCGAAAACTACCAGATCAGCTTTCCCGATTCCCTGAACGGCTGGACCTGGCGCATCGACCCGGAAAAGAGGTCCCTGCTCCTGGAAGCGGAGGACCCCCGGGACCGGGATTCTTGGCTTTCTCCCGGAACCGAGTATGTGATCCAGCTCAAATACCGTCGCGCCCTTTCCCACAATGAAGTGGGGCAGGGGGGATGGATCCTCTGGCTGCCGGAAGGAGGGGGCGGTCCCCCTTTCATGAGTGACTACGGCCGTCCGGGCGATGGCGAGTGGGGTATGGGCGAACATGTGCCGGGCGGCCCGGCCCTGGGTTCGCCGGATCCGTCTTCGTGGGCGCACGGCTGGGAAACCGGGGGGGACGGCTGGATCATGATCCCCGCACCCTCAACGGGTTCGGACGACTCGGGGTGCTTTATCCAAACCCTTCGCGGGAATTAGGGACGTCCTGTTTGCAGCCGGTCCGTTACAATGTGCTGCCATGGCAGCATTTCTGCCGGAAACTCTGGAACGGCGATATCATTTAGAACCAATTTTTTCAGTCATCAATCGGTTTTCGGTTCACCCGGGGATCTTCTAGGGTGCTCCCGTCCCGTCATTAAAGGCTTTTTATATGGGAGCAGAAAGGCTATAATATACGCGATTAAACTTGATTGGGGGAGGAACTAATGCCAAAATATCCGAAAATGGAGAAAGAGATTTTTCATGCAGTAATGCCGGGTGTTATCTGTTTGACACTGTTTTTGTGGATTCTGATAATGCCCATTCATTTTGTGCCGAGCGCCCATGCCAAAAACTACATCAAAATCGGTCTGCTGGAGGAACCCAAAACCTTAAACATCTGGCTGGCCACCGATGCCTGGTCCAGCAAGGTCCTGAGCCAGATATATCAGCCCCTCTATATTCGTGAACCTGAAAACCTGGACCTGACACCCTGGCTGGCAGCGGAGAATCCGGTTTATGATGCGAAAGCCCTGACCTACACCGTCAAAATTCGGCCTGCAAAATGGTCTGACGGGTCCGAACTGACATCCGAGGATGTGGCTTTTACGGGTCATCTCATCAAAATTTTGAAGGTCCCCCGATATCTATCCAGTTGGGAATTCATCCAAAAAATTGAAACACCGGATAAGCGTACGGTCCGATTTACCCTCAGAGAACCGAAAGCCATTTTCTTGTCCCGGACGCTCACAACACCCATTATTCAAAAAAAATGCTGGGAAGCGATTCTGGAACGGGTGAAAGGCCTCGAAAAGCCGCTTCTGGAAGTCTTGAAACAAAAAATTGTAAACCCCATCAGCAGCGGCCCTTTTGTGCTCAAAGAGTGGCGCAGAGGGGCATATGTATTCCTGGAGCGAAACGAACACTTTTTCGGACGGGGTCAGGAGATCGCCGGATACCATCTGGGTCCCCATATTGATGGCATTATATTCAAGTTTTTCGGCACCAGCGACGCTGCCGTTTTGGCGCTTATGAAAGGGAGCATTGACATGTTCTGGTGGGGGTTGCAGGAGGGATATCTGGCGGATCTGGAGGACCATAAAAACGTCAAGGTTATCACGAGCGAAAAAAGCGCCCTTTATTATGTGGGCTTTAACCTCAGAAAGAAACCATTCAATGACATTCAATTCAGAAAAGCCGTTGCTTTGATAACGGATAAGCATTTCATTGTGAAAAGAATCCTCCAAGGGTACGCTCTGCAAGCCGACTCTATTGTGCCTTCCAGCAATGCCTTCTGGCATGATCCCAATGTGCCTAAATATGGCGAGGGGCTGACCCGGGATGAAAGGATTCGAAAGGCCCATCAGCTGCTGAAGGAAGGGGGCTATACATGGGAAGAACCTCCCGTGAATGCCGAAGGAGAGATCGTTCAGGGGGAGGAGTTGCGCCTGCCTGACGGTAGTGAGATGAAAAGGCTGACCATCCTCACGCCGCCTGCGGATTATGACCCCCAGAGGGCCATGGTGGGAATCATGATCCAGGAATGGCTCAAAATGCTGGGTATTCCCACCACCTCCAAACCCATGCCCCTGGGTTCCCTCATTCAACAGGTGAAGACCCGCCATGATTTTGATCTTTTCGTCCTGGGGTACGGAAACCTGTCTTTGGATCCGGATTATTTGAGGAATTTCTTTATCTCAAAAAACAATCGAGCCAAAGGCTGGAACACCAGTGGCTACAACAACCCCCGCTTTGATCGCATTGCCAATGCCAGTGCCGACGCCATGAACCGCGAAAAGCGTAAGGCGCTTATCTGGGAAATGCAGGAAATTCTAATGCATGATCTGCCATGGCTGCCCCTTTACACACCCAAACTGGCTGAAGGGCTTCGAGAGGATCGTTTCACGGGATGGGTCAAGACGGTGGGAGGCATCGGCAACCGCTGGTCTTTTTGCAATATCAAGCCGGTGAAAAAAAAGTAGGGGCACGATGCATTGTGCCCCTATAATGCATCGTGTCCCTGCAAATCCGACAGATGCTTCCGGATGGTTCTAACGCGTGTTTTCGTGTTCATCATATAGGCGGCCAGTGGTTGTTTGGGCAGGAGTTTCCCGTCCCATTCCGAAGACTTAATACGCGCCACAACACGGTCCGGATCCCCTTTCTCCTCTTTCAGGTATCGTTTCACCCGGTCCACGTATTCACCCACCTGGCGTAAAGACCGGGTCATATTTGTTCTGACATCCGGCCCTGTGAAGACGAAGTTATGTGCGGTGCACAGTATTTCCACGTCCAATTGGGCCAGACGTTCAATGGACGCGCCATACGCCTCATGATCAACCAGGAATTCGCAGACCCCGTCGCAACCGGCGGCTTCTCCTGCGACCAGAATTTCCCTCTCCCGAATAAAATAGGCGGTAGAATCCCACGTGTGGCCCGGAACGGATAGTACTTCAACCGTCAGATCCTTTTCGATCTCCATCCTCTGACCATCTTCCAGCGTAACATCAAGTGTAAAAGGCTTGAATGCGCCTTCATGAACCTCCGAAACGCCCCAACTGCGGAGGACCTCAAGAGCGCCTTGATTGAGCGTTTTGATCTGTGAAAGGGCACCGCTGCGGTCCAGGATTTTTGAAGATTCCAGGGACCCCGCAATTTTCATTTCGGGCCAGATTTCTTTCAGGTAGGCCGCCGTTCCCACATGATCCCAGTGGGAATGGGTCAGGAAAAGAAAAGCAGGAGTCCGGTTACCCAAAACATTCTTGATTGCTTTCTCGTACAAGTTCAATAGACCGGTAAAGCCCGCATCAAAAAGGAGTGGCGCCGGGCCATCCAGAAGATAGATCGGGACCGCCGAATGCCCCAATACATAAAAATCGTCGGCGATTTTTCCAGTCCGGTTAATACGCATGTTCCCATCCCGTTGGTTTTTTTGTTGCTCATTCTGCATCAACAGAGACAAAAGTCAATGGGCTTCTAAATGAGAATCGAAACAGGACCTTTTCTCTTGACAAAATATAGTGGATTGGAATATTCTACTTTGGAATATCATTTTATGTGGAGCGGCAATGGAGATTCACCTGAATTCCATGATGCGTAACAGAAATTATAAGGACCCATGAAAGATAAGCCTGCCACGGAGTATGCCCTGCTGGGGGCTTTGATGTCGGGGCCACGGCATGGATATGAGATTCTTCAATTTCTGGAGACCGGCCTGGGTCCGGCCTGGCGTGTCAGTACCAGCCAGCTGTATGCGCTCTTAAAACGCCTGGATAATGAAGGACTGTTGAATTCAACCCTTGAAACCCAGGATACGCGGCCGTCCAAACGGGTTTTTGCCATTATGCCGGCGGGAAAAGAGCGCTTTTTGCGATGGTTGAAAAGTCCAACGGACCATGCTCGGGATTTACGCATTGAATTTTTGGCCAAACTCTATTTTTTCAGTCATCTTGGCTTTCAAGGGGGGGCCGAATTGGTGAATTCCCAGATTGCCATTCTGGAACGGGTTCAAAAACGTGTGACGGAGAAAAAACAGGCGGAAGAAGACGATTATAAGCGGTTGGTTTATGGTTTCAGGATTTCGACACTTAAGGGGTGGCTTGACTGGTTAAAAACCGAAGCCGCTTTCTTTTTAAGATGAGGTATTTCAGAGAATGGATGATGTATACAAAGAGTTGAAAGAACGTGTTTTTGATTTGTTGAGGGCAGAAGGGCTTCTTATGGAAAGAATAGAAATTCGTGCCAGGGCCCTCAGCACCGAAGAAGCCATCGGTAGTCCGGAGCATCAGGATTTCCCCATTCAAAAGGGTAAAGAAAAACTCATGCAGGCAACCTTCAGGGAGGCCGGAGGTCAGGCATTTACGGACATGTACGGCGATTATGAGGGAACCCTTGAACAGGTTCTGCAACTGCCCATGGACAATAACCACCAGCGGGCCGTTTTTGTGGCCTCGCTCAATGCGGTGTTGCGGTATCTGGGACGAATCGAGGGGTCCATTCATTGCCGGGACGAGGAACCGGTAGAATGTGGAAAATCCCTGGTCCCTTACTTGAAAGACCGATACGCAGGCGCCAGAATCGCGCAGGTGGGATTCCAGCCGCGAATGGTGGAAAACCTGGCTGGCTCGCATCCTTTGCGGGTACTGGACATGGATCCGGACAACATCGGCATTCGGAAGTTCGGGGTGACCATCGAAAGCGCCGACCACACGGAAGATGCCGTCAACTGGGCCGAACTGATTCTGGCCACGGGAACCGCTCTGGCCAACGGTACCATAACGCCCTTGATGAACAAAAAGCCCATTATCTTTTATGGCACCACCGTGGCGGGGGCGGCCCACTTGATGGGGTGGGAACGGTTCTGTCCCTGTAGCCACTAGGCGATTTCCATGGGTAAAAAGTGGTTTTTCGCCAGGTGTAAAGGGATTGCTTTACTGGCGCTGTTCATTATCATTTCCGGTTGGCCTGAAAAGGGTCTTTCAGCGGATCTGCTCCTTTTTTCAGGGGCCGGTCTCCGCCAGCCGACGGATCGGTTGATCCAGACTTTTCAGAAAGAAACCGGAAACACGGTGCGCGTTACCTATGCCGGTAGCGGGCAGCTCATGTCATCCATTTTGGCGTCGGGCGAGGGGGACCTATTTATGCCCGGGGCCTTTTTCTATATTGAAAAACTCGAAAAAATAGGGTGTATCGATTCCTTCAAAAAGGTGGTGGCCCACACCGCCGTCGTGGGCGTCAATATAGACAAGGCCGGCCTGATCCGATCATTTGGCGATCTGGCACGACCCGGCCTCCGGCTGGCCATGGGAGATCCGAAAGCCATGGCATTCGGGCGGGTGGCCCAGGAAATACTGTCCCGCTCGCCCTTGAAGGAGGCAATCCTCAAAAACGTGGTGGTGTATGGGGCCACGGTCAAACAATTGGCATTGTACGTCGCGCAAGGTGACGTGGATGCCTCCATAATCGGACGGGCTGATGCCTTTCAATTTCGGGATCGCATTCAAATGGTCCCTATCCCCGCAGTCTACTTTCATTCGGAAACCATCGCCATCGCCGTTTTGAAAGACTCAACGCAACAGGAGGCGGCATGCCGTTTCCGTGATTTCATGGCATCAAAACAGGGAATTGACGTATTTGAAAGTTTCGGTTTCCTGCCGCTGGAAGCTGACATTGACCAAAAAAGGGCGCCATGAATCGTGTCTTTATAATCCCCCTTGGGGTTCTTTTTCTTTTTACGGCCGGTGTTTTGTCGGCCCTCTTTTTCCGTCTGTCCCCCGGGGAAATCATCTCGGCACTGGCATCGGAAGAGACCCGATTCGCACTTCGCCTCAGCCTAATAACCTCTGTTTTTTCAACTTTCCTGGCGTTGCTCCTGGGTGTCCCAACCGGCTACCTCCTGGCGCGAACAAACTTCCCCGGAAAAGCGATACTGGATACCTTTTTAGACCTTCCCCTGGTGATTACGCCGCTGATCGCGGGAGTGGGACTTCTCTTCCTGTTTGGACAAAACATGCTGGGCAGCATCTTGGGAAAATGGGGCATCCATATTCTCTTTACCCCCCTGGGGGCTGTTCTGGCACAGAGTTTTGTGGCGTGCCCCATTGTGATGCGAAGCAGCCGTGCCGCATTTGACCGGGTGGGACATCGGTATGAATGGGCGGCTGCCACGATGGGCCTTCGGCCGTCTCAGATTTTTTTCCGGATCAGCCTGCCGTTGGCCAAGCAGGGAATTCTGGCCGGCACTGTTCTGGGGTGGACTCGTGCCATTGGAGAGTTCGGTGCCACACTTATGGTGGCAGGTGCCATTCGTTTCAAAACCGAGACCCTTCCCATCGCCGTATACCTCAATATCTCCAGCGGTGAAATGAGCACGGCCCTTTCCTGCGCATGGGTCCTCATGGCTACGGGATTTCTGTTTTTGCTGGCGCTTCGTTGGATCGGGCATACGCCAAGCCCTGAAATCTCGCCTTCACGGTAAGACAATGGCTGAAGTTAACCTCCAGGATGTTCGAAACGGCGTTGTCAAAGGGATTTCCGTGAATATTCGGGACGGGGAGCTCTTTGTGATGGTGGGGCCATCAGGTGCAGGGAAAACAACCCTGTTGAATATGATAGCGGGGCTTGTGCCTTATGAAGGGCATATTTCCATAGACGGGGCGTGTGTGGACGGTCTCCCAACGTTCAAACGAAAGATTGGATACCTGTTTCAGGATTTGTTGCTTTTCCCCCATATGTCCGCTAGAAAAAACATTCTGATAGCCCTCAAAAGGCTTTCCTTGAGCAGAGGGGAAAAGGATGAACGGGTTTCAAATATAATGGAACTTTTGAGCCTGGCGCCTTTGGCAAAACGTCTGCCGGATACCCTGAGCGGCGGAGAAAAACAGCGGGTGGCTCTGGCCAGAGCCCTGGTATCATCCCCGAAGGTTTTGCTGTTGGACGAACCCTTCAGCAGCCTTGATTTTCGAACGGCCCGTTACCTCCGCCTGGAGTTGAAACGAATTCAATCACAGGTCAACACCACCATGCTGTTTGTTACCCACAATCTGGAGGAGGCGCAGGATCTTGGCGATCGTATGGGGGTCATGGCCGAGGGGGAACTGGAACAGGTGGGCAGGGTTGACGAAATCATGCTTCAGGGAAAATCTTCTGAATGTGGTTTTTTGGAAAAGCCTAACGTGTTTTGCTGCACTTATGAGGAAAGCCTGGGTAATGGTTTGATTCGTGTACGATGGGCCGGCAGAGCACTTTTTGTTCCGGAAGATGGGGGAAAACCGTTTAACCGGGTGGCCATTCATCCCAGGCATGTCTATATTTCATCTTATCCGCCCCCGGGCCCCCGGGTAAATCGGTTCCAGGGCCGCATCAGGAAAATTGATTACAAGGGTGGCATGGCCTATGTGGAAGTCATGGTGGAGGAGGAGCGGGTGTATGCCCAGATGACCACGGAACAGGCCCGATCCCTTTCTCTATCGACTGAAAAGTCCGTATACGGTATCCTCAAGCTCCGTGCCCTTCACGGGTGCTGAAATGTGTTTGACCGTAAACCGGTAAGAAAAACCGGGCAACGGATTCAAGGAGTTTTAGAATGGCAAACAAATTCAAGTCTTCGGCAACGGTCATTCCCGTTGACCAGTCCGTGGGAACCATTCTGGCCCACGATATCACCGAAATCAGGCCCGGACAATTCAAAGGACCGGCCTTCAAAAAGGGTCATATTATCAGGGAAGGGGATGTGCCCCACTTGAGAAGAGTCGGAAAGGAGCATCTGTATGTTTTGCATCTGGAACCGGGAGAAGTTCACGAGGACGATGCGGCCCTTCGCCTGGCAACGGCCCTGGCCGGCAGAGGCGTGTTTTTCGATCCCCATCCTTCCGAGGGAAAAATTCAGTTGAAAGCGAGTCACCGAGGCCTTTTTAAGGTTGACGTGCCGGCCCTTACCCGCATCAATCTGGTGCCGGATATCAGTTGTTCCGCCAGGCACACCAATTCAGTGGTTGAAAAGGGGGACGTCATTTGCGGTTTGAGGGCCATTCCCCTGATCATTGACGAAGAAAACCTTCAAGCCGCTGAAAAAATTGCCCTGTCAGTGGATGACTTTTTCTCCGTAAAACCTTTTCTTGCCCCCAGATGCGGCATTGTGATTACCGGGAATGAAGTGTTTTCAGGGCTCATCGATGATAAATTTGCACCCATCATTCGGAAGAAATTGCAAGATTATGATTGCAGTATCATGGGGATTGCCTTTGCTCCCGATGACAGGGAGCGTATTGCTTCCGAAATCAACAGATTCCTTCAAGCGGGTGCTGAAATGATCGTGGTGGCTGGCGGCATGAGCGTGGATCCCGACGACATTACGCGCGTGGCCATTGCGGATGCCGGGGCGAAGGATGTGGTTTACGGGACTCCCGTACTGCCAGGTGCCATGTTTCTGTATGGACGTTTCGGAGATGTTCCCGTCATGGGGCTGCCGGCCTGCGTCCTTTTTTTCCGGGCCACGGTTCTGGATCTCATCCTGCCCAGGGTTCTGGCGGGCGAGCGGATTACCCGGGAAGATCTTGCCGCCATGGCCCACGGGGGCTTATGTCTGGAATGCAAAACGTGTCATTTTCCCCGGTGCTCATTTGGAAAATAGATTGGTTTAAAGGGTGCAGGGGGCAGGAATAAATTAAGAGAACCATGCTTTTGATAAACAGAAATGGAGTGTCGGATATGTTCAAAGAGAAAAGAATCGTCATCAAGGGGGCAGGGGATCTTGCCACCGGCGTGGCCGCCCGGTTGTGGCGAAGCGGTTTCCCTGTTGTAATGACCGAAATCGAGCAGCCCCTGACCGTTCGGCGAAGTGTTTCGTTGTCAGATGCGGTCTATGAGGGAGAAGTCACCGTGGAGGATATGACCGCCCGGCGGGCGCAGGGCCGTGCGGATATCCTGAAAGTGCTGGATGATCGGGTGATTCCCGTCATCGTGGATCCGAAAGCGGAAATTGTTAACGAAATAGAGATCTTTGCTGTAATTGACGCCATCATGGCCAAGAAGAACATCGGTACCCACATGGATGATGCGACCTTTGTGGTGGGTTTGGGACCCGGGTTCACGGCCGGAGTGGATGTTCACGCCGTCGTTGAAACCAAGCGGGGTCATACCCTGGGCCGGGTCATCCGGCAAGGATCGGCCATTCCCAATACCGGCATCCCCGGTGAAGTGAAGGGATTCGGCTCGGCGCGGGTCATCAGGGCGCCCGGACCAGGCGTTTTAAAGGGGGTGCTTTCTATCGGCACCCATGTTGAAAAAGGGGATATCGTTGCATACGCGGGGGATACGCCCATTCCGGCGCCCATTTCCGGGATGCTGCGCGGATTGCTCCATGACGGTGTAACCGTGGAGAAAGGCCTGAAAAGCGGCGATGTGGACCCAAGGGATGTCCAGGAAAGCTGCTGGGTTATTTCCGATAAGGCCCTGGCCATCGGCGGGGGTGTGCTGGAAGCGGTTTTGATGGCCATTAATACCTAAAAGCCTTTATTGGAGGTGAATATTATGATTGATGTATTCGAAGCGGCCCTAAAAACCCTGCGGACCGGTGAAAGCGTCGCGCTGGCCACCATTGTTCGATCCCATGGATCAACTCCCCGTGCCATAGGTGCCAAGATGCTGGTTTTCCCGGATGGTCGTATTGTGGGAAGCGTCGGTGGCGGTGCCATGGAAAACCAGGTGATTGAAGAAGCCGGATCAGCGCTGAAAAACGGCATGCCCAAAATGGTGCAATACAAGCTCAAAGAGGTGGAACTGGGCCATCTGGGGGTCTGCGGTGGTGAAAACGATATTTTTATTGATGTCATTTCCGGGAAAAAACAGCTCCTTATTGTGGGTGCCGGTCATCTGGGGCAGCAACTCTCGAAACTGGGTGCTTTCCTGAGGATGGACGTGATTGTGTTTGATGATCGTTCGGAATATGCCAATGATGAGCGATTCCCGGATGCCCGTGACCTTATCGTGGGAGATGTGGAAAAGGAACTCGAGAAATATCCCATCACCCCCTGGTGCCATGTGGTGATCGTCACCCGCGGCCACGAACTGGACGGCGTGGCCCTGTCGACTGTAATCCGTTCACCGGCGCGATACCTGGGGATGATCGGTAGCCGAACCAAGAAAGCCAAGATCTATGCCGAACTGCTGGAAAAAGGGATCGAACAGGATTCCCTGGACCGGGTTCATGCGCCCATCGGACTTGATATCGGGGCCGAGACCCCTGAGGAAATTGCCGTGGCCATTATGGCGGAAATCATCACCATCGGACGCGAGAGCAAAGCGTAAAGCCTATAAGGGCGGAAACGGGGACAGATTTATTTTTTCAGCCTTCTTGTTAACCGCTGCCAATGTCAGAAAAATAAATCTGTCCCCGTTCCTCGTCTATGGAAAGCAGCTTGTTGAAAGACTCGCCGGTCCCAACTCCGGTTCACTGATGTAGGTCAAAAATCCAGTGGGCTCTTAGCCTCTTTTAAGGTTTGGCTTTTTATGGTGTGCGTGTAGATCATGGTGGTTCGCACATCGCTATGCCCCAACAGTTCCTGAATGGTTCGGATATCACGGGAATCTACATGTTTGCGCCCGGGCCCCTCGTGCGAGTCCAGCGCAATAGTTTCATAATAGAGGTCGATCGCCTTTAAGGCTTGTTGTTGCTGAGTTTTGGTTTGCCCTTTTTCATTCAATTTATGAATAAAATCAGGGAGGCTTTCCTTGCTCGTGCTTTCAAAATTATATTTCCTGCAAAAATCCAGGTAATACCTGAGCCATTTTTTATAGGCACCATGCAGGCTGTTGGGAACCTATTTTTTTCGTAGACAGTCTTCAAAACGAGCCTGTAATAGGGTAGGAATTACCAGCATAATCAAAACTCTTTTTCTGCGTATCATTCAAATTTTCATATTATATTACAAAAAAAGTATATAATTGTAAAAATATTGTCAAGAGTTTATAGTCATTCGGCATGAATTCTTGAACCTGTCTTTGATGTTCAGCGTGTTGGAATTATTCGCATGGATATTCATCAAAAAAATTTGGTCTATTGTCGCATATCCGGTTTTCAAGTTCAAAACACTGATAAATATTTCCTTATTCCGGAGTGAAGAATAAATGCGGGGACTTTGAGGTCATGGAAAAGCGTCCGAAATCTTAAGTATATGATATCAATGAGATTATTGTGTTTTTGATGATGATTTTTGGAATTAATTCTTCTGCGTATCATTCAAAAATAGATGATACGTAGTTCTACTCAATCACTTGTTATGGTTTTGATCATGAATGAAATTCAAACTGAAGTTTCACCGAAATTATGCTCTGATTTTTCACCCGACCATCCGCAACAGTGCGTCCACAAAAGATTTTCGGGGGAGTTGTTGTTCCTTACAGCAAACGGCATTAAAATCATCGCTCAATGCGACCTTGGCAATTATATGTCTCAAATCTGAGAAAGCGAAACTGTTACGCCCTTTAACTTTATGGCGACGTTCGGGGGTATTTTTGAGTTGTATGCCATAGATCCAAGTAATAGTGGCGGCCATCAAAGAAAAGTTGATGTGGTTAATCACTGCATGTGCATTGCGGGCTTGGCTTTTACTACTGCCAATGTCTTGCTTGATTTCTTTAAAACCTGATTCGATTTTCCATCTGGCACCATAGTACTCGATGACTTGCTTAACAGAAAGATCCATATCCGTAGAGAAGAGGGCAATCCACTGCGTTTTTCGAAAAACCCAGACAACCCGAACAGGGCACTTGAGTGTTTTGAGCATGACCGTCTTTGAGAATGCGTTGACGTCTCGGTATTTCCCATAAAGAAACACGCGATGGATTGATGCGTGAGGCATGAATCTGGCAGCCATTTCAGCACAGGATCCCAGTCTGAGCCCATACTTTCGGGGCCTGCCACGTTTTTTCGACGTGCCATTTTGAGGCGTAGAGTATAGTACGGTATTGGAACGTAATCTGGAGAGCAAATGAAATGAAGATCCGAGGAGGTTGCGTACGGGTTTGAATAAACCATTATTTCCGAACCAGCTATCGCAAACTACCGTCACATGCGCTCCGACGAAATGATGAGCCAGTTCAGTTACCATGTCAGCTGCCTGCTCTAGTTTAGTTTGGAACGAGGCTTCTTCGCCAGGGATCTTCATATTATCCAATTTTTTCTCAATGGCCTTTTTAGGCAAATAGAATCGTTTGGCAAGGGGTAGGCATGCCCAGCGTCCTTTAATGCGCTTCAACAATCCAACAAGAACCACATTCTGAGCCCAAGGATATTTGGATTGGTTGGCCTTAGCGGCATGATCGAAAATATGAGAACAACCGAAGATGTTTCTGCCTGTTTTAGGGTTGATGAAATCATCCAATACAAGCAATAAACGCCCATCGGATAACGGATCTGGAATCATGTTCCACAAAGTCGGCCACAGTTTATCCCATGGGATTTTGTTGGATGCCATAAAAGCGTAAAATCGACGTTTGTTGACATTGAGGCCGAAAAGGGTATTGATGCAGCGAAAAATGTTTGAAGAGATGGAAGTGGTAAAAGGGATGATGAATGCCAAAATGGTATAAGAGAACCAATATCCCCGGTCCCTGCCGAGATTGGTAGATGAAAACGCTTTTTGAAGAGGTGTAAGAACATTACTTAAAATAAACATTTTGAGTTTCTCCTTTCCGTTTGGATATCAAATAGTTATGCCGATATCCTATCACGAAAAGGAATGGTGCGCAAGCAATTAAACCACATAAATACCTGAAATAATTGGCATAAAAATTGAAACATTTTTCACATTCCGTGCCAATTTTTTCTGCTTCGTGAAAAACAATCGCGTGAAATTGCGCGACAAAATCTGAAAGACTTCAAAAACGGTGAAACTTCAGATTCAAAATAACTTGATGGATATTGTGAATAGAGAGAATCAGGTCCTTTTGGCGACAATTGATTCAAATGCTGAATATTATAATCTAAGCTATGATGTCGTCGACTATTTGTGGCATTATGTTTCAGGTT
>Ga0075120_10001379_pt1 | contig 18928 bp, 14 predicted proteins | sample AntAceMetag02UKL_FD_69792 | JGI IMG/M metagenome (GOLD analysis project Ga0075120, IMG submission 69792) | Saline lake microbial communities from Ace Lake, Antarctica - Antarctic Ace Lake Metagenome 02UKL | ecosystem: Environmental > Aquatic > Non-marine Saline and Alkaline > Saline | place... | reverse complement strand
TCAGGGTTTGATTTATCTCGTAACCATTGCTGGAGGCTTGGCATTTGGTTTGGGCGGAAAAGAAGTAGCCGCAGATATTCTCAAAAATCTGAGAGGCAAGTTTTCGGGAGAATAATTAATTTTATTGTCAGGGCCTTGACAAGTAACTTTAGTTTGTTAGAATCAAGAACAATAGATATGATAGGTTTATCAAAATTAAGAGCAAAGAATAAAGGAAGCGGCTAAAAGGCCAAACATTTTGGTTCTTAGAAAACCGCTTTTGAAGAGCGGTTTTCTGATATTTTGGTAAAGGATTGAATGGGAAAGTTCTCTCAAAATTAAATATGTAAATTGAAGAAATTAGAAAGGAAATCGAGGTAATAATTAAACATTTACAAGCAGATGGTGGATGCCTTGGGACCGGTAGGCGATGAAGGGCGTGGCGTGGCTGCGAAAAGCTTCGGTGAGGTGCCTAGCAACCTTTGACCCGGAGATATCCGAATGGGGCAACCCAATTGTGCAAAACACAATTACCCGCTTTAGCGGGAGCAATACCTGGGGAAGTGAAACATCTCAGTACCCAGAGGAAAAGAAAAAAATGCTGCTTTGCAGCAACATTCCTTTAGTAGCGGCGAGCGAAAAAGGAAATAGCCCAAACCAAGTGTGTAGCTTGCTATACATTTGGGGTTGTAGGGGAATTTCGTCAGGATTCCAAGTATTGGGCGCAATGCTTTGTGCTTCAATACTTGGAAATCGCTGAGAGAGTTTACAAAATAAATTGTTAGCCAAATGCCCTGGAAAGGGCAGTCAAAGAAGGTGATAACCCTGTAGGCGAAAATGATTTATACTCTTTGAGATTTTACCTGAGTACCGTCGGACATGATAACCTGGCGGGAAACAAGCTGAACTATCAGCTAAGGCTAAATACTAACCGGTCACCGATAGCGAACTAGTACCGTGAGGGAAAGGTGAAAAGTAGCCCGTTGAGGGCGGTGAAATAGTACCTGAAACCATCATGCTTACAAAGAGTCAGAGTCTCGATTACGCTTGCGTAATCGTGGATGATGGCGTGCTTTTTGCAGAACGAGCCAACGACTTTAGATATATAGCCAGTTTAAGCTCTTCTGGAGTTTAGGCATAGCGAAAGCGAGTGTTAAAGCGCGTTTAGCTGTATATCTAAGACCCGAAGCCAGGCGATCTTACCTTGGGCAGGATGAATTTGAACGAAAGTTCAAAGGAGGTCCGAACCCGTAGGTCGTGCAATTCCTTGGGATGACCTGAGGTAAGCAGTGAAAAGCTAATCGAGCCTGGTAATAGCTGGTTCTCCTCGAAATAGTTTTAGGACTAGCCCTTCATTTACGTTTTGGGGGTAGAGCTCTGGATGGGGTTTCTTGGTTCGTCCGGATATTCCAACCAAACTTCAAATACCAAAATTTTTTAGTGAAGGAGTCAGACTGTGGGGGCTAAGCTCCATAGTCGAAAGGGAAACAGCCCAGACCCTCATCTAAGGTCCCTAAATTTTCCACGCAAGTGGACCCAGTTCTTTTTTAAAGAACTGTGGGAGCTAAGTGTTAAAAAGGAGGTGAAATTCTTTAGACAGCTAGGAGGTTAGCTTAGAAGCAGCTATCCTTTAAAGAGTGCGTAATAGCTCACTAGTCAAAGGATTTCGCGCCGAAGATTTAGCGGGACTAAGCTCAGTACCGAAGATAGGGATGCCAGCATTTATGCTGGTGTGGTAGAGGAGCGTTTTCTTGACGATGAAGCTGAACCGTGAGGTTTGGTGGAGTTGAGAGAAGTGAGAATGTTGGCACGAGTAACCACAATCCCGATTGAATATCGGGACACCGAAAGCCCAAGGGTTCCTTGGCAATGACAATCAGCCAAGGGTTAGGCGGGCCTAAGGAGTAGCCGAAAGGCGTATCCGATGGACAGCCGGTTAATATTCCGGCCCCGTGATGTTTTTTCGATGGAATGCGGAATTTAGTAGGTAAGGCGAGTTATTGGATTCACGTCGCTAATTTGAGCTTTTGCAAGAGTTAGCGGGAAGTCCGCTTTAGGGCGGGTGAACCTTACTGAGCAAGTTTCCTAGAAAAGCTCCAAAGAGTTAAGAGCATTGCGTCCGTACCAAAAACCGAAACAGGTGGGCAAGTATAAGAGTACTAAGGTGAACGAGTGAAACCTTGTTAAGGAATTCGGCAAACAAGTGGTCGTAACTTCGGGATAAGACCCGCCACCTTCGGGTGGCCGCAGCAACCGTTTCCCTGGCGACTGTTTATCAAAAACACAGGTCCCTGCTTAACTCGTAAGAGGATGTATAGGGGCTGAGGCCTGACCAGTGCTGGAAGGTTAACTTCGGCGGTGTATTCTGTTTACAGGATATGCTAACTGAACGAAGCCCCAGTAAACGTCGGCGATAACTATAATCGTCCAAAGGTAGCGTAATCCCTTGCCAGGTAATTTCTGGCCCGCATGAATGGCTTAACGGCTGGGGAGCTGTCTCAACAAGGTGCTCGGTGAAAATGCAGTACCGGTGAAGATGCCGGTTACCTGCGGTTAGACGGAAAGACCCCGGGAGCTTTACTATAGCTAGATATTGAGCTTTGATTTTAGATGCAGAGAATAGTGGGCAGGCTTTGAAGCTTTGTTTTCGGACGAAGTGGAGCCGTCAGTGGAATACCCATCTTTTAAAATTTTAGTTCTAACCCCGCCATAAGCGAGAGACAGTGTCTGGTGGGTAGTTTAAGTGGGGCGCTTGCCTCCTAAAAGGTAGCGGAGGCGTTTAAAGGTCAGCTAGCTCCGGATGGAAATCGGAGTGATAGCGCAAAGGTATAAGCTGGCTTTACTGCAAGGCGGATATGCCGCGCAGTTGCGAAAGCAGAACTTAGTGAACCGACCTTGGTTTATAGAACCGAGGGAGATTATCAAATAAAAGTTACCCCGGGGATAACAGGTTAGTAGGGCCCGCGAGTCCATATCTACGGCCCTGTTCGACACCTCGATGTCGGCTCATCACATCCTGGAGCTGAAGAAGGTTCCAAGGGTTTGGCTGTTCGCCAATTAAAGTGGTACGCGAGCTGGGTTCAGACCGTCGTGAGACAGGTTGGTCCCTATCTACCGTAGGCGTTGAGAATTGAGGGAATTTGTTCCTAGTACGAGAGGACCGGAATGAACTAACCTCTGGTGTACCAGTTGTCCTGCCAAGGGCATCGCTGGGTAGCTAAGTTAGGCAGGGATAACCGCTGAAGGCATATAAGCGGGAAGCCCATCCTAAGATTAATTCTCTTAGATTGGTTGGAGACTACAACCTTGATAGGCCTCAAATGTAAGCTTCGTAAGGAGTTCAGTTGAGAGGTACTAATAAATCATTTTTATGTTTACCTTGATTTCCTTTTTAAGGTCTTCAATTTTCAATTAAGCGTAGCCATTGTAAGGGGGCTATACTGGATTTGCTCCACCTGTTCCCATCTCGAACACAGAAGTGAAATAATCCAAGGCCGATGATAGTGCTTTTGCGCGAAAGTAGGTAGCCCCCCTACAATGTCTATGCTTTTTTGTTTGAAAAACAGATTTTTTCTGATAGAATAGTTTAATTAGCTATGATTAGAAAAAAAGATAAAAATAGAATAATTGTTTCTTCTCTGGTTCTTGTAGTTGTGATTCTAGTACTTATTTTTCAAACACCAGTGAGGTCATTTTTTTACACTATAAGCGAACCAATCCAGCAATCGCTTTGGCAAAAAGGCAAAAATAGCTCTGATTTTTTCAATGGGCTTTTTTCTTTCTCTGCGCTCACAAGAGAAAATGAATTTTTAGGACAAGAAAATAGGGAACTCTTATCAAAAATTGTTGAAATAGATTCCCTGAGAAAAGAAAATGAAGAATTAAGAGCTGCTCTTAATCTTGGTTTGGCTGATGATTATAAAATAATTGAGGCACGTGTTTTTTCAGTAAATCTTGAGCAGGATTTTGTGTTAGTAAATAAGGGCAAGCAAGATGGAATTAAAAAGGGGATGCCGATCATTGATTTTCATAATATTTTGATAGGAAGAGTTGAACAAGTTTATACTAACCAATCCAAAGTTTTTTTAATAAGTAATAAGGATGTAAAATTTAGTGTTGGGATAGAGGGTGAGACGATTAATGGTTTAGCAAAAGGAAAGGGCAAGGGAGAAGTGTTTCTTGATTTAGTGCCAAAAGAAGAAAAGCTGGTTTCTGGAGCTTTAATTACGACAGCCGGACTTGAAGAGAATTTTCCACAAGGGCTCTTGATAGGAAGGATAGGAGATATTGAAAGAACTGATTTAGCGCCGTTTCAGAAAGCAAATATTGAATTGCTGTTAGATGTCAGCAAGCAAAATAATTTATTAATTATTTTAGCGCAATGAAATTATCTAAGACATTAATTTTATTCCTTCTGTTTTATTTTTTAACTCTTTTACAGACTAGCTTTTTAATCCATTACTCATGGCACAATGCTGGTATACATCTTGTTTTACTTATATTTGTTTTATTATTATTCAATAAGAAAAGAGATATTAAAGAAGGGCTGGTGTTAGCGGTTTTAGCTGGTTTTTTTATTGATATTTTTTCCTCGTATTTTTTCGGTCTTTTTATTTTACTTTTTATAATTCTGTTTTTTCTCGCGAGCTATCTCAAAAAAAGAATTTCAGCTAATAATTTTTCTGGTTATTGTTTGCTTTTATTTTTAACCATTTTGGTTTACAATTTATTATTCTTTTTGATTAGCTACAAGTTTAACTTTTTCGATGTTTTGTATAATTTCTTGGCAGGCATAGTAATATATTTTATTTCAAAAGCGATTTATGTTCTCAAACAAGGGTTTGGAAAATAAAAAGATTAAGCGAACAGGAAATGAGATAGAACCCGAGGAAATATTTTGGGATATTTTGGCTAAAAAGAAAGAAGATATTTTTGAAAAAAAATTAGAAATACCCATTATGCGCTGGCCGTTGAAGCTGATTTTTTTTCTTTTTTCCGCTTTGCTTATTTTTGTCAGTGCCAGGGTTTTCTATCTTCAAGTTTTTCAGTTTAGTAAATATTCCGTACTTGCTGAACAAAATAATTTTATAAGTACTGCGATTAAATCCGAAAGAGGTGTAATCTATGATAAACACTTGAATCAGCTGGTGTTCAATAGGCCCTCTTTTAATTTGATGCTTAATAAAAGCGCATTAGAGCCGGAACAGCTTAATAAAAATCTGAAAGCATTAAGCTGGATTTTAGAAAAAACTGAAGAAGAGCTTCAAGAGGCGATAGCACAAAACAAGAATAAAATTTTACTCGCCGAGAATCTTAATTATAAACAATTGATTTTGTTTGAGTCTCATTCTGACGAATTCCAAGGTTTTTCTATTGAAAATGCCAGTGTGCGGGAATATCAGACTGGACCGGTTTTTTCCCATATTATTGGCTATCATCGGCAGACAAGCCAGGATGCTGGGATTGAGGCATTTTACAACCAAGAATTAAGTTCAAAGCCAGGGGAAATAAAATACGAAAGGAATATTTATGGAGAAATTATTTCGCAAGAATTAGTAAGAGAGCCGGGGAGCGGAGATAGTTTAGTCCTTTGGCTTGATTCGGAACTTCAAGAGAAGCTATATGATGTGTTTTTGGAAGAATTAAATGCAGTAGGTGTTAAAAGAGCGAGTGCTGTGGCTATTGATCCGAAAACTGGTGGTGTCTTAGCAATGGTAAGCTTTCCTAGTTATGATAATAATCTTTTTACCCAAGGGATAAGTCAGGAAGATTGGGATAAACTCTCTAATGATAAAAATATGCCATTCCTTAATAGGGTAACTGGCGGTAGATATCCTACTGGTTCTATCATTAAACCCTTGATTGCATCTGCTGCGTTGAGTGAAGGAATAATAACTGAAAAGACAAAGATTAATTGTACTGGAGAGATAGTGGTTGAAAATCCTTGGTTTGAGGATCAACCTTGGATTTTCAAGGATTTTAAAACTCATGGCATAACTGATGTTGAGAAAGCAATCGCAGAATCCTGCAATGTCTTTTTCTATACTGTTGGTGGTGGGTATAAGAATTTTGAAGGGCTTGGTCCTGATTTGATTATTCAGTATTTAACTGAATTTGGTTGGGATTCTCGATTAGGGATTGATTTGCCCGGAGAGATTACTGGTTTTATTCCAAGCAAGGACTGGAAAAAGGAAAGATTTTCTTCACCTGATAATTTATGGATGCCCGGAGATACTTATAATCTTTCCATTGGTCAAGGTTATTTATCCGTGACTCCGCTTGAAGTGGTGAGTGCTTTTGTCTCACTAGTTAATGGGGGTAAACTTTTAAGACCGCAAATAGTAAAACAGATAATTGATAATGATAAAAACGTTATAACAGAGTTTCATCCAAAAGTTTTAGCCCAAAATTTTATTGATGATAAAAATTTAGAAATTGTCAAACAAGGAATGAAAGGGACGGTTGATTATGGCTCAGCCGTGGTCTTAAGCTCTTTACCAATTCAGGCAGGAGCTAAAACGGGAACTGCGGAAATCGGCAGAGATGAATATTTCCATTCTTGGATAACAGTTTTCGCTCCCTATGATGATCCTGAAATTGTGATAACATTAATGGTAGAGAGTGCTTATGGAATGCACAAAGCAGTGGCCCCTACTGCTTTACGGGTTCTGGATTGGTATTTTAAGGGAAAAAAAATTCCTGTGGGCGTGGATCCGCCGGAATTATAAATGAAGAAAATAATTATTAATTATTAATATAATAATATTATGCCTGATAAAAAACACTATCCTTTAATAAGAACTATTTATCTCTATATTTTTGCTTTGCTTGGTTTGGTTTTGGTGATTATAGGGTCAGTAAATTTTTTAAACATGGGCTTAAAGGCCTTTGTGTTTACTAAAGCTGAACAGAACATGGAAATTGATTTTGAAAGGCCGATGCCTGCTCCCTTATCAGCAGATAAGATGGAAGAATTAGGCAAGGGGAGTGAATTAAGCGAAACAGAACTTGTCTTAGTTCAGGAGTGGCTGGAAGAATACAAGATTTGGAAAACAGAATCAGATAAAGTAAATTATCTTGTTAGTAATAGACACAGGGATGCTTCTATAAATTTGTCTTTAATTCTAGTAGGCATTCCTTTATATCTTTATCATTGGTTTACTATTAAGCGTGAAATGAAAAAAAGTAGAACAGCATAATTAAAAAGTGTTCAAGAACTGTTCTCGAACGTTTATCCATATATGAAATATATTAATTCAACAAAAGGGTCTTTATTCGCTATGGTTATTATCGCTTTTTTAGTTTTTTTTCTTCCAGAAATTGATTCCTCTTTTAGTTTTGAGATAGTATTAACAGTAGCAACTTTTCTATTTGCGATATTGGTTGGTTTTGATTTATCTCGACTCTATTCTCGCTACACTAATGTTAGACAAAATATAGCAGAGGAAGATGCGAGATTACTTTCTTTTTATGCGAAATCAAAAATATATGGAAAGGAATTTTCTGAAAGAGTTAGGAATATAGTCGATAAATATTGTATTCATTTTTTAGATTATGGCATATGGAAAGCCGAAGGGTATTACTATAAGCCAACTTCAAAATATTTTCTTCAATTTTATGATGAAATGGAAAGAATGAAGAAGTATCGCCACGAAGGAACCTATGAATCAATGCTTGATGATCTTTCTTATCTTGAATCAGCGCGGAATAAAGCGTCTATTTTTATATATGCCCAAATGTCTTTGAAAAAACAATATTTTTTGTTTCTTCTTGCCTTAATAATTCTATTGTGTTTATTCGTTGGCATTAGAGGAGATGGTTTCTATGGTCAACTTATAACGATTCTTCTTTCTTCTTCTTTGGTATTGATTTTGCTTTTATTAAGGGATTTAAATAGTTTTATGATTCAAAATAAAGGCATAGGAGTTGAGTCCAAGCAAGAGGTTTTAGAATTTATGGGATTATCGCGTTATTACAATCAATTAAATCAAAAGAGAGGATTTATTTTCATTCCTAAACAGCACAAGAAATATCGTCTTGGGTTACATAAGCCGGGAGAGAAAATAAAAATCAAAATTGTTTCTGACTAAAATTTATAACTTCCCCCTAAAAGGTTTTTATAGTCGAAGTTTATTTATAAGTTGGTACGAGGTTCAACCTCGTACCAACCTCGTACCACATTTTATCAACGAGGCCAGTCCTTGTTGATTTTTCTACTCCCTCAATAGATAGGGGGTATTTTTGCTTGACAAACAATAGATAAAATGGTACAATATGGATAGATAATAGTTCTTTAAAACTATTGAAAGCGCTGGTAGTTTGCAGGTTATGCCTCTAAACTACTGGCGCTTTCTTTTATAGGGCGAGATAAAGAAAAGCTAGTAAATTCAAGGTTAGCTCTGTGACCAACCTTAACGGGAACTACAGAGGGCTTTTGTCGGAAGGACAAAAGTAGGTCTTTACCGGAAGGGAAAGGATCCACATCCGATCCGGAAGGGAAAGGATGTAAGGAGTAATAATGAACAAGAGTGATCAGATGTTCCGCCAGTATCCATGGATTAAATGGCTGTTTCGTAGAGCATATGCGGCGTCTTGGAGATATTCCATCTTTGCGTTCAATCTTAATTGGGATGCTATCAAGAAGCCAAAGTTTGAAAGAATTGATGAGGGACTCATGTCTAGTGGAGTTAGTTCTGGATCTCATAGCTACAAGAGTTATCCCGAGCAGAACAGCACAACCCGAACGACGGATGTCTATTCTACGTTCGTAGTCTATGATATCGCGGGGTTTCTAGTCAGTCGTAGGATCCGATCTCTTCCTTGGAGTCATGAGACAATAAGGGACAGGTTGCGAAACTGGGAGATACTGCGAGTACATGCTATTGTAGAAGTCGCAGTCTCTTATAACCGCTCAGGGATTTTCTCCTTTTCTCACGATGTTAACACTACAATCCGTATCCCTCCGAATGACGGGATGGACAGTTTTCTCAAAGCCTAGATCGTAATTACTGACCTCTCGCCCAGGTCATAAAACCGATTCATTCCCGCTGGAGTGCATACATGAACACTATGTATTGCGCTCCAGCGGGATCTTTTTTTGTCAAAGCAGTCCGAGAACAGTTTTCAAAAAATTATTTACAATATTTCATCAACGAGGCCCGTCCTCGTTGATTTCTCTACTCCCTCAATAGATAGGGGGTATTTTTGCTTGACAAACAATAGATAAAATGGTACAATATGGGCAGATAATAGTTCTTTAAAACTATTGAAAGCGCTGGCAGTTTGCAGGTTGTGCCTCTAAACTACTGGCGCTTTCTTTTATAGGGCGAGATAAAGAAGAGCTGGTAAACTCAAGGTTGGCTTCGTAAACCTAGAAACGAAGAAGTCTATCAGGCTGTCAGTGCTAGAAGGCACTATCAAGCTATAGGCTATCCTGTTATACAGGGTGAAGGAAGCATTATGTTGCTAAGTGATTTTTCAAGAGACAGATTTAATGGTAGAAAGTTGGTGGATTGGGAAACCAAGCATCCAGGATTCCTGTTGCTCTTGGGCCAGATCCGTAGATGGATACATGGGAAAGCTTCGGAGATTGGAAATCAACCTCTTTCAGCATTCTCGGAAATGAATTCAGGATTACTGAAGCCAAGTTCTCGACAGCTTACTGCCGAACACCTTTTCTTCATTCCTTGCGATAAGGAAAGCGGATCTACGGGAGAGAACCAGAGGTTCATCCGATGGACATTGTTCGCCATCAAAGAGAAATGTTCCAATCCATGGGTTGGAGCTATATTCAGGAAATTGCGACGATTTGTCTATGATGTGGCTCATGCTTATCTTCAACCTCGTAGTATAAGGTTCGGGCCACCAGCGGGAGGAAAGTCCTCCGACAAATGGGAAGCTACGCAGATTTTTCCTGGAGATTCCATTAAGTTTGCTTGTTCGACTATCAGTGATAGAGATAGGGTTATCCGATTAGTATTAGTTGGGGTCGAATATTATGCGAAAGCTGGTAAGATCGATCCTGATGTTAATCCGGATGTGCAAATCCATCTTCTACGAATGAAGAGGGGGCAGCTTCCAAACATTCTTCACGAGTACTATGCTAAAGAACAGAAAGCACAGCTCATCGGAGAAGTATAACCAGTTGACCTCTCGCCCAGGTCATAGAACAATCATATCCCCTCTGGAGTGCATGTATGAACATTATACATTGCACTCCAGCAGGGTTTCTTTTTTAGACAAACGTAGATGTCAAACATCTACAGTTTTTTTATTCGGGAGGTTGTTTGGGAGGCCGGGCCTCCCAAGTTTAACTTCGTAGTTTGATAATACGTTTGCTCTTTTTTGGAAAATCCTTTAAAATTGGATAACATGGTTCAGCTAAAAGAAATCAAAAAAACTCGCATAGAGAAAATTGAAGCCTTGAAAAAATCAGGGATAGATCCATATCCCTTGACTGTGAGAAGGACTCATTTAATATCTCAAGCGCTAAAAGATTTTTCAAAAATAGAAAAATCTAAAAAAGAAGTTATTTTAACCGGTCGTTTACGTTCTTTTAGGGAACATGGTGGAGCTACTTTTGCAGATGTTGAGGATGGCACAGCAAAGATTCAGATTTTTTTCAAAAAAGACCATGTAGGGCCAAAAAAGTATGAGTGGTTTTTAAAATATTTGGATATTGGGGATTTTGTTGAAGTAAGAGGAGAACTTTTTAAGACCAAGAGGAAAGAAAAAACTCTCCTAATTACAGATGCCAAGATAATATCTAAATCAATTCTTCCTTTGCCAGAGAAATGGCATGGCTTAAAGGATGTAGAAGAAAGGTTCAGAAAAAGATATTTGGATTTAATAATGGACAAAGAAGTAAAAGAAAAGTTTTTGCTTCGTTTTCAAATTATTCAAGAATTAAGAAATTTTTTCATTTCCAAAGATTTTTTAGAGGCAGAAACTCCTATTCTGCAAACTATTTACGGAGGAGCTAAGGCCGAACCATTTAAAACTCATTTCAATGCATTGGATTTAGATGTTTATTTAAGAATTGCCACAGAAATACATTTAAAAGAGCTTTTAGTGGGTGGTTTTGAAAAGGTTTTTGAAATAGGAAGGATATTCAGGAATGAAGGGATTGATAAGCATCATAATCCTGAATTTACTTCTTTGGAATTTTATGTCGCTTATGCTGATTACAAAGACTTGATGAAGATTTGTGAACAAATGCTTACTTTTGTTTTAAAAAAGGTTTTTGGTAAATTAATAATAGAGCACGAGGGTAGGAAGATTAATTTCAAAGGTCCTTTTAAAAGAGTCGAGTTCTATGATTTAATAAGAAAAGATGCAGGCATTGATTTGGAAGATATCCATCCAAGTAAGCTAGGCGAAAAAGCTAAGACCCTAGGAATTAAATTGGAAAAAGGAGAAGGTTTTGCAGAAATAGCTGATAAGATTTACAAAAAGTATTCTAGAGACAAGATCATTGAGCCAACTTTTATTATTCATTATCCTTTAGGGGCATTTCCTTTGGCAAAGCCACACCCAACGCTTGAAGGAAGATTGGCTAATTTTCAGTTAGTAGCAGGCGGATGTGAGTTAGTAAATGCTTTTTCTGAATTAAATGATCCAATAAGACAGAGAGAGATATTCAAAGAACAAGAGAAAATGTATAAGCAGGGATATGGTGAGGCACAGAGAACTGATGAGAACTTTTTACAAGCATTAGAACACGGAATGCCACCCGCGGCTGGTTTTGGAATGGGCATTGATCGTCTTGTCGCTCTTCTGACCGACTCTCATTCTTTGCGTGAAGTTATTCTATTTCCAACGATGAGACCAAAAAAATGATTGATATAAATTTATTAAGAGAAAATCCAGATTTAGTAAAAAAAGCCCTTACGAAGAGAGAGGTTGATTTAGATATTGATAAAATTATTTCTTTAGATGATAAAAAGAGAGAGCTTTTGCAGATTGTAGAGGGATTAAGAGCTGATAAGAATAAGCTGTCCTCTGGAAAAGCAGAAGATATTAAAAAAGCTAGAGAAGTTAAAGTTCAGCTTAAGCTGAAAGAAAAGGAGTTAAAAGAAAGAGAAGATGAGTTTGATGAATTATTTTCTTTAATTCCCAATATTCCAGCAGAGGATGTGCCAGAAAAAGAGCCCGAAGTAGTCAGAGAATGGGATAAGCCGAAGGATTTTGGTTTTAAGATAAAGGATCATTTAGAAATAGGGGAGAGTTTGGATTTGATTGACGTAAAACGAGCGGCTAAGATCTCTGGTTCTAGATTTGGGATTTTGAAAAATCAATGTGTTTTGCTTGAGTTTGCTCTCGCAAGATTTGCAATGGATAATATTTTGAAACAGGGTTTTGTTCCTGTCATTCCTCCAGTATTGTTAAGAAAAGAGATGATGAAGAAAATGGGATATATTGATACGAAAGAGGACTTAGCTGAAAGGTATTTTTTTGAAAAAGACAATTTATTTTTAGCAGGAACTTCAGAGCAAATGATAGGGCCAATGCACGCAGATGAAATTTTATCTGATTTACCAAAAAGATATTTATCATTTTCTACTTGTTTTAGAGAGGAAGCCGGCTCCTACGGAAAAGACACGAGGGGAATTTTTAGAGTTCATCAGTTTGATAAGCTGGAAATGTTTTCTTTTTCTAAAGCAGAGGACTCTAAAAAAGAACTTGAGTTTTTATTAAGTATAGAAGAAGAATTAGTTAAAAAATTAAAACTTCCTTACAGGGTAGTCCATTTGCCAGCCAATGATATATCAAGGCCATCTGCTTCCACTTATGATATTGAGATATGGATGCCAAGCCAGGGCAGATACAGGGAAACTCATTCTGTTTCCAACTGCACTGATTTTCAAGCAAGGCGTTTAAATATTAGACATAAGAAAGAATTCATTCATACTTTAAATGGCACAGCTTTTGCAATTGGCAGAATGATTATCGCGATTTTGGAAAATTATCAGCAAAAAGACGGAAGTGTGAAAATGCCTAAGGCATTGCACAAATATTTGGGTTTTAAAGTTATTAGAAAATAATTGCTATAATAATTATCACTCCGCAACATCGCAACGCGTCCCGGCCGTGTTACATTTATCCGCAGATTATTAGTGTTACATAAAAGAAATGGAAGAAAAGTTTATCAAAGTTAATAATCTAAAGGTTTTTACAAGAATTGAGGGACAGGGAAGTCCTTTTTTAATATTGCATGGCTGGGGTGCAAGCACAAAGTCATGGATTAAGGTTCAGCACGAATTGAGTAAACATTTTTCAGTAATTTGCCCAGATTTGCCTGGTTTTGGAAAGAGCGATTTGCCTGATTCTGCTTGGAATATTGATAGTTATTTAGATTTTATTATTGCGCTAACAAAAGAATTGGGAATAGAAAAGTTTTATCTTTTAGGCCATTCTTTCGGTGGAAGGATTGCTATTAAATTAGCTGAAAAATTTTCAGAGAAATTAGAAAAATTAATTTTAATAGACTCGGCTGGTATTAAGCCAAAAGCGCCTAATTGGTTTATTTCTTTACTAAGCAGATTCATGGGCATTTTTAAGTTTGTGCCAGGTTATAATATTGGCAGAAAGGCATATTATAAATTTATTATTAGAAGCACTGATTATTTGAAAGCCACAGGCATAATGAAGCATGTTTTTCAAAAAGTCATAGCAGAAGATTTAACAGATTGTTTGTGCAAGATTCAAACTAAAACTTTTATTATCTGGGGCAAATTCGATAATCTCACCCCTTTAAAAGACGGTCAGTTAACAAATCAGAAGATTGCTGATTCTAAATTAGATATTGTTGATACAGGACATGCTCCTCATCTAATAATGCCAAAAATAATTGCTCATAAGATAATTGATTTTGTTTATGGAAAATGAGAATTCAGAAAATTGGAATCAGTTTGTAATAGAGAATAGGGGAAGTTTTTTGCAGAGCTACGAATGGGCAGAGTTTCAGAAAAAATGTGGGAAAAAGGCCATTAGAATAAAATTAGATGGCTTGCAAGCAGTTTTGATAAAAGAAAAGCTTTCTTTTTATATCCCCTATGGGCCTGTTATAAAAAATAAAAAGGCCTTGCCTTTTCTTTTTGATAAAATTAAAAAAGATTGTGTTTTTTTGAGAATAGAGCCATACACTGATTCAGGTTTTGATTTTAAACATTTTTCCGCACTAAGAAGTCAACCGCAGAAAACTCTAATTTTAGATTTGAAAAAATCAGAACAAGAGATTTTGGATGAATTTCAAAAAACCGCAAGGTATAATATAGGACTAGCACAAAGGAAGGGGATTAAGGTTTTAATAACAGATAAATATAATCCAGATTTCTATAAACTTTTGAACAAAACTGCCCAAAGAAATAAATTTAAACCCCATAGCGAATCACATTACAAGAATTTATTTGATGTAAAAAGTAAGGACTTTGATGTAAAAATGTTTTTAGGAGAATTTGAAGGGAAGATCATCGCTGCTTTTATTTTGATTTTATTTGGCAATAGAGCAACGGCGCTTCATGGCTCTTTTGATTCTGAATATAAAAAATTAAAGCCAGCTAATCTTTTAACTTGGGAAAGAATTAAGTATGCTAAAGCGAAAGGGTGCGAGGTTTTTGACTTTTGGGGCATTGATGAAAAGAAATGGTCTGGGTTCACGGAATTCAAAAAAAGCTTTGGCGGGCAAGAGATTGAATACCCCAAGGCAGTTGATATTGTTTTTAATCCTTTAAAATACAAAGCATATAGAATTTTGAGAAAAATTTTATGACAAGCGAATTAATTTTAATTTTCCCTTTGTTTATTTTTTGGTTGATTCATATTTCAAGACGAAATCTGTTTTTGACTTATTTTTTCCAATTAAAAGAATATCGTTTAGATAGACTTCTTGAAGAAGTCAAAAGAAAAAAGGAAATTGTTTTTTCTAAATATTTTTTCTTAGGATTGATTTTTCTCCTGACATCTCTATTGTTTGCGAGCAATGAAAAAATAAGCAGATGGATTGCTACTTTCGCCTATTTATTTTTATGCCTTTATTCTTTATATTTTTTGTCTAAGAAAAAATGGCAGTTGCCAAGGTTCACGAATAAAATGATTCTTTGGCTATGTCTTATTTTTATTTTGCAGATAGTTCTATTCTTTGTTTTTCAATCAATATTTTTTGTTCTGGTCTTAGAAATTCTTTTCCCTTTATTCCTTTATCTCTCTCTGCAGATTATTCAATTCTTTGTATTTTTTGCTAAGAAAAAAATTATTCAAAAGGCAAAAACTAAAAGAGAAGAACTCAAAAACCTAAAAGTGATTGGTATTACTGGCTCTTTTGGAAAAACCTCTATGAAAGAAATACTTTATAAGTTGTTAAAGGATAAATACAAGGTTATTAAAACAAAAGAACATATAAATACAGAGATAGGAGTAGCGAGAACAGTGTTGGGGATAGATAAAGCAGATATTTTTATCTGTGAAATGGGCGCCTATAAAAGAGGAGAGATAAAAGCGATTTGCGATATCGTGAAACCGGAAATAGGGATTTTAACAGGAATCAATGAACAGCACATTGCTCTATTTGGAAGTCAAGAGAATATTATTAAAGGTAAGTACGAGCTGATAGAGAGTTTACCGGAAAATGGCTTAGCGATTTTTAATGGAGAGAATAGATATTGTTTAGAACTTTTTGAGAAAACTAATAAAGAGAAGCTAAAGTATGGTTTTGCGCAGAAAGTAGAGGTAGGTAAAAACGGTAGTAGATTTTTCATCGACGGCGTTCAATTTGAAACAAATCTTTTAGGAAAACACAATGTATTAAATATATTAGGGGCTGTGAGAGTGGCCGTAGCATTAGGGGTAAGCTTAGAAGAATGTGCTGAGTTCGTTAAGAATATAGCACAAGGAGGTATGGTTTTAAAAGGAAGAATTATTAATTCTAGCTATTCTTGCAATCCCAATGGCGCTATTGCTTCTCTGGAATATTTAAGCTCGTTTAAGGGGAAAAAGGGGATAGTGACATCTGGATTAATAGAATTAGGCCCTGCCTCAAAGGAAATTCATAAAAGAATTGAAAAAAAGATCTTAGAAGTTTGCGATGTAGCAATTACTACGCAAAAAGGAGTTTTTGAAAAAGTTGAGTTTGTCTCAAATCCAAAAGAAATTATGGAAAAATTAAAAGGTATTGATGTAGTTTTGATTGAGGGGAGAGTGTCAAAAGCAATAACTCGATTATTAAATAATAATCAGTGATTATCAAAAAGCCAATCTTTATATCTCTCTCTCCAAATGTAGAAAAAGATGATTTGTCTTTAGTTTTCAAATTGCCTTTTATTGGTTTTAAATGGAGAAAAGGTAGAGCAATAAAATTATTAGAAGAAAAGTTTAGCGACTTTGGTCATGCTTCTTCTTTCGTCAGTGGCAGAACCGCGCTTTTAGCAATTTTAAAATCTTTAGACCTTGAAAAAGATAGTCAGGTTTTGATTCAGGCATTTACCTGTAATGCAGCAGTAAATCCAATTCTTTGGGCAGAATTTAAGCCCGTGTTTATTGATATCAAAAAAGAGACATTAAATATAGACCCTGATGACTTGGAAAGAAAAATTACTCCTCGCTCTAGGGCAGTTATAGTTCAACATACCTTTGGCAAGTCAGCTGATTTAGACAGGATTTTAGAGATTTGCAAAAAAAATAATTTGATATTGATAGAGGATTGCGCTCATTCGCTAGGAGGTGATTATAATGGAAAAAAACTTGGGACATTCGGCAAAGCTTCTTTTTTCAGCACAGGCAGGGACAAGATAATATCTTCTGTTTATGGAGGAATGACAGTTACTCAAGATAAGATTTTGGCAGAAAGAATACAAGAATTTCAAAAAACATTACGATATCCTTCATTTTTTTGGACACTTCAACAGCTTTGCCATCCTATTCTGACTAAAATGATTGCAATGCCTTTATACGGCTTCTTCGGTTTGGGAAAGTACAAATTAGTTGCTTTTCAAAAATTGGGTATATTATCTAAAGCGGTCCATAAGATGGAAAAGAAGGGTAAGATGCCAAAATATTTGCTAAAAAAAATGCCAAATTCTTTGGCTCTATTAGGACTACACCAATTTGATAAATTAGAAAGATTTAATGAGCACAGATATGAGATTGCTAAGATTTATAATAAGGAAGCAGAAAAAAGAGTATATATGCGTTATTCAGTTTTTGTAGATAATAGTGATAAGATTTTGAGAAAGTTTAAACAAAAGTGTATTTATCTTAATGATGGTTGGAGAAAATCAGTTGTTGTGCCAATAGGGACTGATTTAGAGAAGATGGGATATAAAAAAGGCAATTGTCCTATTGCAGAGGAAGTAGCTGAAAAGATTTTGAATCTTCCGACACATATTAATATTTCTCAAAAGCAAGCTCAAAAAATCAAAAAACTCCTTCAGGAGTTTCAAAATTAATCTATTATATTAAATTAAAATAAAGAAGGGTCCCGGCTAACAGTGATTGTTAACGGGGACCCTTTGTTGCGCGGTCGGCGATTCCTTAGAATAGCCATAGTTGTGCTCCCATCCGGATGAAGGCCGTTCCTTTGTGTGGAGAGCATTCATACTTTTGCTGGCAGGCCTGAAATTCCAGGAAGAAGCCGAGAGAGAATTGTTCTCTACATACTTCAGCTGCTGCGCCTAGTAGAATGCTGTAGCCTTCAGTATATCCCGTTGGTTCGGAATAGAAGGCAAATGCCTCTGCTCCGACATATCCTAATGCTTGGATATAGCCGAATGGCCCAACTTTGAGCAAGGGTATTCTTAACCCGACTTGTTTGAAGGTGAGCGTGATGGAATTATTCACCATCCCGGTTACCCTGAGAACATCAAAGCTTGGTCCTGCGTCGGAAAACGGAACGCCCAATTTTAGATTTGCGCCGATTGCTCCTTGATCCTGGATATAGCCGAAGGAGATTCCTCCAGCAAAATCTAAGAAATTCCAGAGCCGTTTTGAGCGCAAATCAATGTTTGCTTCCAAAAAGTCGTGATTCGGGAAACCCGTTTCTCCAACTGCGTTGGCATTAATGTAAAGCCCAAGCTCTACAAAATGATTGGCGCATTCAGGGGTCTCAATTTCTTCTTCTGGCTCTTCGTTGATTTCTTCCCTGATATAAACAGGGTAGAAGATCACCTTTGTTTCTTGCGGACAGACCGGCTGACAGCAGGGGTTGTTCCATTGCACGCAGTCATTTGCTTCAGCAATTAGGGGTAATAGTACCGCAGCAACTATCACTACGATGGCTATTAAAATCATCCCAATTAACAATTTGCCATGCTTTCTTTTTCGCATCGCGCACCTCCTCCTTGATTTCTATTATACATTAAATGGTTTTAAAGTCAATAGGTTGACAAATTTGAGATTTGTGATACAATTATATCGAGAAGCACACTGATAATTAGACCTCGATGTATAATGTTTAGGGGTTTGATCTCTAAACATCCAGACAGAACTGAATAGGCCCTCAAGGAGGTGCCAAATGTTTAGGAAAGTATTGTTGGGAGCAATCTTACTAGGGGTTTCGTTTACCCTTACGAGTTGCTTTAGACCAGAGCCGGTTGCCTCCTTGCAGGCGCCGGATGAAACCGCTGTTAACGAAGAAGTAGTTTTTGATGCTTCTTCAAGCGTTGGAGTCGATTTCTTTTATTGGGATTTCGGCGATGGAACAGAGCCACTGAAAACAGAAGAAAAGGTAGTCAAACACACCTATAATCAAGAAGGAGATTATACTGTTCGCCTTAAAGCACGCAATACGTCTTTTTCTTGGAATCAGGGTGAGCCAGACTGTATTACTTATCATGAGATTATAGTCGTGGCAGGAATTTTGCCCGGACCTACACCTTGTGACACTAATCCGATCGTACATATTTCTTTGAGCTCGACGAATATTGAGCTTGGAGAAGATGTTGTTGTCACTGTGACT
>Ga0075120_10001377_pt1 | contig 18937 bp, 15 predicted proteins | sample AntAceMetag02UKL_FD_69792 | JGI IMG/M metagenome (GOLD analysis project Ga0075120, IMG submission 69792) | Saline lake microbial communities from Ace Lake, Antarctica - Antarctic Ace Lake Metagenome 02UKL | ecosystem: Environmental > Aquatic > Non-marine Saline and Alkaline > Saline | place... | reverse complement strand
TTTGAGAACATTCCTTTTCCAGAATCCCGGAAATTACTTGAGGATTATGATTAAGGCGTCTATCCTTGAGGATATGATACAATGACCCGGAACCACCTGCTTTGGGGTCCTTGCAGCCATAAACCACTCTGCCTATTCTACTGAGCACAATCAATCCAGAACACATTATACAGGGCTCCAGGGTAACGTAGAGAGTATAATTATAAAGGAATTTTTTACCATCAGCGAGAGCACGCTCAATAACAATTTTTTCTGCATGTCCGAGGGGATTTTGATTGTGACGGGTTTGATTTGCTGCCTGGGCTATAATATTATCATTATCATCAATAAGAACAGCCCCGACCGGGATTTCATCGAGCTCTGCAGCTCGAGAAGCCTCAGTCAGGGCAATTCTCATATAATATTCATCTGTATACACTAATCGCTTGTTTTAAGATGCTTGAAGTAATCTGAGTCCGTTGTCATGATCAAAGTGCCTTTCTTCTGGATAGTGTTTTTATAAGTTTCCAGAGTTTTGCTGAATTCATAAAACTCGGGATCCTGTTTATATGCTTTGGCATAAATATCCAGGGCAGCGGCATCAGCTTCACCAATGATCTGCTGAGCAGTCTTAAAGGCTTCAGATTCGATCTGATCAAGTTCTCTTTTCCTTTTACCGCGAATCTCTGCTGCTTCACCTTCACCAGTAGAACGATATTTGGCAGCTATCTTATTACGTTCAGAGATCATACGGGCATAGACCTTTTCACGGACTTCGTCATTGTAATTAAGTCTTTTGATCTTAAGATCAATGAGTTTGATACCATAATCAAGGATCTGGATGGAACTGGTAGCAAAAATCTCATCTTCGATTTTTTCTCTACCGGTTTGGATAACATCAACTGCTCTGATTTCATCTTCGGAGCTATCTTCAAATTCAGAGGTGAATAGAAGCTCACGGCTGGAATTACGAACAATTTCGATCAGTTTATTTGAGCTAACAACATCACGGGTAGTACCAGAGACAATATCATCCAGTCTGCTGTGAGCAAAAGTCTCACTACGCGTAGTCTGGTAGAATTTGAGAGGATCCACTATCTGCCAGCGAGCATAAGAATCGAGCCAGATATAGCGTTTATCTGCAGTAGGTATTTGTTTGGGGTCACCATCCCATTCCAGAATTCTTTTTTCGAAGAAGTGCACTTTTTGAACGAAAGGTAATTTAAAATGCAGTCCAGCATCACTTACCGCTCCACCTACGGGTTCACCAAATTGAGTGATGATGACTTGAAGGCGCTCATCTAGTATATAAAAAGCATTCATGAGAAGAATTACTACTACTATTAGAATTATGATCAAACCTTTGTGTTTCATTTTTTCACCTCCCCGGCAAGATTAAGAAGAGGTAATAATCCCTCCAGTTTGTCATCTATTATGAAGAGCTTATCGATAGTTGGAATAATTTCTTCCATTGTTTCCAGATAGAGTCTTTTGCGGGTAACGGATTTAGATAATTTGTATTCCTGATAAATTTGATTAAAGCGGTCAGCTTCACCTTGAGCGCGGTTAACGCGGTTCACGGCATAACCTTCAGCTTCCTGAATAGTCTGCTTGGCTTTTCCTCGTGCTTCGGGAATCACTTTATTATATTGCTCCCAGGCTTCGTTAACGATGCGTTCCTTTTCCTGTTTAGATGAATTCACATTATCAAAGGCAGGTTTCACCTTGTCTGGAGGATTCACATTTTGCAGGTTAATAGTCACTATTTCCACTCCGGTTTGATATCCATCCAGCAACTTCTGCAATTTGATCTGGGCAAGGTCATTTATCTCTTTACGAGAAAGTACGATAACCTCATCCACACTGCGGTCACCCACGATCTCTCGAATGGTTGCCTCAGAACCGTCTCTGATAGTCTTTTCGATATTCCTGACATTAAAAAGGTATTTGACTGGGTCTTTTACCCGATACTGTACAATCCATTCCAGATCAGCAATATTAAGATCTCCGGTGAGCATAAGAGATTCACTGGAGAAATCACGGCTGGAATAGCGTGATTTGATTCCTGGCTGCACGGTTCTAAAGCCAAATTCTTCTTTATATACATTGGTAACTTTCACTTTTGTAAGGTTATCAACTCCAAAAGGAATTTTGAAATGAAGTCCCGGCGTTGTGGTAGAGGTATATTTTCCAAAACGCTGGATAACACCTACTTCCTCGGGATCAATTGTATATAATCCCGTCGCTAAAAAAATCAGGACAAGAATGATGATAAGAGCGGGTACCACTCTCTTTTTGGGAAATTGGGGAATAGTCTGTTTTTTAACTTTGATTTCATCAAATTCAGGCATTTAATCTCCTTGGTTAATATTAAATTCAATATCCACTAAAACAGATAGGAAAACCCTGAGTCAAGAATTTTCTGATTAAATTTCCGGTTTGGTTCTGGAAACCAGTTCAATTTCAGTTGGGCTGACCTGGATGCAAATTGCCTGCTGGATGAGATGGATACCCACAATCACCTCAGAGGGGTCATCTACATCAAGCACAATACCTTCTATACCAACATAAGGACCGTTGGTTACTTTCACAGTGTAACCCTCTTTTACATAAGCATGAGGTTCCACCGGTATATCAAGACTCAAAGTATTATAGATGTTATTAAGATCAATTAATAATTCCCGTTCATCAGGCACTTTTATAAAGCGGACAATAGAACCCGAACGGAGTAGAAGTGATTTGTCATTTTCAGTACATTTTACGAAAGTATAACCGGGAAAGAGAGGTTTTGTAAATATCACTTGTCTATTATCATAATGCTTAATGCTTTTCTGCAGGGGAAGATAATAATTAATCTCCCTTTTATAGCAGTAATCAGCAAATTTCTTTTCCCAGCGCGGTTTGTTGTGGATCACAAACCATTTTTCACCGGCTTCGGAGGGATTTAACCCTCCGTTAAGCTGGTGGATTTCTAACTGATTATTAGAAGACATAATTTATAATTTAACTACGTTAAGATAATTTTCCTTAATGGCAAATCTGGTATCCAGGATCATAGTAGATCTTTTTACAATATCCTGATAATTATATTTTGTGTGATCTGTAACTATTATTGCCAGATCATAATCCTCCAGATTGTCAAGACTGACTGAATAATAAGTTTTTTTTGTCTGCTCGTTGTATAATTCAGGTATATGGGGATCATTATAATCAAAATTCCCCTGGTTATCAGCCATAATTTTGATCAATTCATGTACTGGTGACTCCCGGGGGTCTTCTATATCTCTTTTATAGGCAGCTCCCAGAAGAAGTACCTTTGCTTTGGATAGTGACTTGCCCTGTTTATTCAAAAGCTGCACAGCTTTACTTATCACAAAAGAAGGCATGGAGTTATTTATCTCTCCGGCAAGTTCTATTAATCGAGTATGGTAATTATATTCACGGGCTTTCCAGGTAAGATAAAAAGGATCAAGGGGAATACAATGACCACCGATTCCTGGTCCGGGATAAAAAGGCATAAACCCATAAGGTTTGGTCTTGGCAGCTTCGATTACTTCCCAGATATCAATTCCCATTCTGTTGCAGAGAATGGTCATCTCATTTGCCAGGGCAATATTGATATTTCTGAAAGTGTTTTCATAGATCTTTTCCATCTCAGCTACGCTGGGTGAAGAAACCAGGTGAATGGGAGCATCCAGAATTTCTTCATAGAACGCCTTGGAAACGGCATTGCATTTTTCTGTAACGCCACCTACCACTTTGGCGGTATTATACGTTTTATAATCACGGTTTCCGGGATCAACACGTTCCGGTGAAAATGAGACGAATACGTCAATGCCCACTCTGAGACCTTTAGCTTCGAGAGCCGGGACAACGATTTCGTTGGTTGTTCCGGGATAAGTAGTAGATTCCAGGATTACTAAGGCTTCTTTGCTAACGTTTGGAGCTAATGAATTGATGGCATTGCACACATAAGAAGAATCCGGTTGCTGGTATTTATCAAGAGGAGTAGGAACTGCAATCAGGATAACATTTGCTTTCTTGAGTTTCTTATAATCATCAGTTGCGCTTAACATCTTCTTATTTACCAGATCTTTAAGCTCTGCGTCATCAACATCACCAATATAGTTTATACCGTTATTTACACTCTCGATCGCATGCTGACTAACATCTACACCTATTACTTTGAAACCTGCTCTGGCTACAGTTACTGCCATGGGCAATCCCACATAACCGAGTCCAATCACACCTATTACCGCATCGTGATTTTTGATCTTCTGTAGAACATTTTTCACTGATAATTCTCCTTCACCTTTTTTTAATATCTATAATGTTCCGGTTTATACGGACCATTTTTATCTATGCCAATATATTCCGACTGATAGTCAGTAAGTACCGTAAGATGTACACCCAGTTTTTCCAGATGCATTCTGGCAACTTCTTCATCAAGTTTTTTTGCTAACCGGTAAACATCAATCTCTAAATCCCGGGAAAATATATCAAGCTGAGCCATGACCTGATTTGTGAACGAATTACTCATTACAAAAGAGGGGTGTCCAGTAGCATTGCCCAGATTTACCAATCTACCTTCTGAAAGCAGAATAATTGATTTATCTCCCGGCAGCATGATCTCATCTACCTGAGGTTTGATATTTCGCTTTTCCACTCCAGGAGTGGCGTATAGTTCTGTTACCTGAATTTCATTATCAAAGTGACCAATATTGCAGACAATTGCTTTATCTTTCATTTGTAGGATATCGGATGCTTTGATCACATCACAATTACCCGTAGCAGTAACAAAAATATCCGCTTTTTCCACAACTTCTTCCAGTCGTACTACTTCAAATCCTTCCATTGCTGCCTGCAAAGCACAGATCGGGTCTATCTCAGTGATCACTACTCTTGCTCCAAAACCAGCCATAGACATTGCACAGCCCTTGCCTACATCTCCATAGCCACACACAACTATCATTTTGCCGGCGATCATTATATCCGTTGCTCTTTTGATACCATCAGTAAGTGATTCCCGGCATCCATAAAGATTATCGAATTTAGATTTAGTAACAGAATCATTTACATTTATAGCTGGAAAGAGAAGAGTTCCGGTTTCAAGCTGTTTGTATAATCTATGTACTCCAGTAGTAGTCTCTTCTGATACTCCTTTGATCTTTTTTGCTATCTGATGCCAACGATCAGGGAACTTATTCATATCACTCAGCAGAGTTTTCTGCAGAACGGCAAATTCCTGATTGTCAGTTTTAATTTCCGGAAGCTTCCCTGTTTTGGCATATTCTTCTTCCAGACGGTAACCTTCATGTATCATCAATGTGGCATCACCGCCATCATCGACAATACTATCAGGTCCATTTCCATCTTCCCAAAGCAAAGCCTGCCTGGTGCACCACCAGTATTCCTGAAGTGTTTCACCTTTCCAGGCAAATACGGGAACTCCAGTATCCGCAATTGCTGCTGCTGCATGATCCTGAGTTGAATATATATTGCAGCTGCACCAGCGCACATCAGCACCTAATACCACCAGGGTTTCGATCAGGATAGCGGTTTGAATTGTCATGTGGAGACTGCCAGTTATTCTGCGACCAGCAAAAGGTTTTTCACTGGCATATCTGGATCTAAGCATAACAAGACCCGGCATCTCATATTCTGAGATGCGGATCTCATTTCTACCAAAATCCTTAAGGTTAATATCCTTGATTTTGTAGTTCATCAGTTCTCCGATAATTAATATTTCTTATCTCGGTTGGAATTATTTCTTCCGTCATCACCACGTCTGCTGTCAGACCGGCTATCTGATCTATTTGAGTTATAGGGTCTTCTTTCTCTATCTCTACCAGAGCTTGGACGTCTGTCACTTGGTGGTCTGGCTGGAGCTGAACCCGGCTTAGGTTCTGGATTTCCAGGAATGCCTACCATTGAAAGGCGATATTTTCCCCGGTCACTTTCCAGAAGCTTCACTTTCACTTTATCGCCAATTTTCACTACATCTTCTGTCTGGGCGATTCTGCTGTGATGAAGCTGACTGATATGAACCAGTCCTTCTTTCATGCCATTCATGAATTTTACCAAAGCACCAAAACCTTCTGTTCTGAATACTTCTGCATCATATATAACGCCCATTTTTGGTTCTTCCACTATGGAAAGTATCATGTTACGGGCTTTTTCGATTGAGGCTACATCTGCAGAAACAATATTTACGGTTCCGTCATCATCTATATTCACGTCAACGCCTGTTTCTTCAATGATCATTTTAATCGTCTTTCCACCGGAACCAATAACTGCACCGATCTTATCCTGATTTATAGTCATAGATTCAATGCGGGGAGCAAAAGGTGATAATTCCTTTCTGGGTTCAGGGATCACCTCAACTATTTTCTCAATTATATATAATCTGGCAATTTTTGCTTTTGCCAGTGCCTGAGCCATTATGTCCTTTGTTATTCCGTCAATTTTGATATCCATCTGGATAGCTGTGATACCATCGACAGTTCCAGTAACCTTGAAATCCATATCACCAAGATGATCTTCCAATCCCATGATATCGGTGAGAACTACATAATCTTCACCTTCCATGATCAGACCATTAGCTATTCCAGCAACTGGCTTTTTAAGTGGAACACCACCAGCCATCATTGCCATAGTTGCGCTGCATACTGAAGCCATTGACGATGATCCGTTTGATTCCAGGATCTCTGATACCAGACGCAGGGTATAAGGAAATTCTTCGTGTGGAGGTATCATTGGTTCCAATGCACGTTCAGCTAAAGCTCCATGACCCAGTTCGCGTCTGCCGGGTCCACGCATGAATCCTGCTTCTCCTACACTGTATGGTGGAAAATTATAATGCAGGTAATAGCGTTTTTTATATTCCTCTTCCAGACTGTCAATGATCTGAACATTACGGTCTGATCCAAGAGTAAGCACACCCAAAGATTGAGTTTCACCTCTGGTGAATAACGCTGATCCATGCACACTTGGTAATATATCAACTTCGCAGGTAATATCACGAATATCATCCAGTCCACGGCCATCAACGCGATGATGATTATGAAGAATAGCATAACGGACAAATTTCTTGATCAGATGCTCGAAAGCATTCTTATAATATCTTTCATTTACCAGATATGTTTCTTCGTCGTCTTCTTCCTGATATTTGGTGAGCATTTCTTTTTCCAGGTTCTCAAAGGTAGTTTGTCTTTCCAGTTTGCCCTTGATATTTGCACCTTCACTGATCTTGCTGCCAAAATCTTTATCAAGACGAGAGATGATCTCTTCCGGGATAACATCCAGATTGATCGCCATCTTCTCTTTAGTTACACCATCAGCAAATTCAAGCTGCATTGCTATCAGTTCTTTGATAGTTTCATGACCTGTATAAATGGCTTCGGTGATAATTTCTTCACCAAGTTCATTAGCTCCAGCTTCGATCATTACAATAGATTTATCCGAAGCTGCCACATCAAGGTTTAGCAGGGAAGTTGTTAATTGCTCAGTAGTAGGATTAATAATGATCTCATTATCAATCAGTCCCACAGAAACTCCCGAGATTGGTCCATTAAAAGGAATATCAGAGATCATCAGAGCGGTGGACGCTCCTAAAATACCTATTGAGGCAGGATCATTGAGCCCATCATAAGAAAGCACTGTGATCACTACATGTACTGAATTCCTGAAGCCATCAGGAAAGAGAGGTCTTATTGATCTGTCAGTTAGTCTGGCTGATAAAGTTGCTTTGGTAGAAGGTCTAGCTTCTCTTTTAAAAAATCCGCCCGGTATTTTACCTGCAGCGTAATATTTCTCAATAAAGTCCACGGTAAGTGGAAAGAAAGATTGTCCTTCATGTGCATTTGGTGATGCTGTTGCAGTTACAAGAATGCTTGTTCCGCCATAAGTCATAAATACTGATCCGCCAGCCTGTTTTGCCATGCGGCCTGTTTCAAGGGTAAGTTCACGTCCGGCTATAGTTTTCGTAAGCCGTTTAATTGCAAAATTATGCAAAATATTCTCCTTAGTTGTTGCGTCAGGGTGATAAGAAGCAATAGGCTAAATTCACTTGTAATAGAGGATTTAGCTTATTGCTCTCTACCCCCTGGCTTGTTAGTTAAAAAAGGGGGAAACGTTTCCCCCCTTATCTCCATTTATCGTCTGAGTCCTAATGTCTTGATTATCTTACGATATCGTGTAATATCTATCTTTGTCAAATAATCCAGAAGACTACGTCTTCTACCGATCAGTGTCAAAAGACCTCTACGAGTATGAAAATCCTTAGGATGAACCTTAAGATGTTCAGTGATTTCCTTAATACGATATGATAATAAAGCGATTTGGACCTCTGGTGATCCAGTGTCTGACTCATGGAGTTTAAACTCTGCCATGATAGCCTTTTTGGCTTCGTTAGATAATGCCATGCATACCTCCTTATATTTTAATAGGTCAAATAAATACACCTCAATAGCTTGTAAAGTACTTTCTTGTTTAAATACTGATAAATAATCTGTTACTATCCGGGTTTTATTTTTTTTGCAGGATCAGCAGGTACCCGCTACGGGTAAATGATCTGAAACCGAAGCCTGCAAACACTTCCAAAATCCTCACCAAAATGGGGTTATGAACAATTCCACTTAAAAGGGGAAGATGTCTCCACTTTATTTTGAGAATTTCATATTCTCCTTTCAATACTTCAAACGTCTGAGGATGTTGATCTTGCCATTTTCCTCCCAGATATTCCATTACGGCTTGAGGAGGGTAGGGACGGATATGGGTGAGATCATTATAAAAATGCCGAGACATCAAAGGTGCTCTCAGGCAGAGAATGCCCCCTGGCTTGAGAATCCTATTCAATTGATTGAGAAATTGCCATGCTTCTGAGGGAAATAAATGCTCGATCAGATGACTGCAATGGATACCATCATAGCTTTCATCTTCAAAAGGCAGATCAAGAGCATTACCAGATATCACATTCAAGCCCTGCTGCTGACACCAGCGTACTGCTTCGGGATTATTATCAATTCCCGAAATTTTCTGAGGTGCTAGTTTAATAAATTTTCCGTCTCCACAGCCGATATCAATTACGTTTTGGCAGTTTTCAAGATATTTAAATGCAGTTTGGTCCATGATATCAGCTGGATTATAGGCAAAGTGTTTTTTTAACCATTTTCTAAGACTCACTATTTTCTCCTTAAATGATGAACTACAATTTCCGGTGGGCAATTCCAGCGCAAGGGAATTCCAGAAGCGCCACAACCCAAAGATGTATAACCCTGCATCTTTCTATATTGCCAGCGTCCACGATTGTATTTACGCGCTGAGCGGCTGTTAGAGATCACTGGGATACCACCAGGCAGACACAATTGTCCTCCGTGAGTATGACCACAAAGATAAAGATCATAGCCATATAATGCAGCTTCTTTTATGTACTCCGGACTATGGATCAAAAGCAATTTATATCCTGCTTCTGCAATTGCATCTCTTTGCTCGAATAATCTGCCGGTGCGATAAAAGTGCACATCATCAAGTCCGGTTAGTAATATTTTATCATCTCCACGCTTAAGTTCCATTGATTCATTCAGCAGGAATTTCAAACCTAAACCAGCTACATTATCCAGGGTATAATCCAGATAATCATGATTGCCCAAAATGCCGAGTGCTGGATATTCAGCCTGATTTGCTGCTTCAATAATCGGCTGTAATAACTTGTCTATCCGTTCATTTGAGCAATGAATATTAAATCGAAAATCACCAGTTAAGACGCAAAGCTCAAAATCTACCTGCTGCAAAAGAGCAGGAATGATATCAGAAAGTTCCGGCAAAGCATCAATATGAATATCACTTATCTGCAATATCCTGAAGCCATCAAAACTTTCAGGCAGATTGGCAAAACTCCAGCTTTCATGGCGTATTCTTAATTGTAGAGCATTTTCATGCCACTCATCATAAATTCCGCTTATATAAAGCAGATCCTTAAAAAAATCGTATATGAAGGGAATATTTTCCACATAAAGCGTTTTATTTTTAAGATCGATCACCCCTGATCCACATCTCTTTTCTTTTTCAAGCCGTTCACTTCTCACTCTTCACTCCTCACTTATTACCTGTATTTAATCATATCCAGAAAACTCTCTATTCGTAATCGACTTCTGGCTTCCAGTTTCCCCGGCTGATCACCTTCCAGGGTTAAAACAGGAATATCAAGATATTTACGGATCAGGATATTATCTATCTGCCTGTGACAGAAGCTCTGGGTATAACTGATAACTCCATCCAGATTCCGGCGTTTTATCTCTGTCTGGATATCTTTCAGCCGTTCATTAACTGAATAAGGATAAGTATAATACCAGTATTGATCGATAATATCCTCTTTTAGATATGGCATGGCAAATTGTCTTTGAATTTCGTTATAAACTACCCCTGCACCTTCACTTTCCAGATATTCGTAGAGGTCATCAAAAATAGGGGGGACACCCAGAAATCCTAATCTCAGTTTATCAGTTTGTTCTTTTCTCTGCTTTGCCTCGATCATAAAGAAATCCAACTCAGTTTCAAATTTATGATGATCTCCACCAAAATCACTGGCATTCACCAGCCAGAGATGATTTTCTTGTCCACTCACTTTTCCGGTCTGCCAGGTAAGATCATCAAGTTCCACAAGCTTTTTTCTAATTCTGTCTAATTCCCGTTTGACTTTCATTGTATCGCTGCGGCTTACGCCAAAATATTCTTCCAGTAATTCAATTTCTCTTGCCAGCTTCAATTTATCATGATCAAAGGGAAAAGAAAAGTATAATATCTTCTGCCCCTGATCTTTAAGGGTCATCAACAGAGAATGTGTGTTTGAGCAATCTCCCTGGATAATACCCATCACATAATCAAAATCTGCTCCACTGGCAACACTGTAGATACCTTTTATCCAACTGCAGATATTGCGGGGATAACCCATCTTTTCTGCTTTCTGCACCAACTGCGTGTTTTTGCCTGTGATGAAAATATTATTAAGATCTATCACCTGATGTCCTGCAGCGAGGATTGGTTCTATGGGAAAGCTGGTTGTGAAGCCTATTTTCATCAGATTTTCCTTATTCACATTTCTCCAGATATTCTATTTCTTTCTCTTCTATTTTCACCAGCAGATTTTTTCTGTCCAGTATTAACTTATCGTGTTCTGTCTTAAGTTCCAGAAATCTCTGTTTATCATTATAGACTTCTTTTGTGCCATAGGTTTCCTCCAGCACTTCTATTTTAGTATCCAGCTCCGCTAATTTTAATTGTAATTCTTCCAGTTCAGCCAAAATACGTTCAAGTATCTGCGGATTGATCTTTTTCTCCCTTGCAGGTCTATTATCAATCGTATCCTTTTTCCGGCTGGAGAGGAACATCTCATGCGTGAAAACCTCTTCAATTTCCTGATTCATCTCCTTGATAATTTTATCTTTGAAAAGCCAGATCTTATTTGCCACTCTCTGGATAAAATAACTGTCATGCGAGACAAAGATCACTGTTCCCTGATAGTGCTGCAAAGCCTTTTCCAGCTCCTCTATTGTATTGATATCCAGATGATTGGTTGGCTCATCCAGGATCAGAAAGTTCGGCTGCTGCCAGATCAGTTTTGCCAGATAAAGCCTGGCTTTTTCTCCGCCGCTCAATACCTGAACAGATTTCAGCACTTCATCCCCATTAAAGGAAAATCTTGCCAGCCAGCTAAGAACTTCTCCCCGTTCCGCTCCCGGCATCAGAGCCTGTAAAGTGTCAAACACATTTAAGCCTTCATCAAGCTCCGTGCGCATCTGATCATAATAACCAATATTCAGGCTGGCACCTATCTTTGCTATTCCTGAAAGTGGCTCCAGCTCTCCAGTTATGCACCGGAGAAGAGTTGTCTTTCCACTGCCATTTTCACCCACCAGGGCAATTCTATTGCGATAATGTACATACAGATTTAAAGGGTCAGTGAGTGCATTACCCGGATAGCCCAGTACTGCATTCTCAAAGATGAACACGTCATTTCCGCTTCGGGTAGAGCTTTTAAAAGATAGATTGATCCGTTTCTGGTGATCAGGTTTGGAGATCACTTCCATCCGGTTAAGCATCTTTTGCCGACTCTTTGCCTGATTTACTTTTTGACCTGCCATATTTCTGGCGATAAAGTCTTCCGTTTCCTTGATAAATTTCTGCTGTCTTTGATATTCACGATGCTGGGTAAGTTCGCGATTTGCCCTGTCAGCTTCCCAGGTGGAATAGTTTCCATGCGTTAAATATATCCGCATATTACGCAATTCGGCAATTTTACTCACGGTTTTATCCAGAAAATGACGATCATGAGAGATGATCAGATAGGGTTTATCCTGCTTGACAAGATAATTCTCCAGCCAGTAGATCATCGTGAAATCCAGATGATTTGTAGGCTCATCCAGCAGCATGATATCCTTTTCTGCCAGCAGGATACGGGCGAACTGAATACGCGTTTTTTCCCCTCCGCTGAAATCTGCGATTTTTCTATCCCACATATCAAGCTCAAGATTAAATCCTGCCAGAATTATCTTCATCTCAGAGGCGTAATGATAACCACCCATTTGAAAATATTGTTCTTCCAGCACCTCCAGCTTCTTCAGATTTGTTTCACTGCTGTCTGTTGCAACCGCTTTACGGGCAGCTTCCAGTTCCAGGCCTGTCCGGTTTATTTTCTCATTTGCTGAGCTTACGCATTCATATAAAGTCAGATTTTCATCCAGTTCCACTTCCTGACTCAGATAAGCGATTTTCAGTTTCTTTGCCTGCTGTACTACTCCTTTGTGAGGGACAATTTTTCTGCCAAGAATATTGAACAAAGTGGTTTTGCCACTGCCATTAGGACCTACTAGTCCTATCCGGCTGTTATGCTCCAGTGAAAATGATATATCCTTGAAGATATCTCTATCTGCAAAATTATGACTCACCTCGCTGATACTTATTAAACTCATTTTTCCTGGTTTACTCCCGTGTATTTCGCCCTTTCTTATCAGAGATTTACAAAAACATACGCATCCCCTTTATTTGTCAATTCACAATTCAACGCTTCATATTGTCCATATTGTCCATACAGTCCATAATGTCCATAAATCACAATTCGATATTATCAAAAAAAAGAATATATAATCTGCCTGAAAAATAACATTTCCCCAGACATTTTCAGTCTTCTAAGTGTATAACAGGTGGAACAACAAAGCACAATATAACATAAAAATGTCAGTACGTGCTTTGTTGTTCCACTTTAAGCCTACATTGGGTATTATAAGAATAATAAATAAATGTAAAGTAATGATTAAACTAATTATAATAGAACAGATTGGTAAAATTAGAACAAAAATAGTGTTCTAATCTGTGAAAATGCTATTGATCAGATGATATGTATGGATAATATATTAATTGAAATAAAGTAATCAATTCGATTGAAACCTGTAGAGAGGAAAGAGTCAATCTCTTATATGTTTTATCTATCAGTATCTGACGTCAGATAATATACAAATATGATCCCGCTGGAGGGGAAGAGCCAGTGAGGGGAAGAGAGCGATGTTGAGGTGGGAGTCTGCACAAGTTGGGGGAATTTATTTTTACCTGCCAGGATGGGGATGATATTTTCCATATGCAGGTCAGGTGGGTAGGTGAACTCAAGATCAAGTTTGTGGGTGATGCCCGTGATATAAACTGTGAGCTGGTGGAAGCTGCGTGGATACCAGGTGAGGGTTTTAATCTCAAAAGTGACTTCCTGATCGATGAGTTCCTTAAGTTTCTCATGGTAACAGGTGATCTCCAGGCAGTTATTAACGATCCGGGCTGATGAATACAGCTCAATATCATTGATCCGTGCTGAAGAGAGCTGGAAGGAATCTGGCGAGAGGGCAAGGCTTTCATCCAGCAGCCAGCGGTATTCCACATCAGGCTCCAGGAAGTATTTATTGAGATTATCTTCATTATTGGCACAGGCAATGCGGAAGGAATCGGCACTGAGAATTTTGCGAAAAGAGAGTGAGGTGCGGGTGAGCCAGTAATTCTGCTTTGCGGGGTCATCAGAGATGCTGAAATCAATGGAATGCTGGAAATCATGACGGAAATGAACATTATTATCCTGATCGCTGAAGATGTTTTTGAGGATGTCCTGATAAACGAAATCTGCAATCTGTGAGCCCTGCATCCGCTGTTGCATGGCTGCTTCAATAATGCGGTTCAATTTATCATCATTATAATCTGAAGAAACGAATTCGCGTCGAAGTAACGGGGCGGTAGAGATGAGCTTATCATTTTCATAGAAAAAGCGAGGTGCACGTCTGCCGGTTTGACAGAGTAATTCATAGGGACTTCCCTTATATAAAGCGGATACGTCTTCTACACGCAGATGTGGGTCAGATCCCAGCAGGGTAATCTCATCTCCTGCTTTGGCATTTAAAGCTGAAGAGATATCTACAGCTATCATATCCATAGATACTTTGCCGATCACGGGCAGGATAGCATCTTTATGGAGCACCTTGCCACGATTGGAAAGCAGATAGTCATATCCATCCGCATAACCTACAGGGATAATGGCATATTTGAGGTCATGCTCGCATTTATAAGTGAGGTTATAGCCGATATAATCGCCTTTCCGGGCGGTTTTAATCTGCGAAATCCTGCTTTTGAACTTAAGTACGGGCTGCAGATCGATAATATCTCTTTGGGAATTATCAGTATAAAATCCATAAGTGAGAGCTCCGAAGCGGACAAGATTACCGGGGCATTCAGAGATATTCAAGATGGCACTGCTATTGGCGGAATGGATAAATTCCGGTAATCCAGATAGTGAATCAAGGAATTTTTGGAATTGTCTGATCTGATATTGCGAATATTCATTATCATTTTCTGCTGCTGCAAAGTGGGTGAATATACCCTGGATATTTATATTGGGCAGAGATTTACATAGTTTATACAGGCCGGCAGCTTGAGAAAGCTCAGCACCACTACGTCCCATGCCGGTATCAATATTGAGATGAACGGGATAATTTTTAGAAGCCAGTTCATTATAGGCTAAGGCAAATTTAGGATCAGAGATCGTGGGCATCAGATAATTTTCCAGGATAAAAGGGATTTCTGACAGCAATGAGGGAGATAAAATGAGGATATCAGCCTTGATACCATAATATCTGAGCAGAGCACCTTCATCTGCATTGGCAACGCCCAGAAAGTCTGCTCCGCAATCCAGGGCAGTTCTGGCTATTTCCAGAGCGCCATGACCATAGGCATCAGCTTTTATGATCTGCATGATCTTTGTTTGAGGTGAAATTCTTTCAGCGAGTGCCTTGAAATTATGCTGGAAGGCAGAAAGATCGATTTCTACCCAGGAGCGGAAATCGTGAGTCGTTAGTCGTGAGTCGTTGGTTGAATTCATAATATTTAGAAGAATTTGGCGGCGATATTTGCCAGCAGGGAGCGTTCACCTTTGAGCAGGGTAACATGTCCGACGATTTTTTCGTTTTTAAGTTTTTCGCAGGCTATGCTTAAGCCGTTTGAGCCACTGTCAAGGTAGGGAATATCTATCTGATAAGGATCACCTGTGATAACCACTTTTGTGCCTTCTCCAGCACGTGTAATAATGGTTTTCATTTCATGAGGAGTAAGGTTTTGCGCTTCATCAATGATGATAAATTGATTAGGCAGGCTGCGTCCGCGAATATAGGTGAGAGGTTCCAGCTCAATAAAGCCGAAATCCAGGTAATCATTGAGAGAAGGCTTCTTTTTACCAAAGATGCGGCCATTGGATTTGGATTCCTCTTCAGATTTTGTAGTGAGTAATATTTCCATATTATCATATATGGGCTGCATCCAGGGATTAAATTTTTCTGCTTTAGTGCCGGGCAGATAGCCGAGGTCTTTTCCTAAAGGGAATACCGGTCTGGATACCACCAGACGGGTATAAAGGTCTTTTTCAACCACCTGGTTAAGTCCAGCTGCCAGGGCAATAAGAGTTTTTCCTGTGCCGGCTTTTCCGATCAGACTCACCAGTTTGATATCGGGGTCAAGCAGCAGATCAAAAGCCATTGCCTGCTCAGGATTACGAGCAGTGATACCGAATAGCTCCTGATCCTGATAAAAAGCGAGTGGGTAAAAAGAATCAGTATCGCAATTATAACGGGCTATTTCGATAATATCCGGCTGGTCTTCTGGATGATGAACTAATTTCAGGAATTGATTGGGGAAAAAATGACCGTATTCATTTTTAAGGACTTTCTTAGTGCGGAAGGTTTCTATCAGCTCAAGATCACACTCCAGCACTGAGAAGCCTTCATATAATTCATTGAAATCTATCTTTTCAGTTTCATAATTTTCTGCTTTTAAGCCCACGGCATCAGCTTTGATGCGGACATTGGCATCTTTGGAGACGAGAATTACAGGAGTATCCGGATTCTCTTTATGAAGGAAAAGTGCAGTGCCGATGATGAGATTATCATTATTATCCGTGATCAGGATCTCTTTGGCAGTTTCTGAAATATAACGGCTGAGCACTACGCGGATAGTACCACCATTTTCAGTTTTAACACCATCCTGAAGGCTGCCGGAATTACGCAGATCATCAAGCAGTCTGCCGATTTGTCGGGCGTTTCTGCCCTTCTCATCCAGACCTCTTTTGAAATTATCTATTTCCTCTATTACTGTGATGGGGACAACTATATCATTATCCTCAAAGGCAAAGAGTGCATCCGGATTATGGATGAGAACATTGGTGTCGAGAACATAAATTTTCTTCATTGAGTACTCCTGAGAAAATATTAATATAACAGGTTTTTTTGTCAATTTAAGACTTCTATTGATAGAACACCATCCTACGCACAAGGCTACGGCACGGCAGGCAGATTGGGCGGATTACGCGGATTTACACTGATAAATGTAATGTAAGATATTTCACCACAGAGTTCACAGAGGAATGTAATGTAAGATTTTCTTAACCACGAAAACCGCGAATTGACACGAAAGAATGTAGTGTAAGAATAATTGGCCACGGATAACACGGATTTTGCACGGATAATGTAATGTAAGAATTATTAAGCAACGAACAAGACTAACAAAACGAACTGAAGAAGTATAATATTAAAATTGCAGGTATTGCATTAAAAGCTCTTCTTGTTCGCGTTTGTTCGCGGCTTAAAAAGACTAAGCATAAGACTTCTGAACCGTACTCGGGATAGGAGTTCTTATACATCTGCTGAATGTAATGTAAGATATTTTTTAACTACGAAAGCCAAGAATTGGCACGAAAAGATGTAATGTAAGAATCTGAACTACGGACTGCTCTGACGACACGGAAACAAATGTAGTGTGATGAATGGTGATACGGTCGGTTCTCAGTCCGATAAGCTTAGATAGTTGACTGATTTTTGTGTTTAATTTACATTACTGATTGTTTGATTTGTTAGAGTTTAATTCCCTGATTCATATTATAGTCAAGTAAAATTCAATAATAATTAAGATAGAAAGTGAGATTTATATTTTTGAACAATAATTTAAATGCATAAGTTGATATTATTAATAATAGGACAACCACCTTGACATAAGTGTAAGAACTCACAACTATTACAAGAAGCATCAATGTTTTTATGAAGACTTCTAATTTTAACAAAATTATCATCACATTGCCAGATTTCTTGGATAGATTTTTTCATTAGATTCGCTCCATTAAAATCGTTAATCATAAAAGAGCAAGGGTACATTTTTAAATCTTCTGATATAAATGCTGAAAATCTACCTGACTCACATGATTCTATATAATATTCAGGTACATTCAAATATTTAACTATTCCCGATACAGAGCAACTATCAAAACCTATCTTACATTTAAATTTTTTAACTTCTAGCAGATGGAAAAAATTACTTAAATATGGACTTCTATTTAACAATAAGTTATTATCAGGATAATCACCAACAGGTTTATAGTTTAGAAATATTATTGAATTAATTTTATTCAATAAAACATCATCATTTTTCAATAATTTTATTGCAGTATTGATACTCTGAAAAGTTAATACAAAATGAACATTGACTTTTATATTATAATTTAATAATAATTCTATAGCTTCATTAAATTCATCTTGAGGCTCATAATAGCTTACAGCTACAGCGCCACAGAATTTTTTAGAATATTCCAATATATCTTTTGATAAACCTCTTCCGTTAGTGGTATAAGAAGGTACAATGCCATACTTTTTTCTAGTTAATTCTAATATTCTACAAAAATCAGGATGTTGATTAGGATTACCACCTCCAAGAGCAACTTGAAAAACTCCGATTTCTTTAGCTTGGATCATGATATTTTCATAATCTTCAAGTTTCATATGGTGACCATTATCATTAGAATTCCTATAACATATTGAGCAACCTTTATCACACCAATTTGTTATTGAAATGTCAATTAATTCTGGTGCGTCATTTGACCAAAATGGCTCAGGATAGCCTTCATCTTCTTTTCTTAGAAAAAAACCTGACGATTTATCAAAATATGCAGTAAAATGTTGAAAATTACTATGTTTTATGACTATGTCTTTTTTTAACATTAAATAATATTAATTATAGCATCAATATAAATACCATTGCTTTCTATTTCAAAACTCGTATATACACAATGGCAAATAAACAAACTCTCATCATCATTAAGTTTACCATGAAATACTTTCTTTCCTTTCTTTAAAGATTCTTTAACTCGTTTTTGAGTTTCTGCAGTAAATTGGTATATTGCGATATCCTTATCGTCTACTATTTTTTCATTTCTTGAAAGAGATTGATATAGTTCCTCAAATAAACATATAATTTCAGATTCTTTATCTATTCCTACAGCCTTTAAAAAATCATCTTTTTTAAAGGCATCATTAACGATTATGATAAATGATGTAGAAGAACTATTAGTAACAAAATCATGTTTAATTTTCAACTAAACCTCCATTAGTTTATA
>Ga0075120_10001371_pt1 | contig 18998 bp, 16 predicted proteins | sample AntAceMetag02UKL_FD_69792 | JGI IMG/M metagenome (GOLD analysis project Ga0075120, IMG submission 69792) | Saline lake microbial communities from Ace Lake, Antarctica - Antarctic Ace Lake Metagenome 02UKL | ecosystem: Environmental > Aquatic > Non-marine Saline and Alkaline > Saline | place... | reverse complement strand
TCCGCAAAAGGCAGGGCGGTGATATCCATGGTGGACAGATTCCAGTCCTTGCAGGACAGATCATTGATTTTTTCATGGAATGCCAGCTTGTCCCGGGTTTGAACAAGGTTGTCAAAACCAAAATCAGCTCCGGTGCAGATGGTGTCTGGTTCCTGGGCAGCCCTGATGGTATGGCGACCTTCTCCGCAGCCGATATCCAGGATCCGGTCATTGGGGCGGATGTCAAGCCGTTTAAAATCAATGGTAATCATGGATAATTCCTCTATAGGCCTGGGCAGTTTTGATGGCTGTCTTTTCCCAGGTAAATTCCGACATCACCCGTTCATAGCCCTTTTGGGCAAGAATATCCCGTTGGTGTGGATCTTCCAGCAATTCAATAATGGCGCGTTCCAGTGCGATGGCATCCCCGGGGGGAACCAATCTGGCCGCATCCCCTGCCACCTCCGGGAGAGCGCCCCCTGTGGTGCAGATAACAGGAATCCTGCAGGCCATGGCTTCTCCGACGGGCAATCCAAAACCTTCATAGAGGGAGGGAACAACGGCAATACTTGCCTTTGCATACTCTCTGACAAATCGATCATGGTCGATGCGGCCGGTAAATTCAATATGACGGCCCAACGCAAGTTTTTTTACCAGGTTCTCAATCCCCCCATTTTTTTTGGGGGTTCCAATGACGGTAAGGCTTACCCTGTGTTTTTTGAGAATATTTTTAAGGGCAAACAAGAGATGATACAACCCCTTTAAGGGGGTGTCTGCACTATTGGTCACAATGAGTCGACCGGGAATTTTCCGGATGTGGTCCAGGGGATAAAAATTGTCTGTATCAATGCCATTGGGGATGGTTATAAATTTTGATTCCGGCACCTTAAATTCCCGTGCAATATCGTGTTTGGAACTGTCTGATACGGTAATGATCGTCCCAAGTCTCCTGGCAACCTGTTTTTGCATGCCAATGAAGGAATACCATCGGATGGCCTTGAGTTTTTTAATATAGGATCTTGTGCTTTTAATTTCCAGGCGTCTGTCCACGGTCATGGGATGGTGGATGGTGGACGTTACCGGTACCTTCCTTTGCAAGGAGAGCAGGCTGTAGGAAAGGCTTTGATTGTCATGGATGATATCAAACTTACTTTCATTCCCCTTTAAATGACGGTTTACCCGCATGCCAAAGGTCATGGGTTCCGGGTATCCCATTGCGGATACATCCAGCCATTCCAACAGGTTGATGGGGTCTTTGAGTTCTTCAAAGTGAGGGGTCCGAAAGGGATCGTCTGCATTATAGAGGTCTAGGGTTTTGAGCATGGTCAGGGTGCCGCTGCCGTTCAGATTTGGGTCTGGCGGGCCTGCAATGACTTCAACCTGGTGGCCAAGATCCGAAAGGGCCTGGGTAAGATGCCGGACATAAACACCCTGACCGCCACAATGGGGATTGCTTCTATAACTTAATATGCCAATTTTAAGGGATGATTTCATGGAGGATAAGTTTCAAAGGGGTAAGATTGGTGCGCCCGGCTGGAATCGAACCAGCGATCTTCAGCTTCGGAGGCTGACGCCTTATCCACTGGGCTACGGGCGCATAAAATCCAGATGCTCTTATACCACGTTATCAAAGAAAATCCACATCAAATTTTTCTTTTGCTTCCCCAGCCACGTAAAGGGAACCTGCAACACAGATGGCATCATTGTCTGAACATGTCGCTATTGCATGGGTTACAGCCGCTTTTACATCTTCTATAACCTCAATTTTTTTATGGGTTATTTTTTTTACGGCCTCTTTTAATACCTCGGTTGCAAGGCTTCTGTTAATTTTGGCACGGGTAATAATGATTCTTTGGGCACAGGGAACCAGATGTTTGAGCATTTCCTGGTAGGGTTTGTCATCCAGGATTCCCACCACAAGGGTGAGGCTCTTGTCGGACAGGGTCTGGGACAAATACTTGCCCAGTACCTGGGCCGCCTTGAGATTGTGGGCCCCGTCCAGGATAACCAGGGGGGTTTGCCGGACAATTTCTAATCTTCCCGGCCATTTTGCAGTTGCGAGCCCTTGTTTGATTAGTGTGGGTGACAGGGTGTATCGAGGATCAGTTTCAATGAAATTATTAAATATAAGTTCACAGGCAGCCAGGGCCAGGCTTAGGTTTTCCCGCTGGTGGTCCCCGGGCAGGGGTTTTATGATTTCTTTATAGGTCTGGTGGAGGCCCCGGAACTGATAGGTGTTTTTTTTGGGGTTTTTCCGGATGGAAAAATCATGTTTGAACTGAAAAAGGGGAGCGCAATTTTCCGCTGCAATCTGCTGGATAACCCCAAGGCCGGATGGCTGACAGACCCCGGTTACAACAGGGGTGTTTTGTTTGATGATGCCGCCTTTTTCCTTTGCCAACGCTTTTATAGTGCTGCCAAGGTAATCGGTATGCTCAATGGACAGGTTGGTGATGACACTGACCTGGGGACGGATAACATTTGTGGCGTCGAATTTTCCGCCCATACCGGTTTCAATGATCGCCCAGTCTATTTTTTCCCTGGAAAAATGGTAAAATGCCATGGCGGTATTAATTTCAAAAAAGGTGGCTTTTCTTTTTCCAAGGTCAACGGCATGAACGGCTTCATAGGCTTCCACCACTCGTGCATCGGATATCTGTTCTCCGTTGACACAGATTCGTTCGTTGAATCGAACCAGGTGAGGAGAGGTGTAGATACCTGTTTTGAATCCTGCTTTTCGCAATATGGATTCAATATAGGTGGCAGTTGAGCCTTTACCGTTGGTACCGGCAACATGGATGGTGTAATAATTTTTTTGGGGGTTGTTCAGAAGCTTGAGAATGTTCTGAATGGTCTCCAATTCAAGTTTGATGCCGAATCGGCTCAGCTTGAAAATTGTATCAAGACAGTCTTGGTAGGTTATTTTGCCCATTTTTCCCAGCAATAAAAAAAACCCGGCATAGATGATGTGTCATCATGTATGCCGGGTAAAATTGAACGGTTTAACTATTTCTTCTGCGTGTTCGTGAGGCCGCAATTCTTTGTCTTCTCATTGCTTCTCTCATTTTACGTCGTCTGAATTGACAAGGTTTCTCAAAATGTTTTTTTACTTTAAGACGTTTGAAGAGACCATCATTCTGGATTTTTTTCTTCAGTATTCTCAAGGCTTTTTCGACATCATTGTCAATAACCGTGACCATAATTTCTTTCAAAAGGCATCGCCCCTTTCATTGTGGATTTAAATATTCAATATTTATAACCCGGTCATATAGCAAACCAAAGATAGGAAAGCAAGTAAAAAAAGCCATCTGACCCTAAAATTTAGTCAGATGGCTTTGATACGCTTAATTTCAGAGGGGGCCTTTTTGATGGATTACAGCCCATCTTCTGAAATGAAATATTTCCTACAACTTGGAGATCAACTCTGCTGTGACAGATTTGAGATCTTTTTCACCGGCCAGGGTGAAGTAATTGATGGAAGAATCCTTTTTTGCAAGATCTCTGTAATAATAGGCCGAGGCCAGGGTGCCGGTGTCGGAGTCGTAGTAAATGGAATGACGTTTATCAATGGCAACTTCATCCTGGTCATCATCACGGGCAGAGAGAGCACCGCCGCAAACCTGGCATTTGTCTCCGTCGGGTTTGATGGCGTCAATAAAGATATTATTGGGATGATTGTTGTTGTTTTCACACAGCCTTCGACCCATGATTCTGTTTTTTGCAATCTCACGGTCAAGGAGCAACTCAATGACAACATCGAGTTTCATGCCGGCTTCTTCAAGGGATGCATGAAGTTTTTCAGCCTGAACTTTGTTCCTGGGGAAACCGTCCAAAAGCCATCCACCCTTGCAGTCATCTTGCTGAAGTCTGTCAAGCACCATGGGGATGGTAATTTCATCGGGTACCAGATCCCCCTTGTCAATATATTCTTTGGCTTTTTTCCCCAGTTCTGTTCCGCCCTTGATGTTTTCACGGAAAATACCACCCGATTCGATGTGGGCGATATTATATTTATCTTTGAGTATGGTGCCCTGGGTCCCTTTACCACTGCCGTTTGGTCCAAAAAAAAGAATGTTCATTTTAACTCCTTTATATGTTTAGATGAATCTAAAATCTGTACGACTTTTCTACATATAAGAGTCGTTTTTGTTTGTCAAGGTTAAGCCAAGAAGCCATAGGATAAATAGCAGGACAAATGGCTGGATAAATGACCTTGCTAAAATAGTGAATCCAAGGGAAAATTATTTCGATTAGTTCTTGAATGTGGGTACGGATATTGTTATTACTGGTGCATGAAATTATCTTAGAGAAAGTTACTTTTTAATATATAGGCTATGGTAAGGGGGAAACATGACAGAATTGATTGATGTCAGGGCAAGGGAAATTCTTGATTCCAGAGGGAATCCAACGGTAGAAGTGGATGTGACACTGGCCTGTGGGGCACAGGGTCGGGCTGCAGTCCCCTCGGGAGCCTCCACCGGTACCAGGGAAGCCTTGGAACTTCGGGACAATTTGGACAATCGTTTTATGGGCAAAGGGGTTCTCAATGCCGTTGCCAATGTGAATGAGGTGATTGCCCCGGAAATTATTGGATACAATGCCATGGATCAGGCCGGACTTGACCGGACTATGATAGATATTGACGGGACTGAAAACAAGTCCCGCCTGGGCGCCAATGCCATTCTCGGCGTTTCCATGGCAGCGGCAAGGGCCGCCGCTATTGCATGTGACATCCCTTTATACCAGCACATCGGCGGTATCAATGCACGGGTTTTGCCCGTACCCATGATGAATATTATTAATGGCGGTGCCCATGCTGCCAACAACCTGGATATTCAGGAGTTCATGATTCTTCCCTTTGGTGCGGGTTCCATAAGTGACGCCATTCGCATGGGGGCGGAAACCTTCCATAATTTGAAAAAAATTCTCAAGGGAGAAGGATTGAGTACCGCCGTTGGAGATGAGGGCGGGTTTGCCCCGAACCTGAAATCCAATGAGCAGGCGCTGGAGTATATCATTAATGCCATTGAGGCTGCTGGTTACAGGCCGGGCAAAGATATTGGTATTGCACTTGATGCGGCGGCTTCTGAATTTTACCGGGATGGAAAATATGTATTCCAGTCGGAAGGAAAATCCCTGTCGGCAATAGACCTGATAGATTATTATGAGAGCCTTATTGAAAAATATCCCCTGTATTCCATTGAAGACGGTCTTGCGGAAGGTGACTGGGACTCATGGGAACTGATGACCCAGCGGTTGGGTGATGCCACCCAGATTGTCGGGGATGATATCTTTGTGACCAATCCGGATATCTTTAAACAAGGGATTGAACGCGGTATTGGTAATTCAATCCTCATCAAACTTAACCAGATCGGAACCTTAACGGAAACCCTTGATACCATACAGATGGCAAAGGATTCCGGGTATACCACGGTCGTTTCCCACAGGTCCGGGGAAACCGAAGATTCTTTTATTGCAGACCTTTCGGTTGGGGTTAACGCAGGCCAGATTAAAACCGGGTCCATGTCACGCAGTGATCGGGTGGCAAAATATAATCAGCTGATTCGGATTGAGGAAATGCTGGGTGATGGTGCCTCTTTTCCGGAAAATCTATTTTTCTAGCCCTTGACCCTTAAAAAATAAAATATGTCGAAACAAAAAATATTATTTTTTTCGGTTGCCCTGTTCTGTCTCCTGTTGGCAGGTAAAGGTGAGGCCTTTGTACCACAAACGCCCCACCTTTTACATTTGATGATTCAAAAAATAAAGCAGCCTGCCGGGATGGTGGTTCATCAGATCCGGAATGTCATAGTTTCGGGCAGGGAAGCGGGGTCGGAGACTGGGTCAGAAACGGGGGCAGAGACCAAAGCTGAGATGAAAACGGTTGAGGTGGATGAAAAATTGGTTTATGGTTTTTCTGGAAAATTTCGGTCGGACATCGTTTCAAGCTCGGTCTCACGGTTCCATGTGGAATCGAATTCCCAATTTATCAAGGTGGCAGATGGAAGGATTGTTTCCTTAAAAAAATCACCCGTGGATTTCTATACAGACCCCCTTCTTTATAGAGATCATGAATCCTTGTTGAATCAACTGGTTCTTGCTGGCGTGGATACACAACGGGTCACCTTCAAACGGCTTGATAACAAGATTTGCTATTTTATTGGCCAGCCTTCTTTAAACCAGCAAGAATCTCCTGGCCTCTGGATTGAAAAGACAAGTTTGTTTCCGATCCGGTACGTGATTGAGAAGGACGGATGGCGGGTCTCTTTTCATTATGAGGATTGGCAGCGGGTCAGTAAAACATGGTATCCCATGCGGATCACCATAGCGGTTGATAATAAGGTGTTTGCCAAAATTGAGGTGAAACGATTCGAACTTGAATCGGGGTTTCCCGAATCCTTGTTTAATGTGAATAAGATTCAAGGGCAGTACCCTGCCGACACCAGTGCCCAGGAAAAGGGACAGGATGTTCCTGGCCGATTCGATGAGCTTGACAAGCAAATGGAAAATTTTAAAAAATTATATGAATAATTTAAATAAGCGAGGAATTGATGGCTGAAAATACCAAATACATTTTTGTTACTGGTGGTGTGTTATCATCTTTGGGAAAAGGACTTGCATCTGCTTCCATAGGTATGCTTCTGGAAAGCCGGGGGCTGACCGTGACCATACAGAAACTGGACCCTTACATAAATGTTGATCCCGGAACCATGAATCCTTTTCAGCACGGAGAAGTGTTTGTAACCGATGACGGGGCGGAAACAGATCTTGATCTCGGCCATTATGAGCGGTTTACCCATGCCAAACTGGGTAAAAGCAATAATTTTACCACGGGTAAAATTTACGACCAGGTTATTACCAAGGAGCGCAAAGGCGAATACCTTGGGGGAACAGTCCAGGTCATTCCTCACATTACCGATGAAATTAAAAAAAGTATTATGCTGGTATCCAATAATACTGATGTGGTAATTGTCGAAATCGGCGGTACCATCGGTGATATAGAATCCTTGCCTTTTCTTGAGGCCATCCGGCAGTTTCGAACAGATGTCGGATCTTCCAATGTGATTTATATCCATCTGACCCTGGTACCCTATATCAAGACAGCCTGCGAGGTGAAAACAAAACCCACCCAGCACAGCGTGAAAGAGCTTCGGAGTATTGGGATTCAGCCGGATATTTTGTTATGCCGGACGGAAAGTTATTTATCCCAGGAGATTAAAAATAAAATTTCCTTATTCTGTAATGTGGATCCGGATGCGGTGTTTACGGCAAAGGATGTGGACTGCATCTATGAAGTTCCCCTGGTTTATAACAAAGAAGGTCTTGGGGACAAAATATTAAAGAAGCTTAATATCTGGGCCAGGGCTCCCCGCTTGGATGACTGGCGGGAAATGGTGGAAAAATACAAAAATCCCAGATTTTCTGTCAATATTGCCATTGTGGGAAAGTATGTAGACCTGACTGAAAGTTATAAAAGCTTGAATGAAGCCCTTGCCCATGGCGGTATTTTCAATGATGCCCGGGTCAATCTAAATTATGTTGATTCCTCCACCCTTACTGAAAAAAATGTGGTAGAGATATTATCAACGAGTGACGGTGTCCTGGTCCCGGGGGGATTCGGATCCAGGGGGATTGAGGGAAAGATCCTGGCGGCAAAATATGCCCGGGAAAACAAGGTGCCTTATTTTGGTATCTGTCTGGGGATGCACATGGCGGTTATTGAGGTCGCGCGAAATGTGGCCGGCATGGAAGAGGCAAACGGGGAAGAGTTTGATCCCCATACGCCTTTCCCGGTGATCTATTTGCTCAAGGAATGGTATGATGAGCAAACCAAACAGGTTGAAAAAAGGGATGAAAGATCAGACAAGGGCGGTACCATGCGTCTGGGAGCTTACCCCTGTCGATTGAACCCGGATACTCTTGCTATGAAGGCGTATAAAACCGAAAATATTTCCGAGCGCCATCGCCATCGGTTTGAATTCAACAATGCTTACAAGGAGCGCCTGGTGGAAGCAGGGCTTATCATCAGCGGCACCTCCCCTGACCATGAATTGGTTGAAATTATTGAGCTTGCCGACCATCCCTGGTACCTGGGGTGCCAGTTTCATCCGGAATTCAAATCAAAGCCCAGCAATCCCCATCCGCTTTTCAAGGAGTTTATCAAGGCATCCTTGAAAAACGCTAAAAAATTGGAAAACGCTAAAAAATAGAGGTGCTTAAAAAAACGGTTTGTTAAGGTGGTTATCTGCCGTGGCAAGCCGTTTTTAAATGGAAAAACCATAGTCGGAAAAAACCAGCTGGAACTATAAAACCCACAGGATGAGCTGAAATGGAAGAAATTGTCACCATTCATTGCAATAATGTCAGGCTTGAAGGGCTGTTGAATCAACAGTCTTTTGAACGAGGGGTTGTGATCACCCACCCCCATCCCCTGTACGGTGGAAACATGGAAAATCCAGTGGTGGAACAGATTCTGCAAAGTTATTCTGAAAAAGGATTTACAACCCTTCGGTTTAATTTCAGGGGGACGGGGAAAAGTAGCGGCATGTTTGATAACGGCCTGGGGGAACTTGATGATGTCAGGGCCGCCTTGGTATTTTTAAAGGATTTGGGGGTTAAGGAGCTGTTCCTTGCCGGTTATTCTTTTGGCGCAAGCGTAAATGCTATGGTTGTATCCTCCGGCTATGAGCTTAAGGACCATATTATGATATCTCCGCCAATGGGGTTCATGTCCTTTGACGATGTGGCTAGTATGCCGTCCACTGGTTTGATTCTGACCGGTGCAAAGGATGATATTGCGCCACCAACGCTGGTTCAGGAAGCTATTGACCGCTGGCAAATTAGTCCACAGTTTGAGGTGTTGGAGGGGTGTGACCATTTTTATACCGGCTGCCTTTCCCTGTTAAAGAAACTTCTCCTGGCCTATTTGCCATAGTAGCGTCCAAACTTGTCCGTGTAAAAGGCCTTGATGGCCTCCATGTCTGCATCCATGTCGCCGGTGGGGAGAATTACAGGGCCAATGCCGCCTGTTTTGAGTTTGTAATCCACAAATCCGCAGACAATGGGAATATTTGCCTGGCTGGCAATTTGGTAAAATCCGGTTTTCCATTGGGTTACTTCTTCTCGGGTGCCTGAGGGGGCAATGGTTATGATGAGTCGGTCTGCCCGGCCAATGGTGTCCACCATATCTGCCACAACGTTACCTTTTTTGGAACGGTTAATGGGAATGCCGCCAAGGCGTTTTAAAAATCCTTTAAAGGGCCAGACAAACATGGATTCTTTGGCCATCCAGTGAACCGGTATCTGAAATTTAAATATAATTAATAAAAAATAGACAAAATCCCAATTACTGGAATGGGGCGCCGCAACCAGGATGAAGCGTTTAATGTCCGGCATTTTCCCTTTGGTCTTCCACCCCAGAATGAAAAGGGCCACATTGGCAAACAGATAAAAGATCGGTCTTAAAAGCGGATTGTTCAAAAGCAGTGGTCTCAAGATAATCTCCAATGGAATTGTTTGAAAAGGGATTGTTTAAAAAAAACAAAATGTTATCAGACTATCTGGTTTCCGGATATTAATAGTCCTGGATTTTACAATAATAATACAATATCCCATGGGATGAAGATCAGATGAAGTTGATATTTTTTTATAAGGGGTTTGGCGCAAAAAAGCTTAAAATATAAGTAAATTAGTCTAATTGTATTTCGATAGTTCCATATATTTTCGATTTTTCCTTATAAAATTAAAATAGTGCTTGACAAAAAAAGGCAGATTTGGTTTTCTAATACCAACGGAAAATTTAAACCCTGATTTGTATCTGGTTCCTATCTCCTTCTGAGCTGATTTTCTAAATTTTCCAATGCATTACAACCAAATCTAATTTTTCATTAAATAGGAGGGAACCATGCCGATAAAAGGAAATACACTTATTCTGGATGGGTATTCAATGACCATTGAGGAATTGATGACAGCAGGAAATGATCTGTCCATCAAGGTTGAAGTGGATGAAAAAAACTGGCCGAAAATACGGGATTGCAGGGATCTTGTTGATAAATGGGCCAGTGAAGAACGATGCATTTACGGCGTAAATACAAGTTGCGGCGGGTTGGTTGACTATCTTTTGCCTAGAGAGAGGGATAATGATTTCCAGAAAAACCTGGTCAGAAGTGTTACCACCCAGGTAGGCAAACCCTTTGAAGATACCCTTGTGAGAAAATTTATGATCGCCCGGGCCAATTCCCTTTGTCGCGGTTATTCCGGCATCAAGGAAAAAAATCTTAAGATTTATCTGGACATGATCAATAAGAATGTCTTTCCCCTGGTACCCAGAAAAGGGTCCCTGGGCACCAGCGGGGACCTGGGGCCCCTGGGATGTATCGCAAGTGTCGCCTTTGGAGAATGGAAAGCCAAATTTAACGGTAAAGTCATGCCGGGTAAAGAAGCGATGGACGCTGCCGGCGTAGAACTCATGTATCTGAATGCCAAGGAAGGCTTGTCCCTAATCAATGGAACCTCAGGCATGGTCGGCCTTGCCTGCACCGTCATCTCCGAAGCAACCAATACACTGAAAAATTCTGATATTATCGCGGCTTTTGCCATTGAAACCCTTATGGGAAGATATAATCCTTTTGATGTTAGAGTTCATGAACAAAAATATCACCCGGGCCAGTATGCGACGGCTATGAATCTGACCAAGCTTTTAGCTGGCAGTAAGCTGGCCATTGATGAACAGGAATTGTCTTTGAAACTCCAGACAACACTGAAAGAACATAAAGGGGTTTCTGTGGCGGATATTCCCGTTGAAGATGCTTACTCAATTCGGTGTACACCCCAGTTTGTAGGGCCGACTAAAGAGGCGGTTCAGCACGCCCATGAAGTGCTTTTAAGGGAACTCAATTCCAGTAATGATAATCCCCTGATATTTACAGAGTTTGATACCTTTATCCATAATGGACATTTCCATGGCCAGCCCATTTCTTTTGTCATGGATTGCCTGGCAATCTCCATGATCAATCTGGGTGTGGTTAGTGACAGACGTATTGATAGGTTCATGGACGAAGCCCACAGCACCGGTCTGCCGCCCTTCCTGTGCAAGGAAGATACCGGGGTGCGCATGGGACTCATGGGCGGCCAGTTTATGACCAGCTCCCTTGTGGCAGAGAACCGGACCCTGGCAATACCCGCTTCCATCCAGTCCATCACATCAACAGCAGACTTTCAGGATATTGTCAGCTTTGGTCTGATTGCCGGAAGAAAGGCAAGAAAAATTGTTGAGAATACCAACCATATTCTGTCCTTTGAATTGTTGTGTGCAGCCCAAGCCGCAGATATCAGAGGGGTTGAAAAACTAAGTCCTGCAGGAAAAATTATGCACAAGGCGGTTCGTGAAACCCTTGAGTATATGGATTACGATAAGGTTTATATAGATGATATGGAAACCTTGAAAGCCAGAATCGAATCAGGCGAATTTGTACAACGGGTTGAGGAAGCCGTTGGCGAATTGTTGATTGTTCATACAAGGGAATAAACAAGGGGGTTGAATGCCAAACCACACATTACATAAGATTGAAAAGAAAATCATTGATGCCTACAGGGAAAAGTTTCCCCTTTCTAAGGAGCATCATGACCGCCTGATCAATTATATTCCGGGTGGGGCCACCAGAAGTTTAAGTTATTTTAAACCTTATCCCCTCCATATCTCCCATGGAAAAGGGGCCTATGTCTATACCCATGAGGGCCACGCCCTTTTTGATGTGACCAACGCTTATGGCGCACTTGTCCACGGGCATGGAGATCCGGATGTGGTAAAGGCGGTTCAGGAAGGTATTGAAAAGGGGTCTCAGTATTCAACCCCGACCGAGGGCCAGTATCGTCTTGCACGATTGCTCTGTGAAAGGGTACCCGGCTTTGAAAAGGTGAGGTTTGTCAATTCCGGAACCGAAGCCACTCTCTTTGCCATGAGAACGGCAAGGGCAGTCACCGGTCGGGACAAGATTTTGAAAATGACAGGCGGCTTCCATGGCACCCATGACAGTGTGGCCGCCTCCACCAAAAAAAATGTGATAACGGCTGGCATTCCCGCCGGCATGACCCAGGATATGCTGGAAGTGCCCTTTAATGACGGGGATGCCCTTGAACGGGTGGTCCGGGAGAATGCAGACACCCTTGCCGCGGTCATCATGGAACCCTTTCTGGGGGCAGGGGGGGTGGTGCTGCCGGAGCCTGGTTTTCTTGAGCGGGCAAGACAGGTCACTTCCGATCACAATGTTTTGCTGATATTTGACGAGATTTTTTCTTTCCGGGTTGATACCGGCGGATGCCAGAGGCTTTTTGGCGTGGTGCCGGATCTTACCTGCGTTGGAAAAGTGGTGGGGGGCGGGCTTCCCATTGGTGTGTTCGGCGGGAAAGATGCGTACATGAATATTTTTTGCCATGAACATACCAAAATGCCCTTATATCACTCAGGCACCTTTAACGGGTATGAAACCGTAATGCAGGCAGGGTTTGCTGCTTTGTCAAAGTTTGATGATAAAGCAGTGGTTGCCATAAATCTGCTGGGAGACAGGTTCCAGGAAGGCCTTTTGAAAAGTTTTAGGTCAAATGGATTAAATATTCAGTCCAACCAGATTGGGTCCCTGCTCAACCTGCATTTTGTCAACCAGAAAACCACCACGGCAGCCCATGTGCAGGAGTCTGTCGAAGAGCTGCATGGACTTATGCATTTGTCTTTGTTGAACAAAGGGGTGTTTACCATCCCCCGGGGGCTTTTTATTCTGTCAACGGTGATGAGTGACTCTGAAATTGACGGACTGGTGGATAAAATAGATGATACCTTAAAAGAATTGTTGCCATTGATTGAAGAAAAATATAACCATTTACTCCTATAGCAGGTAGATGTCTTTTAATTTAAATATATGAAAGAGAGATAAATGGTTCTGGATAGAATCGATAAAAAAATTTTAAACACGCTCCAGGTGAATGGAAAAACAACCAATTCCAAGTTATCCAAGATAGTGGGAATATCTGCCCCGGCCACCCTTGAACGGGTAAAACGCCTGGAACTTGCCGGGGTTATCTCCCATTTCACGGCGGTGGTGGACCCGGAAAAAATCGGGTTTTCTATCATGGCCATTGTGAGTATCTCTTTAAGTTTGAGCAGCCTGTCCTCGGTGGCCTGCATCAAAGAGAGGTTTCGCGAGATTGAAGAAGTGGTGGAATGTTATCAGATTGCCGGTGCCAATGATTTTATTCTCAAGGTCATTGCAAAGGATATCAAAACCTATGGTGGGTTTATGAACGAAAAACTCACCCAGATTGAAGGGATCCAGATTATTAAATCTTCTTTTGTCATCGATAATGTCAAGGAAAAGAAGGTGTTTGTGCTGGATCTGGAAGAAGAGTACAGGGTGTAGAAAATCTTTGGGACAGATTTCCTCTGATTTTCCTATGAATGAATTTTTTTAACAGGAGAACATCAATATGGATGATAAGATTATTATAACAGCAGCGGTTACCGGCTCAGTCCATATCCCGACCATGAGTGATTATCTTCCCATCACTCCGGATGAAATAGTTGAGGATGCGGTCCGTGCATGGGAAGCCGGCGCTGCCATTGCCCATATCCATGTGCGCAATCCTGAAACCGGTATGCCCGTATCTGATACTGATCTGTTCGTGGAGGTTCATACCAAAATTAAGGCCCGGTGCAACCTGGTTCTTTTGCCCACCACGGGCGGGGGCATGAACCAGACCACCGAGGAAAAACTGATTCCCATTAAACGACTGGAACCGGAAATGTGTTCCTTTGATCCGGCTCCCTTTAATTTCGGTATTTTCCAGATTGCCGGCCGGTTTACAGAGTATAAACATAAATGGGAACGAGAGTATCTGGAGTTGTGCAAAAACGTGACATTCCGGCCCACTTTTAACGACGATCTTATCTATGCCAAAACATTTCTTGAAATTGATACCAAACCGGAATTTGAAATTTATGAATTGGGCCATGTCTCCTATGTGAAATGGCTCATGGAGGAAAATCTGGTAAAATTGCCGGTTCACCTTCAATTTGTTTTCGGGCCCATGGTGGGCTGGATGAAACCTTCTGTCAAACATCTGGTGCTCATCCACGATGAAGCCAAGGAAGTTTTGGGGGAAGAAAATTTTACCTGGTCTGTGGCTGCCGGGGGAAGATTTCAGATCCCCATCACCACCACCGCCATTGCCATGGGGGCACAAAATGTCCGGGTGGGGCTTGAAGACTCAATTTACGCGGGTAAGGGGATCATGGCAAAGGCCAGTGCCGATCAGGTCACCATGATCAAAAATGTGGCAAAGGAGATGAGTCTTGTTCCTGCCACATCAGATGAAGCAAGGGAAATACTTGGGCTCAAGGGGCTTGATAAGGTTAATTTTTAGCGTGTCAATTCTTAAAGATTTGGCGAACAGGGGTGGACCCCGGGAAAAAGAATAAGGAGAAAGGCGATATTTAAGATATAAACAAAAAATTATAAATAAGGAGAAAATCTTGAACTATTCTGGTTATGCTTCAATCCATGCAAGACATATTCCTGATAAGGTTTGCCTGATTGAAAGAACCCCGGCTTCTGAATCCAGGCGTACCTTTACCTGGCAGGAATTTAATGACGAGATTAATCGAACTGCCAATTATCTGTCAAAGGAATTACAGGTCAAACATGGTGATTTTGTCATGCACCTCCAGAACAATTCTCTGGAATGGATGATTACCTATTATGCCATCATTCGCCTGGGAGCGGTTGTTGTTCCCTTGAATTTTAGATTTGAGGGGCCGGATGTCCTGTATGCGGCAGAGGTCTGTAATCCAGATGTTTTTATTTTTGGTTCGGAATTTCTCGGTGTGGTTCAGCCGATTCAAAAAGACCTTGCCACCATTAAACATTATATCTGCATTGGTGGGGAAGCGGTTCCTGATGACTATATCGACTTTAAGACGATTCAAGGGTATACCGACATTTCAGATGCCCTGGTTGAAGTGGATAGGGATCATTCCCTTGCCATGATGTTTACCTCGGGTACCACGGGTAAACCCAAACCTGTTCTCCACACCCATTTTTCCCTGAACAATACAGCCATTGGCAACGGCATGAGTTATTTTGTTCAACGGGATGATAACTACCTTATTTTCCTTCCCTTGTATCATTCAGGCACCATGTTTTTGTGGGCTCCATTCTATGCCACAGGAGCTGCCGGTACCATCATCAGAGATTTTCGGGACCCCAGCTGGATTATTGAAGCCATTGCCGCAGAAGGCGTAACCGATACGCTTTTTGTGGTTCCCATTGCCATTGCCATTTTAAATGCCATTGAAAAGGGGGAACTTGATCTTGACGCCTTTGATTTGTCTTCCTGGAAGTATATGGAAATAGGTGCCCAGCCGGTTCCCTTTGATATCATGAAACTTTTGGTTGAAAAATTGCCCTGTGCCGTATCCAATATTTATGGCATCACCGAGGGCGGCGGTGGCGGTCTCTTTAACCTGTATCCGGAAGATGTTATTGCCAAGCCCGGTTCCATTGGCAAACCTACCTTTGGTGTTGAGGCAAAGATCGTGGACCCCATGGGAGGTGAACTGCCCGATGGAGAGGTGGGGGAATTGATATTTAAGACCCCGCGCATGATGAGAGAATACTATTCCAATCCTGAAAAAACAGATGAAACCTTAAAAAATGGTTGGCTTTTTACCGGAGATTTACTAAAGAAAGATAAAGACGGGTATTTTTATATTGTGGACCGCATGAAGGATATGGTTACCAGTGGTGGTGAAAATATCTTCCCCGTGGAAATAGAAGATGCCCTCATGGATCATCCCGATATCGATGATGTTGCCTGTATCGGATATCCCGATGAGCGATTGGTGGAAATTGTTCTGGCCGTGATTCAGGTAAAAGAGGGTAAACAATTGAGTGAAGATCAGGTGATTGACTTTGCCAAATCAAAGCTTTCTTTGTACAAGGTGCCCCGGAAAATTATTTTTGACCAGGTACCCCGAAATCCAACCGGGAAATTGATGAAGCCCCAGTTACGGGTGAAGTTTACCGGCCGAAAAGAGGCATTTAAAGCACTTGTATAGCGTGTAACGAAGATGCCCTGTTCACAGTTGACCTGGAATTGAGTTGAGAGAACCTATTGACCTGAATTTGGATTGCTGATACTTCAATATGCGTAGTTGTACTTAAAATTCCAAAAGTTGAAACCAGTGCCGGAACATTTTGTTCGGGCACTGAAACTGATAAAAACTTTTTAATGGAAAGGAACTTAAGTATGAAAATTCGGACATTGTTACTATTATTGCTTGTTTTAATGGTGAGTTCTTTTATGTTCATTTCTCCTGTTCTCGCAAAGAAAAAGCCCTCCCTTGACAAATGGAAACCTGATTTTGATCCAAAGGGTGCCAAGTACAAATGTATTGTTTCCAATGTATCCACTCCGGGCCTCAAGGGAACCCTTGCCGGTTTTGAAATCCGTGATGAAGTCTGGAAAAGAACAAACGGTAAAATTTATGTGGATTTTAAACCATACTCCATTTTGGGCGGTGAGGTAGAAGTTCTCAATATGGTTCAAATGGGAGCGGTTCAGGGAATGGGGGTTTCCTCAGTTGCATCGACAAACCTGGGACCAAGATTTGGTCTTGTAAATCTTCCCTTCCTTGTAAATTCCTTTGATAAACTGGAAAAATTTATCAACAATAAAGAAATCTTTAATCATTTTCTCATGGCAATGGATCACCAGGGGATCACAGGTTTGGATATTACCGGTTACGGTAATTATGGATGGGCCACAACCGTGCCAGTGAAAAATATTGAAGATGCCAAAAAGGTTAAATTCAGAATTGCGGAAGCCGCAGTAAATCAGCTGAGTTACCGAAACTGGGGATTCAATCCTGTTTCCATGCCCTGGCCGGATGTGCCGGTTGCCCTGAAACAGGGTGTTATAACAGGTCTTGACCATACCCTTACGGTCTGTAATGTGACCAAGAAATTTGAAGTGGCCAAGTATTTTACCCAGATTAATTATGCCCAGGGGCTTTTTATCTGGGTTTTTAATAAAGCCTGGTTGGCTAAACTTCCTGCTGATCTGAGAGAAGCGTTTATTTCAAGTGTTCACGATGTCTGTGCCGCCAGCAGGATAAAGTCTTTGACCGAAGAGAACACCAATATTGAAAAAGCAAAAGCTGCCGGGGTTGAATTCTTTCAGCTGTCTGATGCTGACATGGCAACCTTAAAACAGCAAAGCCAGGGAACATATGATAAATATGCGCCTGAAATCAACAAAAATTATCCCAATGATACGTATAAACCGGATAATTTCCTGAAAGAAGTTCAGGGGTTTTTAAATTAATCACTGATAGCCATTAATACTTAATATTTTGTTGGGATTTGGTTTATGCTTGGGAGAATACTTAAAAAATTAGATACTGTGGTGACCAATATTGAAGAGTGGACACTCTTTACTATTGTTATTGTCGCACTTTTGTCACTGTTTGCCAATGTTGTGTTGCGGTATGGGTTTAATTACACCCTTGCCTGGAGTGAGGAACTGGTTCGTATTGTGATCATTTACTCAACCTTTGTCGGCGCCAGTGTCGCCGTCAAGCAACGGGCGATGATTCGTATTGATGCTGTTGTCCAGATTTTTCCAAAGCTTAAACCGGGTCTCACCATTTATACCAACCTCCTCATGCTTTTTTTTGCTTGGATGATGGTAAATTACGGGTATAAAATGACCCATTTGCAATATGTGACCCACCAAAAAACCATTATCATGCAGATACCGCTTGTGATCATTTTTGCCATCATGCCCATAATGGGCGTGATGATATTTATCAGAACGTTTCAAGTGATGATTCAAGATTTTAAATCCAGACAATAAAGGGGCATTATTTTCATGCAGATGAGTGATCTGATTATCCTATTTATCCTCCTGGGGTTTATGACCTCCTATGTTCCGGTTTTCCTCAGCCTTTTCTTCACTGCCAGTATCGGGTTTGTTTTCTTTTTGGATATACCGCTGGCACTTCTGGCCCAGACCCTTTTTAGAAGCCTTGACAAGTTTGCCCTTGTGGTGGTTTTGTTTTTTATTCTTTGCGGGAATATCATGGCCAAGGGAAAAATGGTTGAAAAATTAATGAACCTGGCCAATGCCCTTGTCAGCTGGTTGCCCGGCGGGTTGGGCATGGCCGGTGTCATCGGCTGCGGGCTGTTCGGTGCCATCTCAGGTTCCACAGTTGCCACAGTGGTGGCCCTGGGCGGTTTCATGATTCCGGCCCTGATTAAAAACGGGTATGACGAAGATTATACCCTGGGGTTGATGACCACATCCCCCAATCTCGGGGTGATCATTCCCCCGAGTATCGCCATGATCTTTTATTCCATGATCAGCAATCAGTCCCTGGAAGGATTGTTTATCACCGGATTTGTCCCCGGGTTTTTGATTATACTCTGTGTCTGTATTTACACTTTTTTGCTCTATCGCAAAAGAGAGGACATCCAACGGCTTCCTGCCCCGAATTTCAAGCAGCTGTTTCACATCCTGAAAGAGGGTTTCTGGGCTATCATGCTCATTGTGATTATCTTTGGTGGTATTTTTTCAGGGATGTTTACGGCCAACGAAGCAGCTGTCGTGGCAAGTGTTTATGCTTTTTTTGTTGAGTATTTTATTTATAAATCCATGCGTTTTGTCGACATCAAGGAGGTGACCATAAGTTCTGCTGTCACCTCGGCCACTCTCTTGCTGATTGTGGCCTCTGCTACTTGTTTTGGCCGGTATCTTACCTTTGAGAATATTCCCAACCGGGTGGCAGAGGTGGTGGTGGCCAATATCAGTTCTCCCATTGTTTTTTTGCTGGCCATGAATATCCTGCTGCTGGTCATTGGCATGTTTATGGATATTATATCTGCCACATTGATTCTGGGGCCTGTCTTTATTCCCCTTTTGGGGCCGTTTAACGTAGATCCCATGCATTTTGGCCTGATCATGACCGT